>WFLX010081557.1_pt1 | contig 14371 bp, 14 predicted proteins | sample 4967041 | NCBI WGS metagenome assembly WFLX01 (sample SAMN12857096, study PRJNA449069) | gut metagenome | isolation source: stool from male and female vole | host: Microtus ochrogaster | place: USA:Florida | collected 2017
GATAAATAATTTTAAGCCCTTCCACACTCGAATTGCCATCTTTGTACTTGTAGGCTAAATTCGTGGCATCCACTTCAAATTCATAGTATTGGTCGGTATAAACGGTAAATTTCTTTTCGTCCGAATTGGCAATCCCATCGTCTTCAATCGTGCGAATCTTAACCGAATCAAAGGGAATAAAAGAATCTTTGGCTTTTACATATAACCCTATGTTTTTATCCGCCGTATTGGGTACGCCAATGTAGCCATATACATAGGTTGTCATCCCTTTTCGTACATCATTGGTGATAATGGTCTTGTATTGATCAATGGGATTGATAGGATGATACTCTCCATGATCGGGTACACAAAGTTGATAGTTTAAATTGCTTGTGTGATAGGTTTTATCCGAGGTATTTTCAATACTTGCTAAAAAGTAAAAATACACCGTGTTAACTTTGGTGTTGCTCACTTCTAAAACATCAACCAAGGAAAAATTGACTCCATCTGCGACTTCAATAGAAGACGGTTTAGGAGAACACCCTACTAAATTGAGGCCTAACACGAAGCATAAAAAAAGACTGAATAGTTTTTTCATGTAAAGTTCCTTAANTTGTATTGTAAGCAAAGGCTCGTAAGGGAACAACTGTCTCAATCTTTCATTGAGGTTAAACAACCAAAAAAATTCCTCTTATGAACACTTTTCCCATTTTGAACCAAAGTTCTTCAAAAAGGCCGATTTTTAGCCACTTTTGTGCTTCACTATTCAAAAGAGATAGATTGGTTTTAACTTACTTTTGAAAGAAAGTCAAAAAAGAACTTGGCTTCTCTTCTTAAAAGCAATCTCGCCTTATAAAGGGGACTTTATGAAAGAACTTGAAAAAATGCTGGCTGGNCAATGGTATGATGGCAATTATTGCGAGGATCTTCTCGTTTTACGCCAAGAAGCCGAACANCTTTGTTGGCAATACAATCAATGCAATCCAGCCNATTCCACTCAAAAAGCAGCCATTTTAGCCAAGCTATTACCCCATGCNGCCAAAGATGTCATTATTTTGCCAAGTTTTTATACCGATTATGGTTGGAATTGCTACATTGGTGAAGCTTGCTTTTTTAACCATGGAGCTTACTTAATGGATGGAGCCAAAATTACCATTGGCGATCATTGTTTCTTTGGACCCAACTGTGGTTTTTATACGGCCTCGCATCCCTTACAAGTGAAGGCGCGCAATGCTGGGTATGAAAAAGCGCTACCGATTACCATTGGCAACAACGTCTGGTTTGGAGGAAATGTTATCGTATTGCCAGGCGTTCATATTGGCGACAATTGCGTCATTGGTGCGGGAAGTGTGGTCACTAAGGACATTCCCGCGAATTATTTGGCCCTAGGCAATCCTTGTCGGCCCATCCGCCTCATTGAAGAAGATAAAAAGGCTTTAGAAGCCATTATGTCCGAGGCGAAAAGTTAGACTACAATAAATTCATGCCATCCTCTCAAACGATTTTAGACAATTTAGTCAATTATCAAGCTCCCCGCTGGGATTCCTTTCCCGAAATTCATTTGTACATGGATCAAGTAGTGGAAATTTTAAACCAGTGGCTAGCGCCTCTTTATTTTGATCAAGACAAGCCTTGTATTACGCCAAGTATGATTAACAACTACGTAAAAAACTCGATTGTAAAACCACCTCAAAAGAAAAAGTATAAAGCCTATCATTTGGCCTTCTTGTATGTCGTTATGGTGTTGAAACAAAGCTTTTCGCTGCAAGAAATTTCAGCTTTTATCACCATCTATTCCTCAATGGAGTCCAATCAACAAATTCAAGAGGACTTCAACCGCTTTGCGAGTGTTTTTGAGGAAATCTTACATCAGGTGTTTCGCCAAGAAGAAGTCCATGATGAATTTTTCAAAAACCCAACGTGGGAAAAAGCTTTGATGGTGGATGTTTTGCAAGCGGTGTGTTGTAAATTGTATGGCGTTTACCAAATTCAAGCCTTTAAGCAAGGTCAACTTCAAAGCAGTCGCCAAAAAAATGAACTCCCATAAAAAAAGAGGCTGTTAAATTATTTTCGATTGAAAATCGAGAATAATTTACAGCTCCTTTTTTTCTTCTATAAAGAGGTTCCAAAATCAGCCACTAAGACTTGCCCGGTCAAAGCGCTGGCATCATCGCTCGCTAAAAAAAGAGCAATATTCGCAATATCCGTAGGATTGGCTACTGGAGCTGAAAAGTCTAAATGATTGCGCATAGCTTGAATCATTTCCAAATTTAAATTGTGCAAATCTTGGCTTACGGTCATCGGAGTAGCTGTATTGCCTGGACAAATGACATTGGCGCGAATGTTGGTTCCCGTAAAACGAAAGGCGATGTGTTTTGTTAAAGCAATGATGCCTCCATTGGCTGAGGCAAAAACAGAAGCCCCTGCTCCCGTTTGGCCAGATAAAGAAGCAATGTTGACAATCGCTCCACGTTCCGTGTCTTTCATAACTTTCAGCACTTCGCGGCAAACAAATAAAGTGCCTTTTAGATTGATGTCAATAATATCATCAATATCATCGTCCAAGGCTTCATAGATGGGACGCAAGCCACTTTCTAAAATCCCAGCGCAATTGACCAAAATATCAATTTGGCCAAATTCATGGATCGTTTGGCCTACAAGACGTTTCACATCATCGGGATTGGCAATATCACAGCGAATGGCTAAAACCTCGCCTCCAGCTTGAGCCAGATCTTTGGCCATTTTTTCGAGCCGCTCTTTATGACGGGCTGCAATGACAATTTTTGCGCCTTCTTCTGCAAACAATTGGGCCGTTTCCGCTCCGATTCCTGAGCTTCCTCCCGTAATAATGGCTACTTTATCCGCTAAACGATTCATAATAAACTTCCTTTCTTATGCCCAAAAATTCGGCCAACTTTATTGTACGTGGGCTAACCTGTTGAAAACACCAATTCCTTCTCTAAGAAGCCAATTCGCTTAATTTGAATCGTTCTAAAAGAGCTTGNCGAGCNGGTTTTTCCCAAGGGTTATCGATTGGAGCGAGCCAATCGTATTGGAAATCTGGATAGCGTTTTTGAAGCGCTTTGGTCAAAACAAAATCAGCCAATTCTCCATTTTTGGGCAGTAAAGGGCCATGTAAATAGGTTCCTAAAATATGGCCATCATAATAGCCTTCATAGCCAGCCCCAAAGGCATTGCCAAAACCATGTACGACTTTTCCCAAAGGATGAAGAACATTTTGGGTTTGACCTCCATGATTTTCAAAGCCAACTAAGCGCAACACTTTCCCATCNAAGTTNGCATCCACCACCACATTNCCAATNCACCGAGACTTTTGTTCTCCAGTCGTGGTGTAGTATTCTCCAAATTGCAAACCCTTGACTTGATGGTGATCTGCGGTTTCGTAATATTGGCCAAACAATTGATAGCCCCCACAAATTAAAAGAAAAAATGTATTTTCTTCTAGGGCTTTTTGGATNTTTTTCTTGCGACTTAAAAGATCGGGAATAAGCACTTCTTGTTCTTTATCGGCTCCACCTCCAATAAANACCAAATCAAAGGTGGACAAATCGATGGGTTGACCAATTCCAACCGTAGTGACTTGAAAATCAATGTTTCGCTCTTGCGCCCGCTTAGCAAGAGTCATGATATTCCCCTTGTCTCCATAAAGATCCATAATGTCGTGATACATCCAAGCGGTTTTTATAAAATATTTTGCTGCCCCATTGGGCTTTTGTTTAACATTTTCCATTTTGGTATCCTTCGATTTAACACAAAGATCTTTTTTCGTTTAGAAAGGCGAAGATCTAGGATTTGATCTTTTGAATGGCTTTTCGACTAGGAAGCAAGGCCGTATAGGTCGCTACTACATAAACCGTATCGGCTTGATCCAAACCTTTTTGAATCGCCTGTTCCAAATTGGCATCAATTTCCATTGTTCCTTGATAGCCTCCATAAAACATCCGCAAAGCCATATCTCCAGCGCGGGTACCCGTACAGATAACGGCTTGGGTTTGATCATTCATAAATTTTTCAAATTGGGTGTCATAAATCCAAGACACATCGGTTCCATCTTGTTCATGGTCATTTAAAACAATCACAATGGCCTTTTTTGAGTCATCTTTTTCAATGACTTTCATGACCTCATTGGCACCCGTTGGATTTTTGATTAAATTTAAAATGATTGTTTTCCCGTTTTTTTCAAAGCGTTCATTGCGTCCCGCAGGATGTGGAGCATCCGCTAANATTTTGGCAAAGAAGGGNTCAATTTGATCAAATGTACTCAATGTGCCTAAAACNGCCGCATAGTTGNACATGGAATACATTCCTTCATACGGTCCTTTANAGGTNTGCCCTTTATAGCGAAAGGTTTGGTCCTCTAAATTGACCTCTTGTAGTTCTACGTCCAAAGGTGGGGTTTGAAAGCCACAATTTGGACAATGAAATTTGCCAATATGGGAATATTGATAATAATCGTATTCAAGACGCGTCTGACACACAGGACAAAATTTTCCTTCACTTGCTTCTTTCGCTTGATGAAAGGAATATTGATTTTCTTCAATTCCATAATAAATAGCCTGCGCTTTTGGGGCTTTTAAAGCCAANCGCNCGGNGTTGGGNTCATTGCCATTNNGNANAAGNAATCCTTGATNATTGGGGTAGGACATTTNCANTGGTTTCAATCAATTGTTCCATTTCACGCGCTCGATCGAGCTGATCGCGAAAGAAGTTGTTAACAACCAAGGCATGGACGGGTAAATACGGCAACACATGACGAATGTTGAGTTCGTCCACTTCAAGAACAATTACATTTCCATCTACTTCCCCTTTGGCGTTGGCATTTTGTAACAACACGGAGGCAATTCCCGCTTTTAAATTGTCTCCTTTGCGATTGGATACCACTTTTAATCCGGCCTTTTCAAAGGTACTTGCAATCATATTGGCCGTACTGGTTTTACCATTGGTTCCGGTTACTAAAATAATAATTCCGTTAAAGCGAAGGGAAGAAAGGGTATTGGGATCTAGTTTAAGAGCGATCGTCCCCGGCAGCGATCCTCCTCGTCCTGCTAAGGATAGCACTCGGGCGGCACTTTTGGCCGCAAGAATCGAAACTTTGCTCATATTCCTCCAAGGCCTACTGAGCTCAATCGTTTCTCAGTTATACTTTTGGGCCATTCTTTGAATGAATCTCAATTTATCATAGTTTGACGCAATTCGGCTTTTTTTGGAACAAATGGTGCTTGATGGTCTTGTTTCCTTTTTTATTTGGTTCTATTTTGAGATTTCTTTGATGGCCTCAAAAAGAGTAAAAATTTCGTTTTTCCTTTTGTATCGTAAAATAGATAGGAAAAATCTTGAGAATCTTTTGAAAAGAACTGTGTATTATTAAGAGATTGATAAAGGAAGCTTTTGAGACCATATACTCATGTTTTTACGAGAAGAAGGGAAGTATAAAATCATTATGGAGCCAAAATACAAGGCAATCTATAGTTACACCAAAGAAAAAATTTTAAAGGGAGAGTACCCAGTTGGCCAAGCCATTCCCGATGAGTTGAGTGTTTGTGCCCAATTTCATTGTTCTCGCATGACGGTTAAAAAAGCCTATGATATGTTGGCCTCCGAAGGGTTTATTTATCGTCGTCAAGGTCAAGGAAGCTTTGTTTTACCCAGAGGAGGCTTCCCTGTTCCCCCAGAAAACATTGTGGAACGTGGGTTTCGTGGGTTTTCTCGTGCTTTTCCAAATATTCCTATCCATACTAAAGTTTTGCGTTTTGACTTGATTTTTGCGAATGAAAAAATTGCTCAACATCTTAACATTTCTCCTCAAGAAGCCGNTTATGATATTGAGNGAGTACGATATGNCTATGATCGACCTTATTGTTTAGAACNCACTTATATGCCAGTATCTTTGATCCCAGGANTTACGGANGAGATTTTGCATCGCTCTGTCTATAACCACATTGAGCATACCCTTANTNTNCATATCNATGCCGCNCATCGCATTTCGAGTGCGGCACGGTCTACGGAAAAAGATCAAAAAGAGTTATGGNTAAAAGNTGTNNAACCTGTTTTAGTGGTAGAACAGGTGGTCTATTTGGACAATGGTAAACCCTTTGAATATTCCATTACGCATCATCGTTATGATCTTTATCAAATTTGTGACTATATAACGCGAGATGCGAAGGGTGAGCAGTAAATCAAACAAAAACACACCAAATTTGGTGTGTTTTTGTTTGATTTACTGCTTTCTTATAGAGATACCTTTCCAAGTTGAGGATTAGCAGACCTTATAATCTCCAGCTCTTTATTCCTTGCTTTTAATTATTGGCTTTCTTTCTTGATCGCAGATGAAAGACTTCGCGCATGGTTTCAAGAACACGATGCGTTTTGGATGATTTGGAAAATCGTTTTGTAATCCAAGTCTCCTCTAGAGCTTGAGATTCTTGAGTAGAGCGGGTAGAAGAGGTTAAGCGACGCAATACTTTCGGTTGAGACGCATCAAGACTTTTAATACATCCCCTATTGGGTGGACTGGAAGCCTGCTCCAAGGGAATAGGCGGAATCGTTGCATTGGGCAAAGAAACCACTTCTTTTTTCTCCACGACTTGGATGGCTTGGGATTTGTTTTGTTTCTTTTTTTCTCGAATCTTTCTCGAAACTTTCTTTTGAAAAGACAACAAGTCATACCAGTTTTGTTGGTTTTTCTTAAGAGTTTGAATTCCCTTTTCTAAAACTTGAAGAGCATCATAATTTAAGTTAAATTGCTCATAAATTTTAGCCAGACGTAAGTAGACATACGAATTGGGCCAGTGTTTAGCCACCGCCAATTCATAGTAGAAAATGGCTCCTTCATAATCCTTATACCCATAAGCTTCATCGCCTAACTTTTTAGCCGCCTCCATCGAAATTTTCGTAGACGGATGTTGTTTGGCAATTTGGCGTNTGNCTNGTTTAGAAAATGTTCGAATTTGTGAGGTGGACATTTTATGTCGCGNCGGTTTAAGANGAGTTTTACGAATCGGTTTAATATACGGCGTAATATCCATGTTTGATTTATCGTGCATATAGCGAATAATTTCATAACAGGCATTGACGTCGCTTTCCGGATTATGATGGTCTAGTTCAATTCCAAGCGTTGTAGCAATGTTGCAAAGCTTTAAATCCCCTTTTTTTTGAGTGCCCTTATAGTAAAACTGTTCCATAACATCCATGGTGTCTAAACTTTCAGTGGCATGAATTTCGGTATGAAAGCGCGCTAAATCTTTATTTAAGACACTCACATCACTCATAACATTATGGGCCACAATGATATAAGGTTGTTCAAAATACGCACCATAATCCTGCCAAAATTCCTTAAGAGTGCGCGCATCTTTGACATCCTCACGACGAATGTGATGAATTCGAATGTTATTGGGTGAAAAAAATGTTTTGGGATTGATGTATTCGGTTACACGTACTACTTCTTGGCCATCTTCAATCACGATCATGGAGATGGCACAAATACAATCGTTATATAGATTGGGTATTTCAACGTCTACAAATGTATATTTCCCTGGATAAGGAAAATCGGCCATGAATCCACCTTCCCCTCTTTTATTTAAAGCCAGAACACCTTCCTAAAATAAGTTTTAAATATGAATTAAGATGATTTCTTTTTTATTACGCTTTTATTTTATTTTTGGGACATGGTGTTCTCTTTATCATCTACTTGAGGAAAAAAAAGAAAAACTAAAATGCCCGAAAAGCTTATTGATCCTTTTTGACCAACATCCAAGCTTGTTGAAAGGCCTCAAGACTGGCTACTTTAAAGGTCATGATGTTTTTTTTATTTTTTTGAAGTTTTAGCTTATCTGGAAAAAATGCAATTTCTAAATGACTCAAAGGATGCGAAAACGAAAAATCTGGTTCGAGACAAACTAACCGTTGATTGGTTAAATACACCAAATGAGGTTTTGAATTGTAGTAATCCGTACACATTTGGTCGGCCCAAACTAAATACTCTTTTGGGTTTAAAGGAAAGTTGGGATCAAGACTTTCTTTTTTGGGAATGGCTTGAGTGGCCAGCGCTTCTTTGGCTTGGCTACTTAAAATGGAGCGCAAGTGAGGCTCTTTGGCTACTTTCTTTTTTGGGTGAAAGGACATGAGATAAACTATCAATAAAGCACAAAAGCCGAACGTCCAGCCAATCCAAATGGACTGTCCTTCCAAAAAGCATAAAATCGCAAAGCCTCCACAAAGCACTAAGCCACTCCCCAAACAGGTTTTTAAAATTGATTGATTCATAGGCCACATTTTAACAGTTTTGTATAAAGAAAAAACCGCTGATTAGCGGTTACGAATAAGAAAGAGATGATTAAATGGATTGCTTGAGACCAAGCAAGCTTTCAGCATAGTCTTGAAACGTGGAGGCCAAATCAAAGTCTCCTTTTGCGCTAGCCCAACTCAAACAAAGCCCTTCGTTGATATCCATTAAAATGGTCGCTAATTTATGGGGATGAATCAGAGAAGAAATAAATCTCTTTTCTTGAAGTTTTTCTAAACACTCTTCGATGAGACGAACTTGAGGGTTTTGAAAGCAAGATAAATAATCGGGATCAAAAAGAGTATATCCTCGATAGGCCCCATATAACTCAGGCCCCATTTCCAAGGCAATGCGATGCAAAGTCCAAAACAGACTCGTTAAAGCGGCCTCTGGTCGGTCTTGATCTAAAAAGTCATAGAGTTTAGGTAAACAATCGAGAGCTTCTTGTTGGTAATAATAAGACAATAAAAGCTCTTTTTTGGAAACGTATTTGTAGAGTGTGGGCTTGGAAATATTGAGCTTTTTACAAATATCCTCAACCGAAACCTTTTCAAAACCAAACTGGGTAAAAAGATCCATAGCAACTCGAACGATATCCTGTCGCTTTTTTTCAGAGTTCATATCGTTTTAACCTTTTTCTCTAAAAGAAAATCAATAGTATACTACGAAACAATTTAGTGTTTATTTTTCGATTTGAAAGAAGCTGGAGAACAATTAATGGAAAAAGAAGACCTTGGATTGAGGTTGACCTCTAAAGAATTTCGCTCCAAAGTTTTTTGCGGATCGGCCCATAAAATCGCTGCAATATTGGGGTATAGATGGATTTCACTATCTCTTTCCATAGCATATTGAAAACTACATCCTAATAAATAAGCTTGAATCAGTTGAATCAATTCTCTTGGATCATCTTGGTTTAAAATTACACCATTTTGTTGGCCCACTTCGATGAGATGGACGAAATAAGCTTTCCAATTTTCGATTAAAGGAAGATCAAAAACGGGTTTTTTTAAATGTTCTTTAAGAAGATCTCGAAAAAGTTCTGGACCATGACATACCATAGCTTGTTCCATTCGGTCTACTAAAGTAGCCAAAGTGGCCAAAACATTTGTTTCATCCACTACAGGAAGCTCAAGCAACTTATCGACGGAATAGGCTTGAAGCAGTAAAGCACGCTTTGTTAATTTCTTAGCATAAAAGGTCGGCTTAGAAATGCCGACAGCTGTACAAATTTCATCGATAGTGACAGCCTCATATCCTTTTTGACGAAACAGCTTCTGCGATTTCTCAAAAATTTCGTCTTGAACCGTTTTTTGTTTCATCGTAATAGCGGATAGGATCCTCACCACTTGCCCCATGAGAGGAAAATCCGTTGTCTCCCTTCTGTAATGTATCTAGCATGAAATGCCTCTACTATTTTCTTGTCCCAAGTATACCACGATCCCATAAATTATTCCTTTATCTTTTTCGGAACGATAGAAAACGACACTTATTTACTTCAATCGTACAAGTTAACTTCAGTAAACATCAAAAAAACTTTTTTTAAAATAAGAATTTTAAAGCGATTTTTGTACAAAATTAGAGAAAATCACTCGTGAAAACACGACATCGCTTTAATTTGAAAGATTAAAATAGCGACCCAGGATTGGATCGCTTGAAACTATTTTTTAAAATTAGAGTGTTTTTCTAAAACTATAAAACGAAAAGACAACTAAGCAGCTTTGGCTGGAAGATGCTCTAAATCGTCCATAACGTCTTTGGCAAATTGGTCAAATAAGAGATTGCATTGTTCTTGTTGACGAAGGGTCCAGGTGTCGTATTGGTTCACATTGCGCAATAAATCAAGCATCGGCAATACTTGATAAATCTTGGTATTGGCTTGTTGTTTGAATTGCTCCAATTCNGNGGGATCNTAAAAATTGGTNCGTTCTTGNCAATGNGGGCATTCAAAGTAAGCCATATTTTCTACNACNCCAAGAACAGGCATTTTCATTTTTTCACACATNCGGATNGCTTTGGTGACAATCATCGAAACCATNGGCTGCANGAGTNGACACCATAACNACNCCATTCACNGGAAANTCTTGTAAGATCGTAAGCGCTACATCACCTGTTCCAGGAGGCATATCGATCAAAAGAACATCCAAATCGCCCCAAATCACTTCTCCATAAAATTGTTTCAACACATTGGTAACAATGGGACCCCGCCAAATAACTGGCTCGTTTTCATCTTGTAACAAATAATTAAGCGACATCATTTTGATGCCCTCTTCACTTTGAATGGGATAAACAAATTGTCGCGCATCGGCATACGCTTGTTCGTGTTCTAAAGCCATTAAACGGGGAATGGAGGGACCTGTAATATCTGCATCCAAAATGCCAACGCTTAAACCCATCCGTTGCATCGCTTTGGCTAACATAACCGTTACGGTACTTTTTCCAACTCCACCCTTTCCCGACATCACAGCCACAATGTGCTTGATATGGGTTTCTGGTGTTGTTTTTACCCCACAAGACGCGGGATTTTTCGAACAAGAGCCTTTGCTTGGGCATCCTTCACNACTCATATTTTTATTTTGACTTGCCTGTATTCATCCTTTTCTTTTCTGTGNCAAGNCATTCCTTTCTAAGGTTTAGAAAAGAAAAGGGGATAAAACCAAAATTCGTCAAAAAAAGAAGCCTTTATCCTCTTTGGCTTCTTTTTTATAAACTTTACTGGCGAAAAAGCGGCGGTAAAATCTTTGGTTCACAGCGGCCCTCTTTAATGGCTTCTATTAAAAAGGCTTTGGCCTCGTTATCTCGCTGATCATACACAATTTGAAGCCGAGAGACCCCAAAGCCAAAATCGTGCAACACGCCAAGACTTTCCACCAAGCGATTGGGTCGGTGAACAAAAAAGAAACGACCATAAGAGCGCAATAAACGAGAGGCTTCTTGTATCATAACGCGCAAGTCAAGATTTTGTTCAAAACGAGCGAGCTGTCGTAAAGAAAGCGTCTCTTCATGCCGACTTGATTCTAGAGCAAAGTAGGGCGGATTACAAAGGACCACATCAAAAGGTCCTTCATTTGGCTTCAAATCGCCATAAATAAGCGGTTTAAAATTCGTGAGGCCTTGACTTTTCTCTTGATTTTCTTCCTTTTTTTCGGATGGCTTTTCTTTAAGATCATAGGCTTGAATGGGTCCTTGAAACACCTGCCACGAAATGTCTGGGGGTACGAGTCTTTGCATATTTAAAGCAGCCAGCTTAGCTGGTTCCTTTAAAATTTCTACTCCACAAAGAAAGCTAGGAGAATAGCGCGAAAGATAGGCCAAAATGGCTCCATTGTTGGTCCCAATTTCCAACACCCGCGCTCCAGGACGAAAGTGAATAAATTGGGCTAAGGCCGCTGAATCCGCATTGAAGCAAAATTGTTTAGGCTGCTGAAACACTAAAAAAGAAGGCTCTAAAAAGTAATCCAAGCGTAAGCCTTTTGGATTTAAATCCAATTGATGAAGTAAATCTTGAACAGATGCTTTGGCAAGCGTTTCTTGGGCTAGGCGTTGGTTTTCTTTCATGATTTTTCCTTTTCCCTTAAGAGAAGTGAGCTTAAATTTTCGGGTTCTTCGTTTTCTTTTTGAACCAACAAATCGCTTAACTTCATCAAATTGGCCCCTTGTTTATTCAAAGAAGCAATGACATCTTCACTCGTCGGCTTGATGCTTTCAAAAAGCGTGGGTTGCAAAACGATTTGTTCTTCATTGACCAAAGAACCAACGCTAATGCCAAGCAAGCGATAGCCCACTGGTTCAAAGTAGCGAGAGGCTAAGGCATAAACGGCTTCGTATAAGACAAAATAATCATTGCTTGGATAGGGTAGGCGCATACTATGAACAGAATTTTGAAAGTGACAATCGCGAAACGTTAAAGAGAGCGTTGAGCCTTGTTGATGTTTTTGCGCCATGGAGTGGGCAAGCTGTCGGGTTAAAATCGCTAGCTGTTCTGTGACTTCCTCAAAAGTCGAAAGATCAACGCTATAGGTGCGAGAATGGGAAAAGGATTTGCGCGTAGTGGAATAAATCAATTCCGCACTGGAATGCCCCGTAATATTTTGTTCCACTTCCAAATACCGATTTTGTAAAATAGCACGAGCCTCTTTGCGATGGGCTTCATCCACTAAGTCTCCAATGGTGTGGATGTTTTTTTCTTTTAAGCGCGGAATGGTCTTTTTGCCAATCCCAAAGCAAGATTCAATGGGTAAAGGATACAGTTTAGTGGGAATATCCCGTTTGCGAAGCACACTGATTCCCATTGGTTTATACATATCCGAAGCCATTTTGGCCAAAAAACGCGTTGGGGCCACTCCAATTGAGCATTTTAAGCCTAAGGTGTCGAGAACTCCGCGTTGAATGGAAACCGCTAAATCCAAGGGGCGAGGAAAATGGGAAATGACTTCACTGACATCCAAAAAGCATTCATCAATCGAAAGCACTTCGAGCTTGCCACTGTATTGGCGTAAATAGGCAAAAAACTGATTGGAGAGTTGACGATAATACTCCATATCCGCAGGAAGAATGACCAGCTCAGGACATAACGATTTGGCTTGTTTGGTGGGCATCGCGGCATGAATTCCATATTCCCGCGCAATGTAATTGCAAGTGGACAACACTCCACGCGCTGTACCCATGCCAATGGCTAATGGTTTATCTTTGAATTCAGGATGACGAATTTCCTCAGCGGAAGCATAAAAGGCGTTGAGATCGATATGGAAGAGAACCTTAGCCATGGCTCTCACCACGGACTCGTTGAGCGAGTTCTTTCATGCTTTCTATTGCGGTTGAATCGGCTATTCCATTGGTCATGATGGCCAATTCTTCATAATGCGCGTCTTGATCGAGACATTGGACTTGGGTTTTGGTCGTCAGTCCATCGGTTTCTTTGCGCACTCGATAATGATCATCCGCCCAAACCGCTACGCTTGGTAAATGGGTGATACAAAGCACTTGATAGGACTGAGCTAGAGTATGCATCTTGGCTCCCATGGCGAGTGCGACCTTTCCAGAAACACCGGTGTCAATTTCATCAAAAATCAGCGTTCCAATGCCATTTTCAGCTTGGAAAACGACTTTTAAGGCGAGCATTAAACGCGCCAGTTCTCCACCACTAGCCGATTGCTTAATGGGTGTCATCGGCTGCCCTGGATTCATACTCGCAATGAATTCAATGGCATCCATTCCATCTTTAGAAGCTGGCTTGCTTTCAAAACGAATATCAAATTGGCAATGCTCCAACATCAAATCCTTGGCATGCCCTTCAATTTGACGTTTCAACTCTGGAATGACTGCTTGCCGCTTGGTGTGTAAGGTGCTGGCTAAATCGCGATACACTTTAGCCGCCTCTTTCCGCTCTTTTTCCAGTTGTTCAAAGAGTTCTTGACGATGCAATACGCGATCCACTTGTTGATTGATGTCCTCATAGGCTTGCATCAACGATTCATAGCTTCCTCCGTATTTACGAAAAAGAGTCTTGATTAAATGTTCACGCTCTTGTAAACGATCAAGTTGAGCCGCTCCATCTCCCGCTCCTTGTTGAAGTCCTTCGACTTGATCAAAGATGTCTTGCATTTCGTAATACAAATTGCGTAACTTACCTCCAAAATCCTCTTTCGTCGGCGTGGCTTCGAGTAGGCGCATCGCTTGATAAAGTGAATCGGAAATCCCTTGGTCTTTTTTCCACATATAGTACGCTTGGGCTAAATTTTCAATGGAAGCTTGAACATCGCTAGCCTCTTGGATTTGTTGACCAAGCTCTTCAAGCTCTCCTGGCTGAACATTGACGCTTTTAATTTCTTCTAATTGACGCGCCAATACGTCCAAATACTCTTCGGAAAGCGTTTCACGCTTGAGTTTGCGCAATTCCTGAGCTTGTTGATGTGGGATTTCCTAGGCTTGAGACGTTTGTTGGCGTAAATCTTCGGTTTTGGCAAAGCGATCAAGCAAATCAAGTTGTAAGGCTGGATCGAGCAGGCGAATGGTATCCATTTGGGAATGGACATCGACCATTTTGGAAACCAGTTGAGGGCCAAAGCTATTGGTGGTGAGGCGTGAGTTGCG
>WFLX010002502.1_pt1 | contig 14356 bp, 9 predicted proteins | sample 4967041 | NCBI WGS metagenome assembly WFLX01 (sample SAMN12857096, study PRJNA449069) | gut metagenome | isolation source: stool from male and female vole | host: Microtus ochrogaster | place: USA:Florida | collected 2017
AATTTTGAATCTTCTCTCCGAGAGTGTATCGGCTTTTTCCAATTTATAACTGCTTTTGACAGGCATCCATACAGTGTCGGATTTCATTTCCAGCCTAAAAGCAGTGGTATCGAGACTTTCAAGAGGCACGGGTGCTTCTATTGCCAATGGAATGCTAATATCGGTGGAGGGACCCGTGGCAGTAAATTGAAATTTTGGTTTTGCCGCCTCTACAGAGTCCTTATTATTTTCTATAGCCAAAGAATCAATAGGCATATTCTCAATGGAATCACCAAGATTGAAGATAGAATCCGGAATCTCAATTTTTTTTGCCTCTGTTTTCTTAGAAGTTTTCTTTTTCTTGGTCTTTTTAGGAGCTACAGGTTTCGGTTTCATCAACTTCACAGTGTCGTTGACAGTTGATTCGATTCCCGTGAGAAGATCCATGCGATTATATTCCAAAGCAAGTCTCAAAGTGTCGCGAGAGGCGAGTTCCCTGGGAAGCCAAAATGTTAGTGTGTCATTCCCTATAGAGCGCTCAGCTTTCAATGGCTCGGAATATATCTCATCGTCAGCAATCATAATCCTCGGTTGCTTTTCACTCGGAGAATTAAATATGAACTCAAGCCTTGTAGAGTCAGGGCGAGTATAGCTAACGAGATACTGGGGCTTAAGACCTGTGTTAAACATCCTCAGCAAAACATTATTGGGCAGATAGCGTGTGCGCTCACGATAGATAACGGTGTCTACAGCTCCGGTATATAGATCTCGGATAGTATCGGTTGCGGTGATTCTCTCTGATGTGGGACGAATGATATCCTCAAACCATGCGATATCTTCTTCCGGATTTGCAAAATGCTTGTCATTATCAAGATCCCTTAGGGCAAACAGTCGGTAAGTGGTGTCCTGAAGTCCACGAATGATAAACCTGCCATATTCATCCGTACGCGACAATCTTTCAAATGGCATACGAATAAAAGCGGAATCCTCTTTTGAAATATAGGCTCCTACGAATACTCCCTGCTGTGGCTCCATATCTTCTGCGCCAAGCACCATGCCTCCTATGCGAAGAGAATCGAGTGTAGGACCGGTAGAGAANGTGTAAGCAAATCCTGATAATTTGTTGGCCTCATTGTTATCCTCAATGGCGTCNCCGAAATCTATGGTGTAAGTCGTGTTGGGTAGCAGTGTATCAGTGATATTTACTACTACACGTCGTCCTCTGGTAGATACACGTGGAGTAGANTTCCCCGGAGGGGAAAGAATCACATTCTGGAANGCATCCTTGACATTGACCAGCTCATTGAAATCAATGTATATGTTGCTCGGATCTACATCTACAGAACCTGGATTTGGATAAGCTCTTACAAAGCGTGGGGGATCCTCATCTCGAGGTCCTCCTGACGGATTGCCTATGGAGGCACATCCCCACATCAGGAATAGGATGGCGATAGCACTTCCAATGACTGATATATGTTTTTTTGATATCTTTTGCATATTCACTTATAGTATCTGTAGTCGGGTGGTAAAATCTTGTTGACATCNGCAGAATCCACCTTCGTAATGATCATTTTTTCATCTCCTTTCCATGGAAGCGAAGCATGATAAAGTTCATATTCCACTCTCACTGGGACACAGCCAAGCATCATTCTTTTCATCTTCGCNGCTAAGGAATCACTTTCNACACTAAACCGTATCTCCTGGAAATACATAGGATTTGGGTCGCCCAATTCCTTATATGGTATCATTGAGCCTTCGAATGTCTTGACTATCGAACCACGTCGTTCCATGTTTTTTATATATCCATATTTGACTGCGTCGTCAACATATGGGCGGAAAAACCATATCCATGCGCTTAGGACAATGACAAGAAGCGCCACGACACTCCCCAACCACCATTTCCACTTATTCTTTGTCTTGTGTATGATATTCTCTATTTCAGATTCTTCCTCTATCCAATAGTCAGGGTCTTCCGGATCAAGCACATGCGATTTGGATTTCTTCTCCACCACCGGCTCGGCATCAGACGTAAAGAAATCATTATCCTCTTCATGGTCGATTGATTTGGATCCGAAAAACCCATCTCGTTTTGATTTTGAAGGTTTAGGCTCCGGATCACTATAATAATCTTCTTGATATGTCTCATCACTATCATGGCCATGCTCTTCCTCTCCGTTATAATAATCGGTGTCTTCTTCATATTCGATGGGATAGGATTTTTTTGAGGAATAATTATCCTCATTATCATTCCATTCTGAATCATCGCTGTCGGAAGAATGGGCATAGTAATCTGAAGCGGCATCTTCAGAGTCGCTCGTATTTAGATCAAGTTCATCACTCCAGAGTTCGTCATCTTCCTCTTCGCTGTGATATCTGTCATCATCGTAATTCATACACAATCCTCCCTAATTATTCTTTACCGGTCTTTGTGATGTCAGTCCTGTCCAGAGTGCCGTAAATATTCCAAGAATTATTAGCATTACAGTTTGTCCGCTCCATTGAAGGATAGAGAACGCTGCTCCTTCTACGTCCGGGATGCCATACACGGCCAGACCGAACATTACTGCAATATTCCAGGGACCAAGTCCTCCGTTGCTTGGCACTGCCATTCCGATTGAGGAGAGTACAAAAGTGACAAGACATGGGAGCAAGCCAAACGCCATTCCATTTTCAAAGCATAATTCTCTTGTGAAGTCGAAAGCATAGAAGGCCACATATAATTGAAAATAGTAGCAACCCCATATGGCTGCAGACAAAAGCAAGAATTTCCACTTGCCGGGCATTTTCACCACCGCATAAAAGCCATTCCAGATTTCAAAACTCCATTTTCTTAGCCTTACAAGAATAGCACTATTCCAATATCTTTTCAATATCCAACAAATAAGTACGATTCCAATCAGTAGGCATATCCAAAGCCAGGGAGAATACAAGAAATTGACAATTCCTGCTCCTATGGGGAATTTTTCCATAAATGAAAGAAGAGCCTGTCCCGCCACAATAAAAGTAAAGAGTGTAAGCATCAGCACTGTGAGGGTATCCATCAATCGTTCTGCCATCATTGAGCCTACAACGGTTGTGAAATGTGCTTTCGATCGGCTCGACACAAATGTACACCTCCAGATTTCTCCCACTCTCGGAAGCACAAGATTCATGGCATAGCATCCAAATACACTGCATGTCAGTTCCATCAGGGTGGTCTTGACATTTAGTGCATCAAGTTGGATTTTCCACCTCATGGCGCGAAAAATGTGTGAAAACACGCTTATGCCCATGGCAGCCAATATCCACCAATAGTCTACACCATGGCTCAAGATATCCATGGCATCCTTGAAGTTGACCTTCTTGAAGAGATACCATAGAAGAAGCACCGAGAGAAGCACCGGAATGATGTATTGCAAGGCCTTTTTCATTTCAAAAATATGCTTAATGATTGCCCGTTAAATCTCCATAAATTTCGTAAGCACTTCTGATCTCATCCTCTGTAGGATAATTATCCCATTCAGGCTTTCCAATCTCATTTATCAGTGTGAAATTGATCTTGTCGGGAGAAGTGTTTTTCTTATCATGGCGCATTAGTGAAATCAACTGGTCGATATCGGAGCATTTCACCCCAAGCGACGGATAACTCTCTTTGAGCATAGTGGCATAGGGATAAAGGCTTGATGATGGAAGCATTCCTTTCCGGCTATTCCCACATGCTGTGGCTGAGAGAATCAGTTCCCACAGAAGTCCATGTGCCACGGCAATCCCATGGGCAATAGGGGTTCCGTTGATAAGTGCCATTGACTCAAATGCATGCCCTGCTGTATGCCCGAAATTGAGAATCTTTCTCTCCCCTTTTTCTTTTGGATCGCGGGTAGTCACTCCCGTTTTTATCTCAATGCATCTCAATATCCACGGCAAGAGAGCACGCCGGTCGCTTATATATTTATCTACATCAAGCAGAGCCTTATACATTTCAGGATCAGCAATTAGAGCGGTCTTGAGCATTTCGGCATAGCCTGACAGTAATTCATCTAAAGGAAGCGTGTCAAGAGTCTCTGGGATGATCACCACATCTTTAGGCATTGCAAAGACTCCCACCTCATTTTTCAGTCCTTCGAAATTTATAGCGGTTTTTCCTCCCGTTGCCGCATCTACCATTCCCAATAAAGTGGTCGACACGTTGATGCAATCCATTCCCCTTTTGAAAGTGGCGGCAGCAAACCCTCCAAGATCGGTCACCATTCCGCCCCCTATGCAGAAGAGAGTAGAGCGGCGCGTGGCTCCATTTTCAGAAAGCATTTGCCATACCTTTGTCAACGATTCTACATTTTTATGATCGTCTCCCGCAGGAATCACACAGCGAGGAAGAGTGTCTATGTAGGGCATCTGATCAGCCAATCTTGCCACAACGAGATCTGATGTATTCGAGTCCGCAAGGATGAAAGGGGAGTCTGCATTGAGAAGGTCGATCACAAGAGGAAGCATGTCGGCAAATTCATTCATCGAAGGGAATATCCCCCAAGCCTTTTCATCTTGAAAANTCTTTTTCGGAATAGGACCTGTGCAGACTGCCATAGTCTTAATCCCTGCAGCCACACCGGCTCTCACGCCTAATGGAGCATTCTCAATCACGATGGCTTCTTCCGGGGCGACACCAGCCTTTTCGAGCCCTTTGAGATATGGTTCGGGATTTGGCTTCCCTTTCGTCACATCATGGGCAGTGACCATCATCCCATCTTCAAACACGCCGGGATAGTCATTCTTGATATTGTCGATTAGAGAGGCTTGTCCACTTCCGGTCACTACTACACACTTTATGCCGCGTTCGCATAGAGTGCGGAGCATNCGGTCGGCTCCGGGCATCGGCTCATTGCCTCCNATTTCCTTAAATATGCGGGTCTTATAGTCATAAAGAGCAGTCCGNTTTTCAGGATCGCAAGGATGTCCGAATTCGCGTTGCCATATAAGATCGATTGTAGCCGCACCGGTCATACCCTCATACAGGTAGAACTCATCGCGGCTGCATTCGATTCCATTTTCCTCCATCATCTGTTTCCAGGCGAGGGTATGGTATTTCATGGAGTCGTAGAGAACTCCATCCATATCAATCAAAGCAGCTTTAATCATACTGCAAAATTAGTAAATTTTGCTTGATTTTCCGCTCTTTTCACATTTTTTTTCTTATCTGTCACTCAGCGCGCAATATCTTGAAGCTTTTAAGTCCTCCTTTCTTTGCTCCGATATACCCTTCAATGTGTTCTTCTCCCCTCACTATGTCGCTTACATAAATCGGATGTCCAATGCTTATTGTGTGAAGTGTAAGAATATCTCCGGCAAGAAGTTTTATATTGTGCGATTTAATGACTCTAAATCTTGTGTCGCTTATGCATTCCAATTCGCATGACTTGTCTCCCTCCCAGCTTAAGGCCAGTCGTTCTCCCTGGGCGAGTCGGTCTGTATTAGCCAGTGAATCGACAAGAAATCCTGAATCATCGGTTGATTCGTTAGGATACAGGCTGTTGGTAAAAGAATTCCAATCTGTAAATCCATTGAACTGAGCCAGAATATTAAGAGTAGTCAAAGATGGGAAACTTGTATATTCTACATATCCCCATAGCCTTTTTATCGACGACTGACTTATGGATTGGCCGGTGCGCTGTTGAATTTTTTGGCTTAGATAGTTGAATTCAGTTGGTGTTGAAGGTATTCCTCCAAAATTAGTATTGGTCAATTCAATCAGGGATTTTAAGGCATTATGTTTGTCCATTGTGAAGTGTTTTACTCAACTTTTCCATGCGAAAGCTGAAGGTTATCAAGTATATAGGGTTAATGGGTTATTAATTTATATGCAATGAATGCGCCCAGCGCGATGCATATGGTGCAAAGCGCATAAGTGAGCCAAGCCGAAGAAAGCAAATCGGTGAGAAGCATCTTTGCCGACTTGTGAGTTAATCCTTCCTGCAGTAGTTTGAATCCGGCATTCCGTTTAGGCAGGCTTGATGACAGGCATTTTTCAGAAATCGAGGCAAGATAGGCATCTCCGGAAGCCTCGGCAATTTCCCCTGCTACCACACCGAGAGAATAAATGTCGGCTTCTCGAGTTGGTTTTGCCCCATCCTCCAATAGCTCAGGAGCGATGTATTTCCCTGAACCCGCTGGATTCTTCAAAATGATAAATTCATTGTTGTCAGCGAGATTGAAGTCTATAAGTTTCACTGTCCCTCCTTGGAATGAGACAAGAATGTTGGCTGGTTTGAGATCACGGTGCAAGGCTTCTCTTCCATGTAAGTAAGAGAGGGCATCAGCCACTTGACGGCAAATTGATCTTCCCGTTTCTTGATCAATGGATTCTTTTTGAAGCATAGACTCAAGTGAGCGCCCGTCGATATATTCAAGCACTATGACTTGTCCTAATCCCTCTACATTCTCCAGACTTATCGTCCGCCTGATGTTGGGATGTTCGAGAGAGATTCCGATCTCAAATTCTTTTGCCATTGCCAAATTGAGGATAGGGTCGTTGCGATAGTTCTCTTTCAGACCCTTCAAAACGAAGCGTTTCCCATATTTTGAGGCTGTATAGAGTTGGGTAGACCCCTTNTGCGAGGTATACAATGGTAGAATATTTGTGAACCTGTTGGAAAACAGCCCACCCAAATCGATGCCCGATTCTTGACCCTCGCCTGTCACATAGCCGGATGTGTCGGAATCGGATATAAAAGATTTTGCTTGCTTATTATCCTTAGNCATAATGTCAATACTCTTCGATATTGTTGAATATTCCCCAATTGGAATTGTTGCGGTAGATTTTCTTTTTCCCTGGCGGCACGTGAAGGATGCAGTTNTCAGCCATAGGTTTGCGCCCGTTGAAAAAAGCGTTGGCCGTGGCAAATGGAGGTATGCTTGCCGCTATATAAAGGTTGGAAATGTCAGTGCCGTCAAATGCATAGTCTCCTACGAATTCAGTCCCGGCTCCAAGATGAACACTCGTAAGTGAGATGCAATCCTGAAACATCCCCTCGGAAATGTTGGTCAAGTTATCCGGAAGATATATCTCTTTCAGAGAGGATCCGTAGAAGGCTCCTCGGCTGATAGTGGTCACAGACGTTGGAATGGTAAGTGTAGTGATGGAGGTGCCTGCGAAAGCATTCTCTCCGATAGCCNTAATCGAAGATGGAAGTTGGTATTCTCCGGTTTTAGCCATAGGGAACCATAATATTTCCGTAGCATCACGATTGAAAAGCACCCCATCTATTGATGAGAAATTGCTATTGGCAGCAGAGACTTCAATAGATGTTAAAGAAGTGCAATCGGCAGAGGGGAGGAGTTGCTTGATTCCTGCTGATATTGTGATCGTTTCAAGTGCGGTGCATCTTGCGAAGGCATTGCGAGCAATGAGTTTCGCGCTATTGGGAAGGATGGCACTTCGCAGTAATAAGCAGTCTGCAAAAATATCTGTTGTCAACTCATCNGCCACAATGAATCTGCTTCCATCATAAGACTCTCCTCCTTCAGTGATCACGACATCAGTGAGGTCGATTTCTTTGGCTTTTATACTGTAGATATATTGTTGCTCTTCTTGTTGCGCCCCAAGTATAGTTCGGAGCGTCTTAAAGTCTGACCCATTCATTGGTCCTGAGATGGTAAGGATGTCAAGGTCAATTTCTGTCTCCCTTTTGAATAAGGCTGCCAAATCGCCGGGCTGCGTAAGCACTATGCTATTTTTAGTGGTGTATTCCAGGGGTTCGCCATATGCTTCTCCTATGGAATTAGATGCAAAAGGAGTAATGGTGTAATTCGTCATAGGTTTGAGCCCTGTAATGTTGAGTTGCCATTCTCCGGGTTGTAAGTTCTCTGCCGGAAGATATGTCCGCCAACTTTCGGAGGAGTCTGCCATACGAATTGAGCATCCTGCTTCCAATATTGGCTCTCCGCCATCCTCTATGATATCAAACTTGACTATAATCCCAAGCGGTCCCGTCGATAGAGGGATTGGAGAGGATAGTTTTGGCAATTCATTAGGTATTGTTGTGAAACTTATGGTGTTTGATCTCAAAGTGGCAGTGGCAGTTCCCGCTTCAACATAGCAGGAATAAGTCTTACCAGGCGTTAGGTCTGAAATGTTGAATTGTACGATATCCAAATTAGGGTTACCGGACGTTTTCAAAATTGTAGAATTGCCTGTCTCTCCATAGAACAGATTGATATAAGACAATTTTGCAGACCCTTTTTTTTCTATCGTGGCTGTGACTTTTGCCTCTGTGCGCGATATTTCAGTTGCTTCTGAAAGATGGATGGTTGGCTCCAAAGATTCAGGGATAGTATTCTTGGAGCAACCAGCCAATAGAATTATTGTCAGGAAAAGAACGAAATATATTTGCCGGGTATTCTTCATTGCCATATCAATTTTTTTTATGATTTCCAAGTCTGATTCCAATTCCAACAGAGCCAAACCATTCTGATCCTTTTACGGTGATGACAGATGCCGCTATTGTGATTCGCTTGAATCTGAATTGGGCTCCNGCTTCAGCAGTGACCCCACTATGGCTATAGTAAGAGTTTCTTACGTATCCTCCTCCCTCCGACTGTGCAAGCTCCCATGCAAGGGTATTGGCAGAGTATCCCACTCCTTCAAAGACTACGAAGTGAGCTCCAATTCTGTGAGAGGCTCCGGCGGTTGCCATAAAAGACTTTCGTTTGGTGTCGCCGGAATAAAATCTCTGAGCCCCGTCGATCATACCATGCTTGTCGCAATTCTCGGGGAGTTTGCCGGTGGCTCCAAAATCGGTAGAGAGATGTATAAATCCGCCATGACGTCTCATAAAGGTTGCCATCAAGCCCCCGGCAAGATAGGAGGCCTTGCCTCCAAAGCATGCCGTAAGGANAAGNTCTGTTTCAAAAGGAATTTTGGGCTTAGTGGGTTTTATCACCAGGGTGTCTACACGGGTCACTACCAATGTGTCTCTTATGGTGGTCACTATAGGAGTCGTATATGCTATCTCAAGATTTTTTGAGGGTTCTATTATGCACAGTTCATATGTCTTGTGGCTTTCAAGTCTGGAAGGAAATGCATAGTCGCGCATCACTCCCCATTGAGGATGCTTAAGCGTGATTTTCTTCGACCCTCGGGGAAGATATAGCCATATCTCCCCGGTCTTGTCAATTCGTTTGGCGATTCCCAATGGTGTAGAGAATGCAAAGTCAGCAGAAGATGCTATGACTTTCACAATCGCGCATCCTTCGTCGTTAAGGTCTTTCACCGGATTTATGAATGCGGATATGTCGTTGGGCAGTTCCTTGAAACTCTCCACCTTGAATTCTTGTGCTGATATAGAGACTACACAAGCATGCGCGAGCAATGCCATGATCATNACNCTGAGAATTATGCTTGTCCGTTTCATCATATCAGCTGTCATTCAAGGTTAANGTCTCCTATTTCAATCACTTCATCATNCCCGGCAACNATTTNNGGAGTCGGNTGCCAAGTGCGTACATGTATCAATGGCATAGATGCATCGCGAAAATCCCAAAGCAGGAATAGATAGCCGTCATCGCTGTATTGGTCGCAACTGTATTTCTGCCTTAGGGTCACTCCGTAGATGCCATCCATAGTAGGATGTCGCATTATTTTGAAATCGGAGAATCTCACATCAATCTTGCTGTTTGAATTGAATATTCGCTCAAGTCTTTCCAGATATTCCTTCTTTGAGCGTATTCCATAGCTGACTTTTCGGTTGGAAGACCCTGCATTCTCTTTATTGCCGGTCTTGACTGTATGCCCCACAATTATCAGGGCATTTTCGCTGAAAACCTGTCGAAGGAAGTCGATGTCGCGCGTGGTGTATGAAGTGCGGAGATGCTCGCAATAACTCAGGATTCTGTGGCGACTTGCCGAGTCATTTTCCTCAAGTCGTCCGCTCATCACTTTCTGGGCTTCTGCCCGAAACGGATTGTCATTGCTTAGCCTTCTGATGTCGGCATCTTTGAATTGGGTTGCCGGGAGAGTGGCATGTGCATTTGTGTGAGCAGAGGAATTGGCGTGATAGTCCGGGAGAGATATCTCTTTCGAAGTTGTGTCGGCTTCTGGATTAAGATCAAGATTAGGCGTAGTGATGTCGGATGCATCCTTTTTCTCCAAGATGTTTTTTTGCTCAGATATAGAGTCAGGTTTGGGCTGCAGGCAAATTCCTGCAGCCCAGCCCCATAATATCAGGCTTAAAATTATAAGGGCAATGTTGATCTTTCTCCTTTTTGAAGACATTTAGACGTTTATGGTTATCAGTTCCAATTCGTTATCTCTCCTCCTATTTCAATCTTGACCTGCTCAGGATTCTTGTCTACCACGAGGTTGACAATATGGTGGATGCCGGGCTTGAATAGGAACTTGCTCTCATATAAGAACGAGACTCCATTCATCACCACCTCTACGAGCGGCACGCGATTTTCCAATCTTTGCGGAACAATAATCGCGGTGTAGGAAGTAGATCCTGCTTTGCGGGCGATTACTGTCTTGCCTGAGGCACGGGCATTTTTGGTGGCAACCCCAGCCACAAGGTCAATCGTTGCGTCGGTCACTGTGTTATGTATATACACAGTGGCATTCTCCGGAATTTCCCCTTCATAGTCCTCNCCTTTAATTAGCCTGACTGTNAGCTTGCTCATGATATGGCGAAACTGAAGCCTGACCGGATTTGGAGATGCCTCAAGCCCTAAGGAGGAAGCATGAAGGAAATCGGAGGTCTCATATCCGTCCATAACGTTGCCTCTGATTTCACGCTGGTCGGTAGCCACAGAGAATGTCAGGTCGCTCACTGATGAGACTTCATCAAGGCGCGGAAAATATGCATAAGCATTGTAGGTGCCGGCATCCCAATAGAGTTTCCTTCCTGCTGTCCATCCTGAGCCTGTGAAGGTAAGACCTTCGTTGTTGAGGGCATTGCCCGATGACTCAAGTGGCTTTTCAGCCTCTGCCAAAAATAGACCAACGGCATCACCTTGCTCAAAAGAGGTCTCGGTAGCCCTTGTCTCCTCGGGGTGGCTGAATGTGAACGACATCGCGACCTTATCGTTGGCATCCACTGCCGCAGGCTCATTTGTCTCATTGGAGCAGGAAGCCACACCAAGAGTCAACAATAGAACGCTTGCTATTGATTTAATATTGCGCATGGTAATTTTTTAATAAGATTTAGAGTCCTCTAAATAATTCTAAATTCAAAATTCTAAATTCTAAATTCACTTAATCGGACTTCCTCTGTGGATTACAGGCGGAAGCGAGCGATGTCCGGCATTGGCTCCTCCGGCATCGAATGCTCTTGTGGTGGCTCCTGCCGAGCGCTTATCGAGAGCCACGAATTCCTCAAAGTCGAATTGCTCGCCGGCATATCTCTTTATGCGCTTGACAATGCTCTGGCGACTGATGGTGCTGTAATACGGAATATCGTTGTTCATGCAGCTATTTTGCTCGGAGCGATATACTCCACGGTTGTGCATGTATCCTCCCTCGAATATGTCCACAATGTCGCTATAGCGAGAATCGAATATAAGGTGGCTCCACCCTACCTCGTGCATTTTGCCGGAAAGCGAGATATTGTCATACCATCCTATAGACTTGGCAAGTTCTATTTCCAGAACGTGCCCGCAGCATGTGCAACCGCATGCGTCAATAAATGCGTTATGGTATATATACTCATCGGCGAGTTTCCCAAATCCGTGACCCCCGGCCTCGTGCTGGATTACACCGCGCGAGTCGAGAGGATAGCCATAGTCACTCTTCGGGCAGAAAGCGATGGCTGCTCCGGATTCCCACATCTGGCAAATGCCACCGTAGTCGGTGCTGTTAGGCACGATGATGATCAATGTCTGGTCAAGATTGTTATTGTCGACAGTTGGTGCTCCCTTGACATATCTGAATACTTCATCGTAGTCGCACTTGAGTCCTACACCCCCTGTGTAGGTGGTGTTGAATCGGTTGTATCGTATTGAGTTGATTGTGCCGACACCACTTTCAGTAGATAGTGGGAATGCTGTGTAGACGTTGAAATAGTCGCGGTAGGTTGTATATGGCTCAATCCCAAAGAAATATTCCATTTCTTGCTTCATATCTGCAAGGTATTCTCCCCCAGCTATGTCTTTTGCATCATAGCCATCGCCCATGATCACTATGTTGATGCCCCCGTTGTTTCCTTTGGTAGCTTTTTGCAGGGTCAGAAACTGGTCTTCGCCATATTCATATCCATATTGAGTCACATGGCAGGCATGAGTATAGTCTTTCCCTTTAAGATTGAACACTATGTCGCCTTCACGTATGTCTCCGGCTGAAGTGGACTTAATAGTAAGGGTTATCTCACTTTTCTTGTTGCCTGAAGTTTTAGACAGTACACACCAGTCAGGCTTTGACTCCACTTCCCAGTCTCCTTCCGCATCTATCACAAGAGTCTGCTTGTGTTCTGTGCCGAGAGCACATGCCACAGCCGGACGGCACACTAACTCATGGTGAGCAGCGATGCGCTTGAAGTCGCACCAGCCAANTGCAGTCTGATACTGAGTGATGGCAGTCTCTGGCACCTCAAGTGTGAAATTATCTTTCGCAACTCCGTCTAAAGCCCCTTGNTGGATATATGGTGGGATTTCACTTTTGCAGACTATCTTCCCTATGCCATAGCATCCTTGAAAGGCTCCTCCATCTTCATAATAACTTGCCTCATAGCGGATGTTTTCAAGACTTTCTGGGAAAACGAGACCTTCAAGGCTACGGCAATGTGCAAATGCGCCTGCTCCGATAGTAATAAGGCCTTCTCCAAATTCCAATGTTCCCATAAGGCGCCAGTTGTAGGCNAATGCACGCTCNCCAATTGTCACCAAAGTCTTGGGAAGCACGAGATCTCCAGAAAAGTCGCAGCCNTAGAACACTCCGTCGTTGACAACCATAAGATTTTTTGGCAGTGCCAATTCTCCACGGAAATGGCATCCGTTGAACGCATCGTTCCCAATTGTGACAATTCCGTCGTGAAGTGTCAGGGTCCCATCAAACCCACAACCATGAAATGCTTCTGATGGAATATCAGTGACACCCTGTGGAATTTCAAGCGATCCGCTAAGATTCGGACAGAAAGCAAAAGCCCGAGCCCCGATTCTTTTAAGTTTATCTGGCAACCTCAGATTGCCATATAAGCCTTTGCAGTTTTCGAAAGCATANCCACGAATTAGTTCNACATTATCTGGGATTACGAGTTCACATGTGAATCCACAGCCACTAAAAACACCATTATAATAGTCTATGCCCTCATCTCCATCAAAATNGATTTCTCCTGTATCAGAATTCTGTGAGTTGCCTATGTATTTCAATGTAGATGGNAGTGACAGTGACCCGGTAAGTGACCTACAGCCAGTAAACGCTCCATTTTGAATATCAATTACTCCCTCTGGAATAAACAGTGAGCCCGTTAGATTCACGCATCCATAGAATGATCTCACCCCAATAGAGCGAAGGTTATCAGGCAGGATGAGTCNTGTAAGACTTGTTTTGCCTCCATTAGTGGCATTAATGTAAAATGCACTATTAGGTATTTGATCCTCATTGCATGTCATGCCATGGATAGGATCATGATGGATTGCTTTTATCTTCACCTCTTTTAGATTGAGAGCCTGCAGAGCAACCATCTCATCGCGCATGAAGTAGAAGTCGCGCGAATCTATTTCGCCTGTTATTTTCAGATTTTTCAGTTTAGTGTAATCTTTGCCGGCAGCGGCTATGGCTTCTTTAAGGCCACCAGGAGTTGACTCCACTATCACGTACTCTTTTGAAGTGGCGTCATGGCTTACGAGATCGCTTTCCCATGCTGTGATGCTCTCGCTGACAAGAGTGAGCGCATAGTCGCCAGTCAACTCTTTCTTGTCTACCCTGATGGTGAANTTGCTCATCTTGCCTGAAAGATAACTAAACTCCTCNCTCTTTGAAAAACGGTAAGGAATGCCGTCAATGGTAATATTGAATAGCACTGTGCCCGGCGCGATGGTCTGAGGCACCACGATAGCCCTCCATTCATCACCGCGATTGCTTGGAATTATTGATGTTGCTCCAACGTTTCCATCTGCTTTTACTGTTCCTGTGGCGAGATCTATTGTGGCATCCTGCACCGTATTGCTTACGAGCACTTGCTTTTTGGTCTTTGTCCATTCGCCGTCGGCAAACCCTGTCCCTTCAGTAAGAGTGACGCGCGCATTTGCCATTCGGTGAGTCATAGGAAGGCGGATAACGCTTGAAGTCGGTTCCACTCCCGCCACTTTTCCCCACAGGAAGTCAGATGCCTCATATTCGCCCATCGTTCCATCGTCGGGAATAGACGCCTGATTTGTCTTTACCGTAAATTTATAGTTGTTCACATCGTCGGGCGAT
>WFLX010351527.1_pt1 | contig 14356 bp, 17 predicted proteins | sample 4967041 | NCBI WGS metagenome assembly WFLX01 (sample SAMN12857096, study PRJNA449069) | gut metagenome | isolation source: stool from male and female vole | host: Microtus ochrogaster | place: USA:Florida | collected 2017
AACATCTTCTTCCGTTATTGGACTTTCAATCAACAAATTCATATCAAATCCGCTTAATATCGGATCAACCATTATCGTTGTCCCCCTGCTGTTCATCAGCGCCCCTGCATTTCCCAGCCAGCGTATGACCGTCCCGTCTAGTGAAGTAAATGCTTCTTTCCCAAATGGTTTTGTTTCTGGTGCTTTTGCTTGCATTTATACAATTTCCCTTTCATTATTATATTTCGTAACTACCTATCAGCTATAATTATTCACCCATATCAAGAAGTTTAAAACCCCTGCAAAGTCCTCTGTCTGCCCTGCAATCACATCTCCGGTAATCGGATCATATCCTGGTTCCGCTCCATCATCTGCAACAATAGATTCTTTTTCACCTGCACTCTGTTCATTATCCTGTTTATCCGGTACTTTATTTGATGAACATGCAGGCAAAAAAGACACATGCAGAATAAAACAGCTATAAAAAAATATAATGTTTTCTCATATTTCTTCCAATAATATTTTATTTTCCAATCAATTTCGCTATCATGCAATTTGTTATTGCACTGATATATTATTTTCTTCAAGCCATGCTGACACATCAGACGGCATACTGGAACCTCCCGAATAAGAAATCGCAAGCCCTTCTCCAATTGTGGAATCAGGCGCCAGCTTTGCAATCGCCGTCAAACTTTGTCCAAAACGTCCTCCTCCATGAGAGCAGAATGGAACAATGGTCTTTTCTGAGAGATCATACTCCTCCAAAAAAGATGCAATCGGCATGGGGATAGATGCCCACCAGTTAGGATATCCGAGAATGATCGTATCGTAATCATCTATGTTTTCCACATGGTTTTTAATCTCAGGGCGTGCCTGTGCATTCTGGTCACGCTGTGCTTCATCCAAAACAGTATTATAATTAGAAGAATATGGCTCTACCAATTCTATCTCAAACAAATCTGCCCCTGTCTGGGACTGGATTTCCTGTGCAATCCCTCTGGTATTTCCTCCCCATGAGAAGAACACAATCAATACTCCGCCGTTTCCTTCCCTCGTCCCTGTATTTATAGCCTGTCCTTCTACACTGCCGGAACCCGCCGCAGCATTGCGAACCAGTCTGAATCCAATATTAAAACTACTGTTTTCCTGGGGAGTTGCCGCCCTATATGCAGAACGGATATTTTTCGCAAAATCATTCCAGCCTCCTCCACGGTTTACCCGCCGTGTTCCGCTTGCAGCACCCGTAGGGTCTGTCTGCTCTGATGTTACATACTCCCCATAATAGTCCCAAACCCATTCGCCTACATTACCATGCATATTGTAAAGTCCCCATGCATTAGGAGAAAAGCTATTTACCTCAACCGTTGTCTGTCTGTATACTCCCGGCTTTGTTTCAAGATTTCCTTGTGAAAAATAATTATCTTCAATCAGGTACGGGTAATCTCCCCAATAATTCGATTCATCGGCACTGATAGAATTTTCCGTATTAAAAGGTGTAGTTGTTCCTGCCCGGCAGGCATACTCCCATTCTGCTTCCGTAGGCAATCGATAACCATCAGCGCTTCGATCCCAGCCTACAACAGAACCCTCCACTATATAAACAGGAGTCAATCCCTCTGCCTCACTCCGTGCGTTGCAGTAAGCCACGGCATCCAGCCATGAAATATTCTCAACCGGCAGATTGTCACCAGTAAAATTACTAGGGTTATTGCCCATAACGCTTTGATATTCCGCCTGCGTAACTTCAAATACACCCATATAAAAATCACTTACCGTGACAGAATGCTGCACTTCATCTTCGCTACGCCATGCCTCACTCTCAGGACTTCCCATATCAAAGATTCCTCCTTTAATTAGGATAAATCCCTCCGGTGTTTCCACCATCTGCTGATTTTCCGGTTCAGGCTCCCCTGTTTCTCCCTCTGTTCCGGCAGCTTCCTCTTTCTGTGCAGAATCTGCCGATTCCAAAGATTCCTCAACCTGTGCATTATTACCACAGGCTGTTAAAGAAACAATCAATATTCCCACAAGCAAAAACTGAATCAATTTNCTCACAAAAACCTCCTATGCATATTTATGGTTTTATTTTAAGCCCTTCAATCCATTCCTGAACCCGCTGTTTCGATGAATCTACTTCTGGTCTATACACTCCAATGGGTTCCAGTATCNTCACNNANNCCNGCAGGNCTGCCGAAATATCCTTNATTGTGCTTGCAAGGCCGCCCGTTCCATGTGTAACAAATGGGGCAAGGGTCTTCCCAGAAAAATCATATTCTTCCAAAAAAGTGTGGACTGCCATCGGTATCGTGTACCACCAATTCGGGAAACCTAGGAAAACAATTTCATAGTCCTCCATATTTTCCACATGGTAGAGCAGTTCCGGTCTTTCATTATCCGCCTTTTCGTCCGCCGCTCTGTCAAGGCATTCATCATAATCGCTGGAATAGGGCTCCGTCACAACAATAGAAAACAGATCCCCTCCAACCTCCTCCTGAATCCATCCTGCCATTTTTGCGGCATTGCCCGGAGGAAGTACGCTTGCGGATGTAGTCGCATCCACATCCACGGCCTCCGGATTTTCCACATATGTGTTTTCTGCCCATGTAAAATAAGCAATCAGTATGCGGGAATGTTCCTCCCCATCTGTCCCCATGCCGCCATTATCTGGTATGTCAACAGAGAGTTTCTCTGCCTCTTCATACGTATTGATGACTGTATCTGTATCAGAACTATCCGACACACTTTCTATGGATTCTACGCCGGCTGTACTGTCCGTTACATCTGAAAATTTTTCATTTTCCCTGCCCACACACCCCGAAAGAGAAATAACCACTGCAGCGGTAACTATCAATAAAACAGCATTTTTCATCCTGCACCTCCTATGCCATGAATCTGTGATTCATGACCAACATCCGCCGTTCGTCGAACATGCAGGCATGCTCTCCTCACTAACGCTCACTATATCATAAGATCGACAATCAGACCTGTTACCAGTGAGAACAGCATCACAAATGCGAGGTACAGCACAAAACGCCTGACTCCTAACACAATCTTTAATGCTCCAAGGTTCGTGATCTTTGTTGCAGGCCCCGTGATCATAAATGCCGATGCAGATCCCATGCTCATGCCGGACACCAGCCATTGCTGCAACAAGGGGATAGTTCCTCCGCCACAGGCATACAGCGGAACGCCTACGGTTGCCGCCATAAGTACACCAAACCCTTTATTTTCCCCGAACAGCCTGCCGAACGCCTCCGCAGGAACATACCTCTGAAACAGTGCTGACAGCAATACCCCAACCAGGAACCATGGGCCGGTAGCCTTGATATTCCGCCCCAAATTTTTCAGGAATCTCAAGAGCAGATTGGGGTCTGTATCCCTGCCTGCAGATGCTTCAAAACCTTTAAAATCAAAATAGCTTTTTCTCCTGTAAAAAATCGTCGCTCGGCAGCGACGATTCAGAGAATGCTTCGCATTCTCCCTGAAATGTTCTACACTGTCGCAATTCTCTATAGTATAAAAATACCGGACACACAGTCCTGCCCCGATTCCGCATAAAAAGCAGGAGATAAACCGTATTGCCATTGCCGTGCTTCCAAGCGCTGCACTATAAATCAGTAACTGGGGATTTAAGAGGATGGAACTCATCATGAAGGCAGCAAGCATATCATCTTTCATTCCTTTCTGCGAAAAGGAGGCCGCAATAGGGATTGTCCCGTACATACACAAAGGTGAGGCAATCCCAAGCAGGCTTGCAGGGACCAGCCCCAGCACACCCAGCTTTTTGTCCCCAAGGGCGGAAAATACAGAATGTATCTTATTTTTTCCAAATACAGAAATGGCAGAGCCAAGCACCATGCCCAGCACCCAATATCTGAATATCTGTTGCAGCTGAATGGAGAAATAGTACCACACATAGACAAATTCCCGCCTTAGAATATCCATCTGGAATCACCTCGCTCTTTTTTGTGCATCACAAAAAAACTACTCGTCAATGGACACTAACTGGTATTCCCTGCTTCCGAGTCCGATGTCCTGCGCATGTTCCAATGTGTGCAGTCCATTCCGGGATTCAATCCTCTTTACCAGAGAACCTCCATCCTCCGCCCCATATACTAAGTCAACACATGCCTGATCCACCGCCACCGGGTCAAAAGATGCCAGAATTCCAATATCATGCATATCCGGTTCTGACGGGTTCCCGTCACAGTCACAGTCCACGGACAGGCGGTTCATTACGTTGATATAAAGGATATTCCCATCCAGATAATCCACTACCGATTTTCCTGCTTCTGCCATAGACTCAAGGAACGCATCCTGATCTGCGCTCCACATGCTTCCTCCCTGTCCTCCGGTATGGATATGCTCCTTACCCTCTGATGATGCGATTCCTATGGATATGTTTTTTATTGCTCCGCCATATCCTGCCATGGCATGGCCTTTGAAATGGGACAGCACCACAAAATAATCATAATTGGCAAAATTCGCTCCTACATAATTCTCTGTCAGGTTGCTTCCACCTGTGACNGGCAGTGTCATNGANCCGTTCTCGTCCATNATATCCACTGTNGCAATNGCTGTATAGCCATGATCCTCCGCAACCTGATAGTGNATGGCTGTACTGGATCTNGAACCNCCGTAAGCNGTATTGCACTCNACTATGCTTGCATTCAGGGANTGCACCAGTTCNCCGATCAGGTCAGTCCGCAGNTAATTGCTTCCGGGTTCTCCTGTACTCAGCTTTACCGCAATGCTGCCTTCCGGTGATGCTCCCAATGCTTCATAAATCGCCATAAGTCCGTCCGAACTGATGTCTGTGGTCATATAAACCACCGGTGCCCCTGTATTTTCAGGGACAGCTCTTTCCGCACTTCCTGAATCCTGCACATCTGAATTTTCCTGTGACAATGCAAACTGCCCGCTGTCCTGCGTACCGGACTCTTTAGCTTCTGCTTCTTCTGTCTTTCCTTCGTCCTGCGCCTGATTTCCCACATTCTGGTTTTCTCCAGTCTGCCCGCATCCCGCTATACCAAGTACCATCATTCCTGCTGCCATGAGCAGTGCCAAAATCTTTTTTCTCATTTTCATCTCCGTTCTAAAACTGATGGCAAAAAAAGAATCTTTTAGATTCTTCGGTTATTTCAGTTTCCCATACTCTTCCTCCGAAACAGGTTCGCACCACTCATTACTGCTCTCCTCTCCGGGAACTTCCACTGCAAGGTGGGAGAACCATGAATCCGGCGCAGCTCCATGCCAGTGCTTTACCTCCGCAGGAATATTAACCACGCTGCCCGGTGTCATCTCCACTGCTTCTTTGCCCCATTCCTGATAATATCCTCTGCCGCCTACACAGATCAGCATCTGTCCGCCGCCACTCTTTGCATGATGGATGTGCCAGTTGTTCCGGCAGCCCGGCTCAAAGGTCACATTGAAGACCGGAACCTGCTCCGTAGATACCGGCGCAAGGTAACTCTGTCCTATAAAATACTGCGCGAACCCATCGTTGGGTTTCCCAATCGGGAAAAAGATGGTGTTCTGATATCTGTCCTTTTCCGACGTTTCCATAATCTCCTCATTCCATACTTCCTTTGCCAGACGGAACACAGCCCATCCTTTCGGCCAGCCCACATACATGGCAGCATGGGTAATGATCGCAGCAATTTCTTCCCTTGTCACCCCGTGATTCTTCGCATTCTGCAAATGATATGTCAGGGAAGAATCTGTGATACCGGATGCCATCAGCGACACCACCGTGATGATACACTTTGTCTTTACGGAAAGTACATCTTCGTTCCATACCTCCCCAAACAGCACATCATCATTCAGATGTGCAAACATCGGTGCAAATTGTCCAAGGCTCTCCCGCCCTGCGGTCTGTACTATTTTTTNACTCATNTNTGTTATCCTCCATTTCTGTTTTTACAANCGTTCAACCCATGATTTAAGCGATTCCCTCGTCTGTTTTCCATTCAAAAGCCNGCCCTCCATAATNGCTGCCTGCTTTGATATNNTCACTTTCAGATCNTCTTTCGTCTNTCCAANCCCACTGCCTCCTGATGTGGCAAACAGGATGATCTGCTTTCCTGAAAAATCATAGCTTTCCAGAAACGTGTTGATAATCCTCGGTGCCGTATACCACCAGATTGGAAAGCCAAGAAAGATTACATCGTATTTCTCAATTCCCGCATCCTTATCTGCAAGGGACGGTCTGCTCACCTTGCTGTTCATTTCCAGAGAGCTGCGGGATTCCCTGTTATTCCAGTTCAGATCATCCTTCGAATATGGCTCTGCAGGTTTAATCTCATACAAGTCTGCTCCAGCTGCTTCGGCTAAGTCTTTCGCCACCTTTTCTGTCACTCCGCTTGCACTGAAATATGCCACCAGTTTTTTATTCATTAAAAAACACCTCCTTATTTCATCTTTTATTTCAACTATGCGATCCTGTCCTTTTCCTTCTTCCTGCTTCTTGCCGTCAGTCTCCCAATTCCTTTCTGCACATAATAACCTGTAAAAATCCATGTTCCCATCATCGCAATATGCTCCGCAAATACCAGTACGGCGCTTTTCTCATAATCAAAGAATACAAACTCCACTTTCACAAACATATAGGAAAAGATATCTGCATGCCGGAAACAGACTGCCCCATATACAGCAATTGCCACAGCCATGAAACGTGCGATCCATGCAAGGACCGGTTTCCTTTTCCCTCCTGCGAGTTTATGGAACCTCCCTGCCATCATGCCCCAATGGAGTCCTATGTGTAGGCTCATCAGGACAAAGCCCCAATAGGAGGCGGCCAGATGCATCACCCTGGCCAGCGCCATCCCTCTTGTGATCGGCAGGAAATCAAATACATGCCGCGACAATACCACCCCGCTGTATGCAAGGGAAAGCATTGCCACAAGAAGCGCTGCATTCAGTACAATGCTGATAATCCTTTGCAGTGTATATTTTCCTTTCAACAGACTCCTGTACCATCGGACATTCAGGATATGGTGCAACAGGAACAGCACAAGCATTGCCGTCCCGCATATCTCATGCAGATACTCCCCCACTACCTGATAGGCCATAAGAAGCAGGAGCATAACGGACATCAGGATGTCTATGGCAATCTTCCATCTCATTTTTGTATTCATAAATCCAGTCCTTCAATCCATGCCTTAACATCCGCTTCGGAAGCTCCGCCGCCAAACCTTATGCCTTCCATCCACTGTGCACCGTCAGTCAGTTTCTCCAAATTCTTGCCACTGGAACCCAGCCCGCTGCTGGATGAGGTGCAGAATGGGATCAGTGTTTTGCCATCAAAAGAATAGCTTTCCATAAATGTGCTCACAATCCTCGGTGCCTCACCCCACCAGATCGGATAGCCTATGAACACAATATCATACTGTTCCATCCCCTCCACTGCGCCGTTAATCTCAGGCCGGCATGATCTGTCATTCATTTCAATGGTGCTGCGGCTGCTGTCATCATGCCAGTCCAGATCTGCATCTGTATAAGGTTCCTGTGGCACAATCTCATAAATATCAGCCCCCATATTTCCCGCTATGATTTCCGCAACCCCTTTGGTTGTCCCTGTTGCCGAAAAATATGCTACCAAAACTTTACCATCTTCTGTATCCGAAACTTCCTGACTGCCGGCTGTATCTGTACTTTCCATTTCTGCCGTCGCTGCATCCTCTACTGGTTCGGGTGTGTCGTCTGTTTCCGGCTGGACAGATTCCAATTCTTCTGAAGATGCAGGACTTTGTTCCCTGTCCAAAGCATCCGATGAAGAGTTCCCATTTTGTCCGGCATTTCCGCCGCATGCTGCCAGGGATATTACCATAGCTGCCATAAGCAGCGCCACTACTATCCTTTTCATAAAGTTCATCCTCCTTTATTTCATCTCTTTTTCCCACATACGAATGACATTGATATCTGCCTTATCTGCAAGGTTTTCCACGGTTTCAATGTTCATATGATTGTGCTCCATTTTGATTTTCTCCTACTTTTCACATCCTTTTTCTGTTAAATTTTCTGATTCCCGGTAGAAAACCCATCTTTTTCGATTCACGGCTCCTCTGCTTATACGAGATGGGTTATGCATGTTTGTTCTTTGCACTCTCAGGCTTGTTCTGTGCCATGACTCCTACCAAAGTATGAGGCACGTACGGCTCCTCCAGATAACGGATTTCATCCTCTTTAAGCTCCAGTTCCACCGCTTTTACTGCTCCCTCGATATGGTGGAATTTCGTTGCACCCACCACAGGGGATGTCACTTTTGTAAGCAGCCACGCAAGGGAAATCTCTGTCATGGTAACCTCCCTCTTTTCCGCAATTTCCTGTACACGGCGGATGATGACCTCATCCTGCTCCTTTGTTGCATCATATTTAAATTTCGCATAACTGTCCTGCTGAAGCCTCTTGCTGTCCTCTCCCGGTTTCCGGGAAAGCCTGCCGCTTGCCAGCGCGCTGTATGGTGTGAGGGCGATATTCTCCTCATAACAGAAAGGCGCCATCTCCCGTTCTTCTTCCCGGAAAATCAGGTTATAATGCCCCTGAATGGACACGAACTGGGGGAACCCCTCTTTCTCTGCAAGGGCGTTTGCTTTGGCAAGCTGCCACGCATAACAGTTGGAAATACCGATATAACGCGCCTTCCCCGCCTTTACCACATTAGACAATCCCTCCAGGATATCATAAATTGGTGTCTGATAGTCCCACATATGGTAGATATAAAGGTCAACATAATCTATGCCTAAATTCTGAAGACTTTTGTTAATCATCTTTTCAATATGCTGCTGTCCGGACACACCTGCTTCTATTTCCTCCTGTGTCCTGGGCAGAAACTTTGTGGCAACTACCATCTCGTCACGTTTTGCAAAATCTTTCAGTGCCCGTCCCACATACTGCTCACTGGTACCGCTCTGATAAGCAATCGCTGTATCATAAAAATTTACGCCAAGCTCAATGCCCCTCTTAATGATCTCCCGTGAATGTTCTTCATCCAAAGTCCATGAATGCTGCCCGCTTGCCGCATCTCCAAACCCCATGCATCCCATACAGATGCGGGACACGGTCAGATCTGATTTTCCTAATTTTGTATATTTCATGCTCTGCTCCTCCTACATTGATTTTCCAAGACCATACGCCTCAGCATAATATCGCTTCGGCATCATCCCAACCGTCCCTGCCCCTTTTGCAAGAACCATGCCTTTGTTTTGGAAAGACAGATAGTCAAAAATGATGTCAAAATGAGTCTTGATGCCTTTCATGACAACTTCATCATTGTTCCAAGCAGTGGCAATCAGCGCCGCTTTCATCCTTTTTCGTGTAATCGCACCGTTNCTNGCATAAAANCGGTCAATCATCATTTTTAATTGTGCGCTCATCCCAAAATAATAAACCGGNGTTGCAAATACCACAGCATCNGCCGCAAGGAGCTTTTTCAGTACCTCGTTCCCATCATCTTTCTGNANGCAGTCCCCGTTCATNCNGCAGCAGTCACANCCAANGCAGGGATNGATATTGCCATGGGCGCAGTCATAGANTGTTGTCTTATNTCCTGCCTCTTCTGCNCCCCTGATAAATTCTTTTACAAGTGTATTGGAAGTTCCCTCCCTGTGGGGACTTCCGCATAAGATCAATATGTTCATTTTTCCTCTCATTCCGCCGCATAAGCGGCACAAAAAATTTGTATGAAAAATACCGCATTTCAGGCATTTTTCGGGGTGAAATTTAGAAGTTCTTTGCGAAACAGCCCTTGCTGTGAGCATTAGAACTTCTTTTCACCCTATACTCCCAGCAGTTTCTTCACACAAGTGTATGTCATCTCGTAAACAGAAAAGTATACAAACCCTACATCTGCCTGTTCCATTGCCTCTCTCTGCTTGTCTGTCACTACTGTATATGGATAGACACCATACATGAACGGAAAAAAGGTATATAGGAAGTCCTGTCTTTCACCCTCTGCCATTTCCGGGCAGAATTTTTTCAGCAGCCAGTTCACTGCCTTGATGGATGCCCCATATGCCCGCTTGAATTCCACCAGCCGCTCCATCCTGCTGTTTGTTTCCATGTCATAATGGTTCATACTCATAATCTTTAGTAACAGCACCCTTTTATCTACTGATTCTGCCAGGGACTTTGCAAGTTCCTTCCTGCTCATTGTTTCATGCCTCGCCGCCAGTCCATCCAGTTCCTTTACCCATAGTTCATACTCCTCCTGAAGGATGGCAAGGAAGATTTCTTCCTTCGTCTCAAAATAATTATAGATGGATGGGCGGGTAAAAGAAGTTTCCTCGGCAATATCTTTGATCGTGATATCTTTAAAACCCTTTGTTTTGTACAATGANTTACAGGCTGCAATNATTTCCTCTCTCCTGGCATTTGTAAGTTCAATTGATCCTCTTGGCATAACCNTTCTCCCTATCTCTCTGNNTTTTCTTTAAATGACAGACACTTTCCCAGCACGTCCCCGGTCTTTAAGTATTCATAAGTNGGGAATTCAAACAGCACAGGCTTTAAGGTATGGTAATTAACTTNTCCCTCGGCATTCAGATGTTCTTCTTCCACATAGGTGTTATCAATCGTACAGATAAAGCTCTCAAATCCCGGCGTGTTATAAATATCCTCCACGGAACACTCCAGTGACAGCGGCGCCTTTGTTATGACCGGTGCCCCGGCATCTCCCAGCTCATACGCAAACAGATCCGACTTATCCGTTTTTGACCCGCTTACGCTTCCTGCATAATCCGCTTCCGGCAGGATTCCCTCATCCACCACATTGATGGAAAGCTTTCTGCCCTGCTTAATCATTCCGTTAATAAAGTGCGGCGCAGCAAGGCTGACAAGCACCCTGTCATGCCCGATGATCCCGACATGGGCAACCAGCGTCCATGTGGGCTTATCTCCATTCATTGCCCCGACCACTGTAACGGGCATGGGGTACAGCGCTAATTGTGAACCGATATTTTTCTTCATTTTCATCCGCTCCTTTATCTATTTTTATTCTGACTCAGTGTTATTATAGTTATATTAAATCTATTCTGACACATTGTCAATATATTTTCCAGAGTTTTCCAAATTACCTAATCCACATCCAATACATTCTTCCTTTACCAGTATTAAATATTTCCACGCATCATCCGGAAGACCCTTCATGTTATTCAGAAACTGCTTATGTGCAGTTCGGTCATCATCTGTAACTTCAGCAATCATATTTTTTGACACCGTGTCAACACATTTATAGTTACATTTACCCCGTTTCAGAGTTAACATACACCTATTTTTTACAATAAAATACCATACTATAAAGGAAATTACCGACTTTTGCAAAATCCTTCAAGCATGATAAGTGAATAATAAGTTTCATACGCCCAAACCATATCTATGACATCCTGCCACATATCCGGCGCCATATACACACCTTTTACAACCCTTTCACAATTTCTATTCCATATGTTATACTAAGATGGTAAAAGGGGGAGTAATGATGATAAAAGAACTTGTTGAAATAAATTATGCATCAGTTGTTATTCTGTTGTTTTTCTTGGTTTTCATATTTACAAATGATTACTTTCCCCAAAGAATTCGGACATTGTTTCTTTTGGCGGATATTCTTTTATTATGCTTGGTTGCGGCGGATTCCATAGAATATTGGGCTGCGTCACTTGATGTATTGACTCCGATCCGGATACTAATGTCTGCCATAGGATATAGCATAAGACCNGTAATTATTTATGTTGTTATTTTGTTGTTGGGAAATGTAAAAGACAGAAAATATACATGGATCTCNATACCNCTTGTTGTGAATACNATCATTGCTTTTTCGGCATTTTTCGTTGATTATGCATATTCATATACTNTGGATAACCAGTTTGTNCGAGGACCTCTTGGCTATTTTGCTTTCGTAACAAGTGGTTTTTATGAGATTGTTCTATTGATTTGCACGGTAAAATTATATAANTCGGTTAAAATTACGGAAACGATTATTTCTGTTGTAGTTTTCTTTACATTTATGATTTCTATANTAATGGAATCNGTATGGAAATTTGAAGGGATCATTAANGTATCAGGTGCGGTTGCATTAACTTTTTATTATCTNTATTTGAATACNCAGCAATTCAAACGCGANCCGCTGACGAACGTNCTGAATCGNAGATGTTTTTANATGGATGCTGAGAAATACAAGGCAAATTTGAGCGCTGTTNTATCNATTGATCTGAATGATTTAAAGAAGTGGAACGATGAGTATGGACATGCAAAGGGGGATGAGGCAATCTGNACNATGGNTTGCTGTGTGGAATCAGTACTTCCATCGAATTGNTATCTGTATCGTGTTGGCGGCGATGAGTTTATGCTTCTTTGCTTTAATCAACCAAAAGCAATCATCGAACAGTTGAAAANTCAAATAAAAGAAAAAGTATCGCAAACCTCTTTTTCCTGTGCAATTGGTGTTGCATACAGNGATGAACAGNCTGATTTTAATAAGCTGTGTTCNCAGGCGGACAANTTTATGTACGAGNATAAAAAGCAGATGAAACAAAGAAAATAAAAATGGAGGTAATGACTTCACCTCCACGGTCTGCCTCTGTTAAGCCATCCCTGCTCTGCCCAATATTTTGCGTCAGTATATTCAGGATTAGCTTTATGTAGGGATTTCTGTATTATGCGGCAAAAGGTAAACTTAATCTTTGTGAGCAAATTCGTATGTGCGGGCTTTGCGTAGTTTGTATGAGCAAACTTCTTTGAAAGTTTCTCAACCTTTCGTGTGAGTTCATCTCGTTTCTTTTCGGGAAGTTTATCCCATACGATATCACCCATCAAGGAACCAGCGAAAACACTAATCTCGGAAATGCCCCACCATGATAAGCTGTGTTTTATATCTTTTGCCGTAGATTTTGCTCCTGCGCCTAAGCATTGCGTTATGATAACCGCTCGTTTTGAAAACATTTCCGAAGCAGGGCGATGCGGCATCCAGCGATAACCAAAATGGTCAAGCAGGGTTTTCATAGCACCAGTTGTATGCATTACATAAGCGGGTGAAGTCATTACAATTAAGTCAGCCTCTAAAAGGGATTTTTCAATTACACTGACTTTATCCGCATCTTTACAGGTATTCTCGCCATTAAGGAAACAGTTGGTACAACCGGTGCAGAAGTTTGGACCGTCTGCCGGAAGATAGTATTCTGTTATATCTGCCTTTCCTTTGAAGTCTGCCAAAAAAATCTCTTTCAGCCGATAGGTTACGCCTCGTTTTTCTGTTCCGTTAATAACTGTTATCTTCATATTTCCTATACCATCAATATATCGTATAAAATCTGTGTGTGAAGCTCCTTGCGGTCTTGCATCATCTATTATCCTGGATAATTTTGCACTTTCGAATGTCAAATATCACATCCGGCTCAAGTTTCTTAGCATCCACAAAAAGAGTCTGCAAACTTACATGTGGTCTTCTTCCTTGATTTTTCTGATCTTGTATAGTCTGCTCTTTATTTGCCGGATACTTTCCAAATTCATCAGAATTAACTTTTAAGTCATATATATAAAGCAAATTCTCATCCAATTTGAAGCGTAAAAATACCAAATCATCAAACATACATTTTGGACCAAATGACGACAAATCCCCTTCAAAACGAGATGTTGCTTTGAACTCAATTTTCCTTCCCGTTTTAGGATCAGTGGCATCTCCCACTTCTTCTCCACGATTCCACAATAGTCCCAAACAATAGCATCCCATAGGCTCGCTTATAGCATCCGGCATATTAATGCCCCTATGACTATTATTTGATATGTATGTATTCAAATCCTTCCACTTAAAATAGGCATTGCATGTTTCATCAATTCGAGCGTCGTCAATTGTGATATGTCCAAAATCATTATAAATAGGCATACTGCTCCTCCCTTACTTTACATGTACATATTGTATCACAATCCCGTCAGAAAAACATCCCATAATTGCTATCTCGCATCAAAAATCATCTCACCAAATCCACAACCAGTTCTGAAAACATTCCTGAAACACTGATTTCATTTTCACTGTCAGAAACGTTTTCACACTCTGCTGCTTTTCCTTCTTTTACATAATAAACATTACACTTTCTGCCTTTATTTATAACATTTACAATATTTTCTTCCGGAATATGAATGACCGCTTTTGCCTTCCACTGGTTAATATCCAATCTTCCTGTTATCTTATCAACAGTAATTTCATAATCTGTCTTTGCTGTTAATTCCAAACTTCCACTGCTGTCTGAAATCAAGACCTGCTCTGCATCACCATCATATTCTAAACGGTTCAGATGAAGACTACTTATTGCAAGAAGTTTAACGCTGGCTGTAATTTCACAATGGTCAGAATATTTATTTGGAAGAACAATCTCAACAGTCAGCG
>WFLX010060129.1_pt1 | contig 14347 bp, 11 predicted proteins | sample 4967041 | NCBI WGS metagenome assembly WFLX01 (sample SAMN12857096, study PRJNA449069) | gut metagenome | isolation source: stool from male and female vole | host: Microtus ochrogaster | place: USA:Florida | collected 2017
ATGCTGTTGAAGGGTTGACACCCTCACGAATAGAATGACTTTGCTCATTATTTAATAAATTAGACCACAAAATTATCAAAAATAAACGGGAGTACAAAATCTTCAGTGGTTTTTCGATACGATCCAGCAAAGGGCCGGAAATACGTCCCAGATACTTTCTGACCTGAGTTTCCGAGCACACACAATCACGTGTAGGGTGATTATAATAGCCGCAAGGGCAAGGATTCATCGAAGCGACGAGCATCACCGACGACGGATAGGTCACCGTGTTCTTTGCCCGGGCAATGGTAATGACACGATCTTCCAACGGCTGTCTCAATACCTCCAGCACTTCACGCCGGAATTCCGGCAATTCATCTAAATAGAGCACGCCGTTATGAGCCAGCGAGACATCACCCGGCATGGGGTTCACCCCGCCGCCGATCAAGGCGACACTCGAAATGGTGTGATGAGGCGCCCGAAACGGGCGCTGGGTAATCAGCCCTGTCTCGGCGCGCAGGCCGGCCACCGAATGGATCTTAGTGGTTTCCAAAGCCTCGGAAAGCGACAAGGGCGGCAAAATAGAGGGCAGGCACTTGGCCATCATGCTCTTGCCGGCACCGGGAGGCCCCACCATAATGAGATTGTGGCCGCCGGCGGCAGCAACAGCGAAGGCCCGCTTGACCGCCTCCTGCCCTTTGACGTCGGCAAAGTCGACAGGGAAAGTCCGCTCGGCCTGGGAAAACAAAGCCCGGGTATCGGCCTCTATCCGCTCCAGCCGGGAAACACCGTTCAAGAAAGCGATGACGTCGCGCAGATGGTCGGCCACCAACACTTCAAGCCGGTTGACGACAGCCGCTTCGCGCGCATTCTCACGTGGCACGATAATGCCTTTCAGATTCATCTCGCGGGCCTTGATGGCCATCGGCAAACAGCCCCTCACGGGCTTGACGGTCCCGTCCAGGGAAAGTTCCCCGACCATCATATATTCGCCAAGGATTTCGACGGGAATCCTGCCGTCGGCCGCCAGAACGGCCACGGCTATCGGGACGTCGTAAAGCGATCCCTCCTTGCGGACATCGGCGGGAGCCAGGTTGATGGTCACCTGCCGGCGCGGCATGTGCTGACCCACTTCCCGCAAAGCGCTTTCTATGCGGTCGCGGCTCTCTTTGACAGCGGCGTCAGGCAATCCGATCAGCACGACCCGGCAACCTGCCGAAACCGAAGTTTCACAATATACGGGCGTGGCGTCTATGCCCTGCACCGCAGCTGAAATTGTCCTGACTACCATAGGCTTGATACTTTATCTTCTGTTATTTCCGGAACGGGAACGACCTCCCGGCGAACGATTGTTTCCCACCGGCAACACGCCCGGGGCCAGACGAACCGGCAAGCTGTCGAGCCGGACACGGAGATCGTCATCCACGCGGCCTTTGTATTTCAATGTAGAGGCGGTGCCGAGCAACAGCGCAACGGGAATCCGCCGCACAGCCCACGACCGGACAACCGGATGGTTGAAGCCCTCCTGCAGCCAGACATGACGGCCGGGCACCTCCCTGACAGCGGCCCGCCAGGCGGCGCTGTCGGCGGCATGAAGGCAAAAGGTCACCATACCCAATTGCCGGGGCTTTCCCGCAGGCTGTTTACGAAGCCGGGCGAGATTTTCATCACCGACACCATAGTCGCGCCCCCAAGCGACCAATTTTTCAAGTGCCTGCACGGACAGCGTATCATAATCGGCCCAGAAAACGAGCAGCTGCACGTCTCTGTTCAGCGATGTCAACGTAAAAGATTTGCCCTCCATGTCGGTAAAAGTAAAGTTCTTCAACGTATGATTCCGCCTCAGAATCTCGAAATTGGTATCCATAAACCGGTCGATATCGGCCATCAGCCAATCCGGCCTGGCCGCCGGCAGAAGGCGCCCCAGACAACGACGGACAAAAAGCGTATCGCCGAGCGCCTGCATCTGATCGCGCAACAGCAAAGCCGTCCGCACGGAGGCCGGGTGACGTCCGCACAAAGAGTCGATCATAGCTCTCCGGCGGGCAATGGAATGAAGGGCCAAGGTGTCGGATACAGCCTGCAGCCAGCCGTTCAAAGTATCGGAGGGGGAGAATGCGGCATGCCCGGTGCTGTCGAGCACGACCTCATACCGCCCGCCGGGAACGGCGTACATCCTGGCCACATGCCCGTCGGAAGTTTCTACATAGAGTTCACTGACATCCGTTGCGCCGGAGGTGAAAGAAAAACGGCCGGAAGGATCCAAAAGAAGCTGTGCACCGGTTAACGTATCGTGGCGATCGGCCATAACATAAACGGTAACGCTATCGGCCGGATTTTTCGCGCCTCTGAGATAGTGACCGGTCACCGAATAGCTGCCGACAGCAGGAACATCGGAAGAGGAGGTCCTATCGGCGCAGCCGCAACAGGCAATCATCATGTAGAAGGCCGATACAGCGACGCAGGAAAGAGCTCTCACACGCTTTCCGCCCATCCGCCGAAAAAATAAATCATGAAATGACTTCATCATGGTGTTATATGTGGAGGCGAAGTTACAGGATTTGGAAGAAATATACAAATCTTTGATGAAAATTCCCGCTCCGGCAACCGAAGAACTTCCTCGTCAACCGACGGAGAACGGCCACGCAACAGATAAAATGACCGCCCCTATTTTTTATTTAGCCGCCATTCACTATCTTTGTCCCCGTTTTTGCAGGCAGCCGGTTACCGGAGGATCGACAACGTTCCGTTTTTCCCGGGCCGGACTTCTGCCGGGCCGGCAGAAGAAAAACCGCCGGAGCCTGTCCCCTTCAACAAACACATCATCACTCAGCGAAAAAAAATTATGGTATCAATAGACGGACTGACAGTCGAATTCGGCGGAACAACCCTTTTCAAAGATGTTTCTTTCGTCATCAACCCCAAAGACCGCATCGCCCTGATGGGCAAAAACGGAGCCGGGAAAAGCACGTTGCTCAAAATTCTGGCCGGAGTACGTCAGCCGACACGCGGATCGGTTTCCGTGCCCAAGGACTGCACTATCTGCTACCTGCCGCAGCATCTGATGACAGAAGACCGCCGCACCGTGTTCGAGGAGGCATCCCAAGCATTCGCTCACCTCAAAGCCATGGAGCAGGAAATAGAGGAGCTGAACAACCAGCTGGCCACCCGCACCGATTATGAAAGCGACAGCTATATGGCCCTCATCGAAAAGGTGACGGCAATGAGCGAGAAGTTCTATGCCATCGACATGACCCATTTTGAAGAGGACGTAGAGAAGGCACTTCTCGGTCTGGGCTTCAAGCGGGAGGATTTCAACAGGCCGACCGCCGAGTTCAGCGGCGGCTGGCGCATGCGCATCGAGCTGGCCAAACTTCTCCTGAAAAATCCGGACGTTCTTCTGCTCGACGAACCGACCAACCATCTCGACATAGAGTCCATCGGCTGGCTGGAAGAGTTCATCACCGACAGCCCGATGGCTGTCGTCCTCATCAGCCACGACCGCAAATTCGTAGACACGATCACCACCCGGACCATCGAGGTTACCCTGGGCCGCATCTACGACTATAAAGCGAAATACAGCCACTATCTGGAACTCCGCAAAGAGCGCCGGGCCCAGCAGCAGAAACAATATGACGAACAGCAGAAGCAAATTGCCGATGCCAAAGAGTTCATCGAACGGTTTAAGGGCACCTACTCCAAGACCTACCAGGTGCAGAGCAAAGTGAAATGGCTGGAAAAACTGGAGTTGGTGGAAGTCGACGAAGAGGACACCTCTGCCCTGAGGCTCAAATTCCCTCCCTCGCCACGCAGCGGCAACTATCCGATCATTGCCGAGGGCGTAGGCAAAAGCTACGGCGACCACAAGGTATTCCATGACGCTACATTTACAATAGAACGGGGCAACAAGGTCGCCTTCGTCGGCAAAAACGGCGAAGGAAAGTCCACTATGGTCAAGGCCATCATGAAAGAAATCGGGCATGACGGTTCTCTTACGCTGGGACATAATGTCCAGATCGGATATTTCGCCCAAAACAGTGCATCTCTTCTTAACGAGGAACTGACGGTCTACCAGACCATCGACGATATCGCCGTCGGCGACGTGCGGCTGAAGATCCGCGACCTGCTGGGAGCTTTCATGTTCGGCGGTGAGGACAATCAGAAAAAGGTCAAAGTTCTCTCCGGCGGCGAACGCGTCCGCCTCTGCATGATCAAGCTATTGCTGGAGCCGGTCAACCTCCTCATTCTCGACGAACCGACCAACCACCTCGACATGAAGACCAAAGACATCCTGAAACAGGCNTTGCGCGANTTCGACGGCACNCTTATNNTNGTNAGNCACGACCGCGACTTCCTCGACGGACTTGTCAACAAGGTATATGAGTTCGGCGGCGGTCAGGTGAAAGAACACCTTTGCGGAATCTATGAGTTCCTGGAAAAAAAGAAGATGGAAAACCTTCAGGAATTGGAAAGAAAAAAATAAGCGGCCGGTATATTGCCCGCTCCTGCCGGTACACGGCATAAAAACGGTCCCCTCCGTTGCATCGGAATGCGCAACGGAGGGGACTTGCTTGATTCTTATCTCATTAAAAGCAGCTCATCAGGCCTTGGGATTAGCTCCATACTGGTTGTCACCCGATTTGCTATCCGATGCCCACCAGATAATAAGAAGGATGCTTCCGACGACAGGAAACAACATCCAAAGAAGGTTCCATCCGCTACGGCCCGTATCATGCAAACGGCGAGCACCGACTGCTAATGAAGGAATTAATGTTGCCACACCGATAATATAACCTAATAAAGGGATACATGAACCAATGAAGANGGCCAGAGAAAACCACCAGAACTCGGAGCGACGAGCGCGCCCTTCAAATGTAGCATACTTGCTGAAGCAAGTTTTCAATGCAGTTACAAAATCCATAATGTGATAAATTTAGTTAAACATTTATGTTTGAATGCGGCAAATGTAATAATAAATTCCTAATATTTAATATTCCCACGCATAAAATAGGTCCATAAATGGATAAAAGAGCCGTTCCCGAGGTAGAGCACACCCATAAAAGCAGAGATTTTAAGACCTTACACTCTGTAAAACTGAAATAATTTATCTATCTTTGCAACCGTTATCATCTAATCTATTCCCGATTTATCTTTATGCGCATCGATATTATCACCGTTTTGCCGGAACTTCTCGACGGCCCGCTCAATCAGTCTATCATCAAGCGTGCACAAGCCAAGGGACTGGTCGAAATAAAGATTCATAACCTTCGCGATTACAGCACGGACCAACGGCACAGACGTGTCGATGACTACGCCTTCGGCGGAACCGCCGGCATGGTGATGCAGATCGAGCCCATCGACCGCTGCATCTCCGCACTGAAAGCCGAACGCCATTACGACGAAGTGATTTTCGTTACCCCCGACGGTGAAACCTTCAACCAGCATATCGCCAACGACCTTTCGATGCGTGACAACCTCATCATTCTGTGCGGACACTATAAAGGTATCGACTATCGGGTACGCGAACATTTCGTTACCCGCGAGATCTCTATCGGAGATTATGTCCTGACCGGCGGAGAACTTCCCGCCGCCATTATCGCCGATGCCGTCGTCAGGGTGATCCCCGGAGCTATCGGAGACGAGCAAAGCGCCCTCTCGGATTCGTTCCAGGACGATCTTCTCGCCCCTCCGGTCTATACCCGCCCGGCAGAATATAAGGGATGGAAAGTGCCCGAAGTACTGCTTTCGGGTCATGAGAGAAAGATTCGCGAATGGGAGCACGACATGGCCGTCGAACGGACCAGGAGACTGCGTCCCGATCTGTTGGGAGAGTGAACATACACCGCAAGAGCACGAAACCGCCGGGCGGGAACGGGCAACCACATGCTTCGTCCCCCTTCCGGACAGACGGGAACGACAAACCGGCCGGTTTACGGCCGGTTTTCTTTTGCCGCTACCGTCGTCTATTCCCTTACCGGTCCTTCCGGCAACAAAGGAAGCGGCGACAAGCCTCTGTCAGAGGCTATATTTTTCATAGAAAGCACGCTCATCGATGATTTCGACGCCTAACTGGCGCGCTTTGGTAAGTTTATTCTGACCGGGGGCGTCTCCGGTGATGACGTAATCGACTTTACCGGAGACAGAACCGACATATTTTGCGCCGTGAGCGGTAAAGAAACTCTTGATCTCGTCGCGTTTGAAGCGGTAAGAGGTTCCTGTAAAGATGATGGTCTTTCCTTCCAAGGCGCTGCCAAGGCGCTCTGCCGCCGCATAAGCAGTATTGAAACCGTAACGGGGATCGGAAAGGCAGGAGTAGTCGGCGATATGACCGGAAGGACCGAGAAATTCAAGAATGGCATTCGCCATCACCTCGCCGATACCGTCGATAGAAACAAGGTCCTCGAATGCAGCCGCGCGAAAAGCTTCGAGCGACTGAAAATGGGCAGCCAACAGGCGGCCGGTAATCTTGCCGACTCCGTCAATGCCGAAACCGCCGATCATGCGGTCCAATGTCAGCGTACCGATGCTCCGCCGGATACCGTCAAAGAAAAGATTCACCGATTTCTCGGCATAACCATCTCCCAAAGCCTCCATAACTGCCTGTCGGCATGTCGGTGCCTCCTCTTCTTCCACACTTGCAAAGAGATCTCCCTCTTCCAGCGGACTTGCTCCATTTCCTGCTGTCCCGGCAACACTTCCGGACGTGTTGTTTCCATCGCCACGGGCAACGGTATCCGCCATTTCATCCAGGACAAACCTGCGATACAGATCATTGACCGATCCGATGCCCAGTTTATCGATAAAATCACGAAGGATATTCGGTCCCAGACCGCGGATGTTGGCGCAATCCTTGCCGCACCAGTATTCCAGCCGCTGGAGAATCTGTTCAGGGCAATGATGATTGGGGCAGATCCAATATTCCCCCTTTCGCTCCAATGCGAAGCCGCAACAGGGGCACTGCGTCGGGAAAACGACCTCTTGCAGCGCCACCCCCTCCGCACGATTGCGTTCCTCGTCCACTTCCGCCACCTGCGGGATAACTTCTCCGGCTTTCTGCACGAATACATAGCTTCCCACCTGCAGGCCGAGCGTCCTGATATAGTTTTCATTGTTCAGCGTGGCCCGGGAAACGACCGACCCGCTGATGACCGTCGGTTCCAGTTCGGCGACAGGGGTGATGTGCCCGGTCATACCGACCTGAAAGGTCACACCCTTGACCATCGTAGACGATGCTTCCTGCGGAAATTTGCGCGCCTTGCACCAGTTCGGGAATGTGGTGTTCAATCCTAAATATTCCTGGTGTTTCCTGCGGTTGACCTTGACGACAACGCCATCGCAGTCATAAGGCAAGACATGCGATTTGCGCACCTCGTCGAACCGGTTGATCTCCTCTGTCAGTATGGATATATCGGTAAACGCCCGCTCTTCGCCATAATACGAAAATCCGAACGCCCGCAGCAATGCCAGCGTCTCCTCCTGCGAAGCCATCGCCCTCTGCTGAAATGCCTGATCGGTCGAATAGGCTGCAAAGGCGTTGATCACCAGCCCGCGCCGCGCCGTCACCTTCGGATCCAACTGTTTCAGCGATCCGGAAGCGGCATTCCGCTTATTGGCAAACGGCCGCTCTCCGGCCGCTTGCCGCGCCTCATTAAGGCGCAGGAACATCGGCTGAGTCATCAGTACCTCGCCACGCACTTCAAAATAGGCCGGCAACGAAGGACACACGTTCCGGTCCAGTACAAGAGGGATATTCTTTACCGTCCGGACGTTTTCATAGACCGATTCCCCCTCTATCTGATTGCCGCGGGTGATTGCGTCGGTCAACACCCCGTCGGAATAAATCAGGGAAATGGAGACCCCGTCGTATTTGGGCTCATAAGTGAACGAAATTTCATCCTCAGGGAAAGCGGTATGCAGCCGCCCGTACGTAGAAGCCAGCCACGCCTGCAATTCCTCGTCGCTATAAACATTTTCGATAGACTGCATCGGGATGAGATGCTTCCGCTTTTCGAAGCCGCCCTGTATGTCCGAGCCAACACGCAATGTCGGCGAATTGGGATAGACCGTCCCCGATGCTGCTTCAAGCCGCTGCAGCTGCTTGAACTCCATATCGAATTCAAAATCCGACATCGGCGGATCATTTTCGACATAATACCTATAAGATGCGAATGCCAGCGCATCGGTAAGAGAACGCTGGTCGTCGGGATTGCGATGCCGGAAGTCAGTAAGCGTGTACATTCCTGTAAGGTCAATAAAATGAAATAAACGGAGAACCGATAATGTATAAAGAAAAAGAATCGAGAGCCCAAAATTGAGATAATCTTCGGCTCTCGATGATAAATTTCAGACAGGATTATTCATCTTCCGTCTCGGTAAGCGACCTGTTGGCTTCCGAAAGGTTGATAACCGGCTTGCCATCTGCAACCGGAATAAAGAAAGAGGTCTTGCAGGTCTCTGCAACGGAAGTCGGACTGACGGCACCGTCGGAATAAGAGTAGGCGATGTAAGCAGACTCTGATTTAGGTCTTACCAGAGAGATGCTGTTGCGCTGAACAAGACGGTTCTGCTCATCATAGATGCTGTTGGTGGTAAGCTCGTTGTTCAGGGACTTGGTAGCAACCGTGTACTTCTGACGGGCAAAATAGGTCAGCTGACCTTTATCGTTGTACTCGTAAATATACTCACGGGACTTCACCAGTTCACGTTTCAAGGTGTTCTTGTGACGCTCTACGACAGCCTTCTCAAGCAAACCGGCGGCGTTGTAGGAATAAGAGGTCTTTGAATCATGTTTCTGACGGCCCTTGCGGATATCGAAGAAGTAATAATCGAAAATGGACAGACGACCATTTTCATCGTAAGTATAAAGTTCCCAGCGGGACTGCTTGCGGCCATCGGAATAGGTATAGTCCTTACGNTCGGAGACACGGCCCTGCTCGTCGTAAGCATACGTCCACTCATAGGCATTGTTCCAGTGCAGATTTTCGCAAACGGATTCAAGAATATTGGTCACATTGCCNGCAGCGTCATAGGTATAAACCACCTTCGACTTGTCCTGCATTTTCTGTTTCTCGGAATTGAATGCCTTCACGAGAGTTTCGGTAATACGGCCGTCGGTATATACGGAGAGTTCTTCGCCGGTAAGATTGCCGTTCTCATCCACATACTTGATGTAAACCGGCATACCGTTCCGGTAAATGGTCTGCTCGGAAGCGACGGTGGTCTTGTCTTCTTTTACTTTATAGCCATCGACAACAGCCAGCTGTCCCTGGGCATCGTAACCTCTGACTTCCATAAAATTATAGACACCCTTGCCATTCGTATGGCGGACAGTATCGGTATAAACAACCGGCTCTGCCGTAGGAGCGGCAACTTCATTGGATTTCTTTTCGCCGCAACTTGCAGCAACGAGGAGTGTTGTACATACAGCCCCGTATCCGAAAATTTTCTTCATAATGTGTAAATGTGTATTGATTTTAATGTTTTTGGAGAATATTCTTTCTGCGGCGAAGATAAAACAAAATGTGCGAATACACAAAAATTGTCTGTTAAAAACATTTCCCCGCCATTTTTTTGCATCACTTATATCGTTTTAACAATCATATTTTCTGCCGATTCGACCACCAGGGTTCTGTGCGGCGGCTCCTGCATTGCGGCGACCGCCTCAACGAAAGTCGAAAGTCGCATCGGCGGCGCGGCAGACCGCAGGCGGAAGATCGGTGGTGTTTAAAATATGCAGGTTAGGAGGTAAAAGGGTACAGGAAGCGGCCAAGGCGACGCTGTCGGGATCACTATCGCAAGCATAAACCGTCGCGACGGGATGGAGAAGGGCGCACACGAGGCCTGCTTCGCCCTGCCCGTTGCCGTAGATGATCACAACACCGTTGCCGTCATAGCGTTCGAGACGGGCAAGCACCTCCGATGAAGTACGGAAGAAGCGCCGGGCGCGCCGTTCCGTGTCGGCTCCCTTATAGGCGTATTTGGACACAACGTAGCGCCTGCAATCCCCGATCGTACGGGGAGCCTGAGGACGTTTCAGTCCGGAAAGCAACGAGCTGATGGTCAACGGAACATCCCGATACCTTCCATCACGGTGGCGGACCAGAAAACCGAAGACGGCCGGAGGCAGCAGCCAAGCCATCAGAACCACGGAAATCATGCCGACAACGGTTACTTCGGCCAATGAAAACAAAGCCGGATGGCGGGCCACGACAAGAGAGCCGATACCGATAAACATGATAAGGGCGGAAAACAGAATGCCCTGCTTATAAGAGGCCAGAAGGCGGCGGCGATAGGCATATTCGTACATAAGACCTTCCGTAATGAAGATGGTATAGTCATCACCCTGTCCGAAGATAAATGTGGCAAGAATCACATTGACGATATTGAAACGGATACCGCACAGTTCCATAATCCCCAATATCCACAACCAGCTGACCGCCATCGGCAAAAAAGCAAGCGCCGCAAGCTCGAGGCGACCGAAAGAAAGCCACAGGAAAGCAAAAACAATCAGACCGCAAGCCCAGCAAATATAATTGAACTGATCGGAAAGCGTATTGGAAACTGAACGGTTGATGCCGGCAATATCAAAGACGAAGAGGTCGGGATGCTTCTGCCGGAATGCGGCCTCTACAGCAGCCACTCCGGCGGGTGCGACCTGCAATTGGGCGATAACCGTACAAGCGGCGCTGTCGCCGACCAGATAGTTGCCGAAAACCGCTTCGGCCAACGGCTTAAGATCCTCCCAGGAGGCCGCAATCCCGTCTTCCGAGGTAGCATCTCCCAAGCGGGTCCATAGTTCCTCGAAAGGCAAAAAGGCTTCCCGGCGAAACCCGGCTGCCTGCGCTTCACTACGCAACAGTTGCAGAAGGGCCTCACCGTGTTCCGCATAAAACGCCTGCCACCGCCGCCATCGGACGGACTGCATACTGCCGGAAGGAAGGAAATCCACCGAGCTTTTAAAGCCCGCAATCGTACCGGAAGACTGCAAACGACCGAATTCGGGCTGCAACCGTTCTATATGCTGCAAAGCGGCATCCCAAGCCGAATCTTCCGCCGCCACATAAACCGTCACCGTCCGGGCCTCGCCCTGCAACGCGGCAAAGGCGGCCAGATCCTGCCGCTGTCCGTCGGTCATGTAGTTGATATTATGGAGATCGGAATCAAAAGAAATGCCCGTAGAATGATATCCGAAGAACAGCGTAAGTAGCAGAAAGAGCGCCCATCCTGCAAGACGCAGGTAGCGCCACCCGGCGGCAGGAACAAAGCCTCGCTTTTCTCCCTGCGGCAGACTCGAAGAGGAATTTTCCTGCAATGTAGATTCCGAGGATCCGAACGGAGCCTCCGCTCCGTGGCTATCCGCCGGTTTCACTTTGACCCAATGGGGCAAGAAGAGCAATACGAACAATATCGTGCCCACCAGCATCAGCGAACTGAATAGCCCCAGATCCCGCAACGCCGGCGCTTCCAGAGGCACCAGACACAGAAATGCCCCCACGGTGGTCACATTGCCGATCAGAAGCGGTGTAACGATTTCCCGCAACGCCGCACGCGGCAACGGCTGATGCCGGAGGTGGGCGACATAATGCAGGGGATAATTGACCGCAATGCCGATGATAACCGACGCGATACCTAATACGATGATAGAGATCTGATCACGAAGCAACGCGATGCCGGCCATGGCAAAAAGCCAGCCGAAGCCGACAGAAACAACGATGAACAGCAGACTGCGAAAGTTACGGAAGGCCCACAGCAAAAGGAGAAGTATCAACACGGCAGCGATGGAAACCGCCACAATGCTGTCGGTCTTGATCCGAGAAGCATTGGTGACCGCTATGGCCGGCGCACCGACGATATGGGAATAGACCTCAGGCATGGCGGCCGAGAGACGGGCGGTAACACGCTCCAGAGTGCCCATCAGTTCCGCGTTACGGGCGGTCTCGCTCGATCCATAGGGAGACGAAAGCATGGCAATAGCCTTACGGTCGTCCGGAGTAAAAATATAACCGTCGTGAAGACTATGACGGACACCGGCCTGATACTGCTGCAACCGGCGAACCACCGGCAAGAACAATCCCAGCGGGTCCCGCTGCAAGGATTCGGCCTGACCGCTGCCGGCAGGTGACAAGAGCATGCCGCGGACAGCGGCAAGAGTATTCCTGACCGCTGCCGTATCGCAGCACATGTCTCCCATCCGCTGATAGTCGGAATCGGTAAGAAATAAAGGGATTCTGTCAAATATATTATCCGTAAGGAGAGCAAGCCGCTCATCGTCGATCCCGGGGGCATAGGTCGCCACAATATCCGGATCGGCCTCTTCTTCCAATAAAATCCCGAAAGTGTCGACTGCGGCGATCAAACGGTCGATATCGACCGCAGCCGTATCCCGGAGCTCGAATAAAACGACCAGCCGGTCGGAGGCCGAAATATTTTGCCACAAAGTCATGGCTTTACGCTGCCTGGCATCCAGCGGCAGGAAGGCCGAAATGTCTTCCTGGTAGCGAAGCGTGAGAGCCAGCGACACCAACAGCACAATCAGCCCCGACAGCAACGCACCGCGCAACCACCGCCGTGTGTGCAGCAGATCGTATAACCACAGAAACACTTTCATTTTTCTATCCTCTCGTTCTTTTATCGATAAACTTCACGGGCTTTCGGCTTTTGGCCGGAAAATTAATCCGGTGAATCTCTTCTACTGGATGAATCTCCACCAACGGCGCGACGCGGATGCGGGAACGGAAGCGGTCTTTCAAATCCTTGACAATATCGGCATCGGCTACCGTATATCCGGCCTTCACCCCGATTTTGACAATGACCTCATCGGTACCGGCGGAACTATCCTGCACGACGACAACATAATTTTCAACATAATCCGTATTATCCAGTACGTCGTTGACGGCCGGCGGGTAAAGAGTCGTTCCTTTCAGCTTGATCATATTGTTCTTCCGCCCTATCAGCGGCGTCAACCTGTAACTATTGCGGCCACAACGACAAGTTTCCACCCGTTTGGCAGCAATATCGCCCGTCCTAAACCGTAGCAGCGGCATNCCCTCTACTCCGAGCGTCGTCACCACGACCTCNCCTGCCTCTCCGTCAGGCACAGGAAGATTGTCATCTCCTATGATTTCCACAATCACAAGTTCAGGATGAACATGTCCGCCGCAGGAATATTCGCACTCCGAAAACGTGGCCCCCATCTCTGTGGATGAATAGGTGGCGAAAAGTTCCACATCCCACTTCTCCCTGATTCTCTTGCCCAAAAGATTGAGCGAGAAGTCCTGTTCACGCAACCCTTCACCGATTCCTATGATGCGGCGAATGCTGGAATTACGATAATCGATGCCATGNCCTTCGGCATATTCTATCAGACGCAGGATGAAAGAGGGCACACACATGATGGTGTCTGGCTGAATGCGCCGNATCGTATCCCACTGCAGTTCGGGAATACCGTTTCCNACCCGTATCACCCCGGCCCCCAGNTCCCGGATGCCGAGNAAATAGGCCAGGCCNGCCATAAAACGTTTGTCGAGCGTGGTCATCAGCTGAATGACATTGCCGGGGCGGACGCCGGCGCAGGCAAATGACTTGCATTCGTTGTAGGCCAGCCGCTGCAGGTCCCGCTCAGTGCATCCGAACGTCACGGGATCACCCAAGGTACCGGAGGTCGTGATATAATCGACCACCTTTTCCCTCGGGCAACAGAGAAAGTCTTCATTGAAAAGCTGCAAATCTTTTTTTTCGGTGAAAGGAATCTTCACCAAGTCCTCCAACGTCCGGATTTTATCGATATTGATCTCATATCTGTCGAACATCCGGCGATAGTAACGGGAATGCGTATTGAGGTAGGCCATCGCCTGCCGGAGGCGATCTTCCTGAAAGGCCTTTATTTCGTCGGCCGGACGAAATTCTATGTCTTTGTCTTTATCAAGCATCATCTGGCGGTTCTTTTATAAGTTACANTACGACTATCTGATTGCNACANGCCNTGCTGCCACAGCAAAAATTCNTTTTNCNATGCGATACATTCNGGCGAAGNCTTCTCCCCGNCGGNTCCAAAGNCGTGNCCGCCCGTATGAAACTGCAAATACCAGTGAGGAATATCTTCCGCGGTCAGAGCGGAGTCCAGCAAGACCGAGTTCTGGTATTTCACGGTCGGATCGTCGACACAATTGACCAAGAAAACCGGAGGAGTGTCGGGGCGGACATGCTTCTCCAACGAAAGACTGTCCCGCAACGGCTGGCGAAACTTTCCCCATTCACCGAGCAGCGCCCGCCGGGAACGTTTGTGGACATACCTCGCATCAGACATCGTCACAACCGGATAAATAGCGGCCACAAAGTCCGGCCGCAACGACACCTGCGATACGATGCC
>WFLX010031789.1_pt1 | contig 14343 bp, 14 predicted proteins | sample 4967041 | NCBI WGS metagenome assembly WFLX01 (sample SAMN12857096, study PRJNA449069) | gut metagenome | isolation source: stool from male and female vole | host: Microtus ochrogaster | place: USA:Florida | collected 2017
GGGCGTCATCAAGGTCTCGATGCAGTTCATGGCCGACGTCGAATTAGTGTGCGAGGCGTGCGGCGGCCGCCGCTTCCGCGACGAGGTGCTCGAAGCACGGTATCGCGACCGGTCGATCTGCGACGTGCTGCCATGAAATGATTTGGCGATGAGATTAGCCTTATCTTCTCCGTCAATAAAAACAATGATAGCCAATTGGTCTATATCAGTTGGAGTAATTTCAGTCGGAGATTTAACCAGTTCGGTAGATAAACCATCAAATCCGAATGACTTTACTTTGTCGATAATTTCAGCTACGCCATTTCCGACTCCGATTACTTTGAAGGATGCCGGAAGTTCAGTTAATTCTTTATACATCATAAACCTGTTTTTAATCCCACCATTTTTTCATGTTCTGACGGAGACCCGTCCACAATAATTGATAAGCTTTTTCGGCTCTTAAATCTTTCTTGTGCATATCCATGAATTCTACATCTTCAAAATCAGATGGTTTCATTTTGAATCGTTCGCAATTTCGGATATTGACATACACATCTTTATAGGATTCCCTTTGTGCAATATCCATTAAGCGGCNCGCAAGNACCATACGGTCAACGTCTTTCTCCCAACCAACATAGCGTTGAGTGAAGCGGTANTAGCCGATATTATATTCAAGCTTCTTACGNAATATTGTGAAGTTNCAGNTCCAATCATAAGCTTCNTCATTGAGTATTGTGNTTTTCCAAAATTTAAGTTTCTTTCGNTCNCAACTTTCGCTATTNATTTTGCTGANTCGGCTGCTTTCCTCCTCNTANGNAAGATCTTTAAAAGCCGATGGTGGAAGGTTATCCAGTCGATTCAGAGTGTCAATCGACCAGTCAACAATGTCATTGTTTATACCTGTAACNGGATTAACCTTAAAGAAATATTCCATCTGTTCTGGTAAGAATTCATATTCATCATCAAGTATTACGTAAGGAAGAAAGGAACTATGGGCAATACATTCTTTTATCCATAGAGCTTTAGAAGAAAACTTCTCGTCGGGAATAAAAACTGAATGCACTTCGCCCGGCATTGCGCGCTTCTCCCACATTTCGGTTATCTTCTCCTTACCAAGAATTTCTCCCCAAGAGGAAATGACATGAATTTCAGCTTTCGTGGCTTCAACTATTTCCGCCAATCGAGCCACTGCTTTTGGGTCAAACAAGGGGCCATACTCGTCCTTTGTGGGTTTCCCATCTATAGCGAGCTGGGCTTGATACTGCTCTGTATTAAGTACTCCGTCAAAATCAAGGAAGATATACTTTCCCATTACGTTAGGAATAGTGTAGAATGGTCCTCTTCCAATATATTGAAGCCACTTTGAGAATCCTTCTTCCTGCATTCTTTGCGTCTTAATGCCATATAGAGTTGACCAATAAAGAAGATGACCTACCATTTCACTTACCTCTTTCTCCTGGATGTCTTTATAGTCAAAATCAACTTCTATCTCCCTGCCGACAAGCCATTCCTGAGGATCCTGTGCTCCTTTGACGTAGACTTCTCCATTGGAAGAAAGATGTACTTTTATCTTCTTGCTCGAATGTTTGGGATCCTTTTCCATATCTTTCACCGCTTCAAATACGGCTTGGTACAGAGGGCGTGTTTCTTCCGGTTCTCCCAAAACATCATGAAGTATTTTCCACACTTCGTTAAAGTCAGCTCGACGAAAATATTCTTGATAAGTCATAAGACATTGTTATAATTGATGGTGCAAATTTACCATAGCGGTGTATCAGATTTGTAGACAGAAAGAAAAACTATAAAAGTTTAAGTGCGATAGCGGCACAAGCCTCAGCATCGCAAAGCGCGTTATGATGATTTTTCATATCGTATCCACAGGCTGCTGCCGAAAGATGTAACTGATGACTTGGTAGATCAAGGCATCGGCGTGACGCGGCAAGAGTGCAATGAAACTCATAATCGGGATATTCCATGCCATATTCCTCAAAAACTGCTTTCAGACAACTTTCATCAAACGGGCGATTGTGAGCAACCAAAGGCAATCCCTCAATCTTGGGAGCAATCCGGCTCCAGACTTCAGGAAAAGTTGGTTGATTATCTGTATCCCTTCGGGTAAGACCATGAACTTCAGTAGTCCAGTAAGTGTAGTAATTAGGAAATGGCTGTATGAGACTGTAGAATCTGTCGGTAATCTCCCCGTTACGAACAATGACAATTCCAACACTGCACACCGATGAACGGCGTCCGTTGGCCGTCTCAAAATCTATTGCTGNAAAGTCAGTCACGGTCAATCGTTCTTATAAAGGTTATACATGTCAGAAATCCAACCCTTNATAGNCTTTCTAAGTGATTGTGGCTGGATANCCTCAATCATAGCTCCAACATGTAGAAGTCTCNTCACAAAATCGNNGGTAGGTGACAAATACAGCTCGAAGTCGGCATACTCGCCACAGTCCTCNATCAACCGCTGACTATGATGCAGAGGAAGGGATTTAAGGTAGTGCTTGTGATCCTCGTTGGCTCGTATAATAATNCGCTCANGTTTCATATTATTTCCGATGANAATGCCGTAAGCTGTGGAGAAATACTCCTCGGCATTGAAGTCTTTAGGCAATTTGAAACTTTTATCGGTTGGTTCCACACTTTCGATGCGGTCAAGCCCATAAATACGGATATCATCGTAATCTACGTTATGAGCCAAAACATACCAACGGTTCTCAAATAACTTCACACAATAAGGTTCTATCGGGAAAGTAAAGCCTCTTGACTTCCTAAAAGGACGATAAGAGATATTGACCACTTTGTTCTCCTTCATTGCCTCGAGCAGAGAAGTGAGATGCTCACGTCCGGACGGAATCTCATCCACTAATATACGTCCCTTCAAAGACAGATTTTCTCCGATGACATTACCAACTGCAAATGAGTCAAGCATCCATTTTTTCAGCTTATCTTCATCAATATCTTCCGGATTGGCAATATAATAGAGGTAGCCTCCGACTTTCTGACAGTCGATGATAATGCCGAATTGCTCATAGATCGCATCGCGCCAGCGGTTGTACGTGGCACGATGAAGCGGACGGCAGTCACTAAGATCTTTATGACGTTCCCATTTATCGGAAAGATCCTTGTGAGAAATCTTTCCGGCACGGCGGATTGTGTCGATCAGCCAGGTGTATTTTTGCAGTTGGTTCATTTTTAACGAAATTTAATGGGACATTTATCATCTTGGGATAACTCACGAACATATTGGACGAAGTTCGTGAATTCGTTCAATATAGTAGTTTCGCCGATATAATCCCAACACGGCCAAATAGCTTCTTCTCTAGGCTTCTCTTTCCCGAATTTCTTAAACACTCTATTGAGATAAGAAATTTCAGTTTTAGTCAATGTTGCTGTGTCAAATGCGAAACCAATATATTCCTTATCGCCATAGCCATAAGCGACATAGCCTCCCTTACCATTAATATCTATTTTTACCCCAAAGTTATCTTCGTCATATCCAAATTCCTTCAAATCGATTAAGTCATAATTTGACTTTCTCAATTCAACTTGAATTTGAGAAGCATCTTTTTTTACTGATAAGGAATCAATTAGATCATTTACCCCATCAAGAAGCTGTTGAAGATTTTCCGATGCTTCTTTTAAAACTGAGATACGCTGAGAAAAGTCAACATCGTTTTCATCCGACAGTCCTCTCAGAATATTATCGGATATTGTGGATTTAATCCTTTCTTTCATAATTTCATATTTATCTTTTAGATAGAAGTATTCTTCCAGGTAATCTATATATTGGTATAGAGCACTTAGAAGATATTTCTCGTTTTCTGGAATGAGAGGTATGAGTTCTACAAGCCAGTTATATATATCATGTGAGTAATCTTTGACGATTATATTGTCCTCAACTATCTTGGGAATTCTACCTCCATCTTTAGAAAGAGAAAAATCAGAGGGTTTCGTCAGATGGTTAGAGTTCAAGTATAGTACCAATATTTGATCTTCACGATATCCAGCCTCTATTGCTAATTCTACATATCTATAGATTTGCCCAGGTTGTTCCACCGCATCATTTACCTTATTCTCAATGATAATGCAGATGTCTTTTTCATATATAGATACATCTATACGATCTTGTTCGGCAGTTCTGACATTTTGGACTCTTACTTTAATATTGTCAATTCCAAGAATCGTCTGAACAAATGAATCAAGAATTAACTGATTTCGTATAAGATGTTGCAGAATTGAGCTATGCGCAGTTTCTCTCAATCTACCAACGGCCGAAATCTTAATAACATTGATATGCAACGGCATTTTGGAAATTTCTTCTTCTCTGATATCTCCAACTTGAGAAGAAAGGGACAAGAACTCAACATTCGCTTTTTCTTCGGATAGCGAATATTGATTTATTGTATGTATGAGTTTCTCAAAGTTTGTCATATCCAAATGCAAAGTTAATAAAAACATGTATCATTTTGTGATACATGTTGCGTTTTTTGTGAAACTTTTTTGAACCAAAGTTATTTTGAAGCCTTGAAGTTGAATATTGGACGGATGATTGTGTCTATGGTGACTGTATCACAGATATTAGCTATAATATCTTCTGCCGGTTTATAGACCATTGGAGACTCGTCGCGGGTGAAATCGTTGACTGATTCGGAGTAGATCCCCTGCATAGATGTCTCAAAATCCTCCAACGTAATTTTCTCGTATGCCTGAGTCCGGCTCAACACTCGTCCGGCCCCATGAGGAGCTGAGCAGTTCCAGTCCGGATTCCCTTTGCCCGTGCATAACAACGAGCCGTCGCGCATATTCAGAGGAATGATGCAACGCTCACCCGAGGCTGCAGAAATAGAGCCCTTGCGGATAATGTTGTCATCGCCGATATAGTTATGAATAGACTCGAATTCTTCCATAACATTCACTTCATTGAAAAACTTTAGAAGCAAGAGTGAAATGAGTTTACGGCTGAGTTCGGCCCAACGCTGACAGAGGCGCATGTCGTGGAGATATTGCTCACGCATTTCTCCCTCAACATAGCAGAGGTCGGTAGGAAGAGACGGTTCTGCTGATTGATATTCCTTACGCATTCTCTTGATGACACTCTGCAACTCAGAGCGACGTCCTGTAGCTTNGTATTCCTCAATAGTNNGCTTAATGGTTTCCTNAANCTCNTCGGNNCCTTNTGTNAGGTGCTTTATGGCTNTTGCCTGATAGATTTCAGCTACTNGTTTTCCAAGATTGCGTGAGCCTGTGNGAATGACGAGGNAANCATTGCCCTNATCGTCCTTGTCGAGTTCANTGAANNGATTACCNCCTCCGNGCGNGCNGATNGATTTGTTGATACGACCACTGTCTTTCAGTTCCCGGTAACAGCATAGTTCAGTGACCAACAGCTTTGCTTCCCGGTAGATTTCCATTTCCTCTCCCAAAAGAGGTTTGAATCCGAAACGGTCTTCTCTTACTATCTTTCCCGATGGTACGGAGGAAAGTATATGTTCATTGAAAGCATGAAAGTCTATATTGGTTAGTTTCCCGATATTTAGGATTCGCATACCGCAACCAATATCTACTCCGACGATATTTGGGATAACCTTGTCGCCGAGGTCTCCGGTGAAGCCGATGACGCATCCGGCCCCGGCGTGAACGTCAGGCATAATACGTATCTTCTTGTCGGAGAACACGTCAATTGAAAGCAAAGTCTTTATTTGCTCCAATGCGTTTTCCTCGATGTTGTCCGTGAAAATCTTCACGTCANATCCTTCAANTGTCNTCANGTTTTANTTNGTTCTAAATTTCGATAGNAAAATNATTCCAATGCTGANTCATTTTNCAGTNCACCATAAACCAANNCATTNAAAAAATTTAGCTGACGCATGAAATGATACAACCCGTTAATACCTTTGTGAAAAAGAAAGAATAACATGAAGATATTACACTTATCCGACACTCACTGCTGCCATCATAGGCTTCATGACTTGCCCAAAGCAGACGTGATCGTCCACTCCGGGGATTTCACTATGAACGGTAGTCAACAAGAAGCCATAGACTTCATTAATTGGTTTTGCGACCTGCCTTACCCCCACAAAGTATTTATCTGTGGTAATCATGATGAGTGCCTCTATGGAGCCTACATTGATGGACTGGATTCCAATGTGCATTACCTATGTAATTCAGGTGTGGAGATTGAAGGTGTGAAATTCTATGGTGTGCCTATGTTTCTGGAGGATTGTATTACAGATCGTCAGACCCGAAATTATGAGCGTATTCCTTCAGATACGGATGTACTTATTACCCATTCTCCTGCTTACGGAATTCTTGACTACGATGATGACATACATTATGGTTCCGAAGAATTGCTCTCCAAACTCTACATTCTCAATCTTAAAGCTCATTTTTTCGGCCACATCCATGCCCAACACGGAGTCAAAACAATCGGCAACACTATTTTTTCCAACGGCGCGATAATGAATGCGGGATATACCAATTTAAACGATCCTAATGAAATAATCATATAATCGGAACGAGTGTTGCCGATTGAGGTCATAACTTTGCGAGCGAACTAAAACACAAAGACCATGCAATACGCATTTAAAGTTACAGCCAACCGCAACATAGGCGGTAGCAAAGGCATTGCCAAAGGAATGACAGTGCAGATTTCCAAAGAGGGTTCAGCACCGAATATCAATGATATCCTTGCTGCATACGACCGTCAGTTAGGTATCAAAATCACCGGTATCTCTATTACAACCGGTGCCTTCACTATTCAGAAAATCTGATCAAATGCCTGCGCTTAAAGAATCGGCAGAGAAATTTTTGCCGATTTTTTTAACTAAATTTTTAATCAGATATATTCTTGCCGATTAAACGCTAATTTAGCATTCCCCAAAATATTAACGATGGTTGAATTACTTTTGAAACGCTATCTTTGGCTCATCGATACCCTGAAGAGAAATGGAGAGATGACTTTTGATGAGATTGCTGAGCGGTGGGAGGAATCTTCCCTTAACGACAACGGTTCGGTTCTGACAAAACGGACTTTTTATAACCACTGTCAAGCAGTTGCCCGACATTTCGGAATTGATATTGAATGTCGGAGAGGTCGTGGGTTAAATCTCTACTCCATTGAGAATCCCGAAGCTATTGAAGAAAATACTCTTACAAAATGGGCGCTTGAGAGTTTTTCCCTTGGGGAACTATTGCTTGGCAACGCGTCCATATCAGATAAGATTCTATTGGAATACATACCATCGGGACGTGAGTGGCTTGAACCAATATTACTGGCTCTTCAACAGAACCATAAATTGAATATTGAATACGAAAATTTTGTTGGTCTTAAATTTAGTGGGACTATCTGTCCATTATGTGTAAAACTGTTCAAACGTCGCTGGTATGTATTGGCATTAGTTCATAATGGCCGTTACAGAATCTTTTCACTTGACCGAATCACAAATCTTGACATTGAGTCAGAGAAATTTGAATATCCCCGCTGTTTCTCACCTACCGAATATTTCTGTGATGTATATGGAATTATTGCGGGTGTAGAACGTAGCGTACAGAATATTCATATCCGCACCTACGCGGAATTGCCGGGTTATTTACGTTCTTTACCTATTCACCATAGCCAGCGGGAACTGTCAACGTCTAATGAGCATACTGACTTCTCGCTACGACTTGTCCCTACATTCGATTTCATTCAGGAACTGCTTCTCCATCGTGACCAACTTGAAGTCCTTTCACCTCAATCATTAAGGGAAGAAATCAATGTAATAATAACCAAGATGAAAAAACGATACGATCAGTAGAAGTAGAAAAAAGACTCCTCTGACGACTTATGCAGGTCATACTCAGAAGCTGAGCAAACAACTATGCAATAGGATGTTCCGTCGTCTTGAACACCGGCGGATTTGAACCGATTACCATTTGCCCGACCATATTAAAGAAGTAATGGATAATTGGTGCATGCAGGAAGATGGCAAACANCCTTGGACNTCTGAGATGGAAATGNTTAAGAAAATNATGAGAAAGTAATNGCANGGAAACTGNTNAAATGTTNGGACGTCATATTATCCCTATCACTACTCCGCAAGGNCAACGGGAATACTATGACTATATGAACTATTGGCGTAGTTGTGTGCAAAATCAGAATCTTCGGCATTCCCCAACAAGAGAAAACGCACATGAGTTTCTGAGACTGATTGAAGATAAACANCCGACTNNTAACATAAGAGACATAATCCGGCGAAAGAGAGAACGNATCTTAAATGTATATGAAAACCGTTACGACTGGAGGCCTAAAAAATACGAGGAGAATAATCTAATCGNATTAATTNNGCCAACCNGAGAACAGCTGTTACCAAATATGTTCGAGGATGTCTTTACTCAGTTTGACGCAATAAAAAATAAACCAAACTTTATTCCTGTATCAAATGGTGATGCATGGGCACTCATATCACTTACGACAGCACCGGTATTGGTGACAGAATTTCGATATAATGCAATTATTCCTGAACGTTGGGAACGGCGTATATTCTTCGTGCAGGATAAGGAAACTATGAAATGGGGCGCACTCCGAACAATTTGGCAATCAACAAATACCAAACCTCGTGATAATCACACGCTCGTTACAATAGAATCCCTTATGCCTTGCATTGCTGACGATATATATGAAGACCAGTTGATAACCGATGATGCTCCGACACTTTTCTTTATGACCCGCCTAGGAGATAAAATTGGAATAATGACTGATCATGGCTATTCCAGAATAAGTTACGATCGATACGAAACCGATGATACGGACTGTTCTTTCCGTTTGATACGAAATGATAAGAAACGGACTCGCCGTACAAATTGGTGGCATNNCGANGNTAAACGATTTATNTAATAATTTTTTNAAGACAACAAACAATGCCGAAAANNAGAANACATCAACCGGGTAAATATAANCCTNAAACTGAACTCNCACCAANTTTTCAGGGCATAAAGCCTCTGACTCTTTTTCAAAATGCAGATGGGTTGTGGGGTGCAAAGGATGGTAATGGAAATATTGAATTAGAACCTATATATACCCGTATAGAACAAACCGAAGCCCAGAAACTACGAAATGAGGTACACCTCGCCTCTCACGATACAGTTCTATCTGTCACTCCTGATGAATGGGATATAGTGGCGTGGTTTTCATCGGAATTCTTTGAAAAAGATGAGTAAATATGATAATTAAAGGGAAAACAACCTCGGCTGAGATATTCACCGATAATATTGAAGAGGGAGCCCTTGAATGGGTCACATCTCTTTGCAATCATCCGGCTATGGCAGGAGTGCCAATCGTGCAAATGCCCGATGTTCATGCCGGAAACTCATGCAATGTTGGCACGGCGTATCCAATTGGGACATACATCAATCCGGATCATGTCGGCGTTGATATAGGGTGTACTGTTTCTATGCACAAACTTTCTGCAACTGTAAATCTCGATGATTATGCTCTCCTTGACCACCGTATCAGAGAAGCTATTCCGACAGGCACAAATATTTGTGCAAAGAACTCGTTGAACGAAAAAGAGTTGTTTAAGTTTCTGAACTCTCAATATCAAAAAGCCCGTTCAGTAGCTCCCGATTTGATAAATGAGGCAACTCGAATTGATGCCCGCTTTATCAGCGACTTTTGCAGAAGGATTAAATTACAGGAGGGAATCTTCTATAAAAGCCTCGGTTCTCTTGGAGGAGGAAATCATTTTATTGAATATGGAGAAGATGAAACGACCGGCGAAGGGTGGCTTACGGTGCACTGTGGCTCGCGTAACCTTGGGGTAAAGATTGCCAATTACTGGCATAATATCGCCAACAACCCCAAAAGAGCCGAATATGTAGGTTTTCTTTGGGGAGATGCACTCAGCGGTTATCTCTCTGACATGATTATCGCTCAAGCATACGCTATATATAATCATCAAATCATCCGCGACCGCATCTTTGCAATATTACGCAAACTTTGTAAAGCAAAATGTACCGAATCCATATTCACAACACACAATTACATTGATGTGTCTGATGAACGCCCCATGCTTCGTAAGGGTGCAATCGATGCTTCGGAAGGACACAAGGTTGCAATTCCTTTCAATATGCGCGACGGGATTGCAATCTGCATTGGCAAGGGTAATGAGCAGTGGCTCACTACCGCTCCGCATGGGGCGGGGCGAATCATATCACGCGCTCAGGCAAAGAAGAATATTACATTAGGAGATTTTGAAAAATCAATGTCAGGAATCTTTTCTACATCAGTATGCGAAGGAACACTTGATGAGTCGCCTATGGTATATAAGCCGACAGAAGAAATTCTAGAGTTGATAAAACCCACAGTAGAAGTAATATCTTTTGTCAGACCAAAACTCAACATAAAAGACAACGGACAATGAAGAAATACGTTCAGATTACAGCCGGGCGCGGCCCGGTGGAATGCGCTCGTGTAGTCACAATGGTAGCCCGGAAAATGATGAAGGAATTATCACCTCTATCATTGACCGATTACGAATCTCATAATACTCATCATGACTGCTATATGTCTATGACATTAGCCTCAGATGAAATTCCTGAGAGTTTTATCCGTGAATGGGAAGGAACGATTCAATGGATTGCAACTAAAAATCCATATCGCCCCAATCATAAACGTAAGAACTGGTTTGTTGGAGTCCATTTCTTTGACGAGACGGAACTTCCAGTGATCAATGAGTCTGAGATAAGTTATGAAACTTGTCGCTCCGGTGGTAAAGGGGGACAAAATGTCAATAAGGTTGAAACTGCGGTGCGTGCAATCCATGTTCCGACAGGAATTGCCGTGAAGGTTTCTGATGAACGTTCTCAGCAACAGAATAAAAAGCTTGCTTACGAGCGCTTGATTCTACAACTCCACCATAAAAAACAGCAAATCCTGATAGATGCTCAGACTGAGAACTGGAATAGACACTCATCATTAGAAAGAGGTAATCCGGTAAAAAAATTCTTTGGTCCGCTTTAATTTTTATCTGTATCGCTAAATGATACAGCAGTGTGGTATTTTTGCCTTCGTAAATTTTAAGGCATACTGATATGAGAAAGTTAGAACTTCAAAAAGTTGATACGACGAAACAGAAAGAAGCAGCTTGTAAGGCATCTCCTAAAAGCGTACTGGAGGCGTTTGAATATATCGTTGAACTTTCAGAAAATTCCAATCTGGATAAAGACTTCTTTGATAAGGCATCTAAACATATCAAATATGCCTCACGNAAATTGCAGCTGACATCAANGCAAGTTGTGCTTCTTGCCCNATTTGTTGACCGTAGTCAGAANAGCCGCATCATGATGTCGGATATTGCGGANTATGTCGGATGTAGAACAACTCGANTCCTCCGGATGGCAGAGGATATTGACTCACTTGAAGCTCAATACTATCTTCGTGCTTCCCGTAGCAAAGGGTCTGTCAGTTATCGTGTACCGGCAGAAGTCCTAAAATCAATCCGCAAAAATCAGCCTTATGTTCACGTAAAGGAGAATGTGTGTGACACTCAATCATTCTTTGACAAATTTAATGTGCTGATGGAAGAGAAGGACGATAATGAGCTCACTTATGATAATCTATGCGTTCTTACTCTCGGAATGCTCGATGAGATCAAACAGTCTCACTTCGCACGCAAAATCAAATCTTGTCAATTAGATGAGAGCGACACGGTCTTATTCATCTTTATGGCTCACCTCTTTGTGGAAAATAATGATGATAATATTGGTTTTCATGATCTTGAAAATCTGTATGACGATGATAAAATGCCTTCGTGGATAAAACGAATGTTCCGTAATCGTACATCTGATCTATTTGAAGAAAAATTGATTGAGAATGTGAATGAAGACGGAATGGCTCGTTCAGATTCATTCAAACTCACCAACTATGCAAAAGAAGATGTGCTCTTTGAACTTGACCTCAACAGTGTCGGTAAATCTGAAAACGGACTGATNGNATACNACTCTCTNGCAGAANAGGANNTCATCTNCAATGAANCCGAGCGAGGTCAAATTTCTGAACTTTCANCTATTTTGTCCAAAGAAAGATTTAACNATGTGCAGNNNCGTCTNGAAAAGNCAGGGATGCGCAAAGGATTCTGTTGTCTGTTTTNCGGAGCTCCCGGCACGGGAAAGACTGAGACCGTCTATCAACTTGCCCGTCAAACCGGAAGAAATATTATGAGAGTGGATGTGGATAAGATTAAAAGTTGTTGGGTTGGAGAGAGTGAGAAGAATATAACGGCTCTTTTTGATCGCTATCGTAACATTTGCAAAAACTCAATTATTGCCCCAATTCTGCTTTTCAACGAGGCAGATGCTGTATTAGGTGTAAGAATGGAAGGAGCCTCACGTGCCGTTGACAAGATGGAGAACTCAATCCAGAACATCATACTTCAAGAAATGGAAACTCTTGAAGGGATATTGATAGCAACCACTAATCTTACAACCAATCTTGATAAAGCCTTCGAGCGCCGCTTCCTCTATAAAATCCGTTTTGATAAACCATCTGTTGAAGCACGAACCCAAATTTGGCAAATAATGTTGCCAGCTTTATCAGACTATAACGCTCATCATCTTGCATCCCAATTTGATCTATCCGGAGGTGAAATTGAAAATATTGCGAGACGCTTCTCAGTAAATGCAATACTCTCCGGCAGTGAGAAGCTTAATATTGATGAAATTATATCCTTCTGCCGGCAGGAGCGCATCAACAGCTCTATTCGTATCCGCNTAGGATTTTGATGNNGGACTCTCTTGTCCGACAGAAATGACGTTTTCATGCGCTATGCTTCCGTCAGCACGGATGCCGACAGGAGTGGCCTCATTAGTCCCGACACCTCACGGTGCCGCTTCCCTCCCTGCCGGGAGGGGATTTCTCAGATGCTCACGCATCGTCTGTTGCCGACAGCCTGACGGCCATAGGGCTATAGATACCTATCTATATAGGTAATTATTACTGTCCGCTAAACCATAAAGGCACTTGCCCAACCTCTTGAAAAATAGAAGTTGGGCAATTTATGTGCATGGACACCCCCCTTAATGATTTTCATTCGTTTCGGGTGGTGATTCCGCGGCCTGCGCAAGCATAATTTTGAGATAAGCGTCGGGTTGATTGAAGAATGTCTCGAGATTGATGTAGTACATCAGGACAATCCTTACCATTGTGGCCAGTCCTAAGAAGCTCCATGGTCGTGAAAGAGAGCATTGAAGTACAGAGAGCAGCAAGTTGGCTATAAGTGTAACCCATATTTAGATTTTTATGGCATTGGCATCTGACAATGTGCTACGCTTAGGCACTTTTGCTATCCCCAAATGAACCAGTTTGCGGACCTCCGCCGTCATAGCCACCTCTATCTCACGCAGTGAATCGAAACGCATGATTACCGCAAACAGCATTGTCAGTAGGTGAACATAGCCGTCAAATCTCTTTACATACTTCTCTCCGCCGTATTTACGGCTNATTTCNACAATTTTTGCNCGGTCAAGTGATTTTATCANCTGTCCATACACCGGCTGTCCGAAAAAATGGGTACTTTTGCTCATGGTTTATCTTTAAAGTGTCGCAACTTCAAAGTAACCACATAGGGCTGACTCCACCAAATGGTAATCGACTTTGGTCGCTTGATTTGCAAGAATCAGCACAATTTTCTAACGCTCAAATTTTTTAGCGGACAGTAATATTTCCATATAAACCCGACGCTGCTGCAGGACGACGAATGGGCGTTGCTGTTTCAGCAAGCGGTGTGGGTCGAGAATTTCCGACTTGAAAACAATGCAAGGATTCTCGCAAAGCTATTTGCGCCCGCTGAATGAAAGGCTATTTTTTTCTCTTTGAGGAACCGGCCTTAAGATCAGAAAAGAAGTACGCAATATAGCGGCAGATCCAGTATGCAAGCCCTAAAAAGATTATTGAGCAAAAGATGAATCCCATATATGAGAGAATTTTAATTTCTTCAAATTTCAGAAATAAAATTGATATAGGCAAGTGGCAAACCACGGCTCTTTCATTTAAAAACCTCTTGTCTGAGTAGAAAAATGGGTCAGTAGATATTTCCGGTTGGTGGGAGAGTGGACTAACCATACAATGCACTTAACCGGAACAGAAAGAACGCGGTGTCATTGATACCGCGGAACTGTCTCCGCAGCTCCTTGATCTTGGCATTGAAAGATTCGGCAGATGCGTTAGTAAGTCTGTCGTTGAAGTAGTTTATGATAGTGTCGTTGTGCGTAGTGAACGTGTCGATGACAGTCTTGAAGCGGACAGGGTCAAACTGCTCTAGATCATTGTACCATCTGGCCAGCTTCAGTCTTGCCACAGGCGCGGTTATCCTTTCGTTATAG
>WFLX010038065.1_pt1 | contig 14342 bp, 8 predicted proteins | sample 4967041 | NCBI WGS metagenome assembly WFLX01 (sample SAMN12857096, study PRJNA449069) | gut metagenome | isolation source: stool from male and female vole | host: Microtus ochrogaster | place: USA:Florida | collected 2017
CTCAACCGGACGGATCACCACATGCTCCTTGAAGAAGTCGATGTTGGAGATCACATCGGCCTCAACCTCGTTGGAGACGGTGAGGGAGCTTGTCGATCCGAATTTGCAGCGACCCTGCTTCATAAGGTCGATTACGGCATCCTGTATTACCTCCGTATACATCTCAAAATTCGGTATTTCCTTAGCGTCCGCAAGGCCATAGAGCACTGCATTCGCAACATTACCTACACCTGACTGAAGGGGTAGGAACGATGAGGGAATGCCGCCGCGGCGCAGCTCGCCGAGAAGGAACCGACATACATTGGCTCCGATCCTTTTAGTGGTCTCGTCGAGCGGTGTGAAAGGCTTGACACCCTCAAAATGGTCGCTCTTCACCACGCCCACAATCTTCTCGGGGTCGAGCTTGAGCACGGGAGATCCTATGCGGTCGCTCGGCTTAAAGATGGGGATTTCGCGACGATAGGGGGGATCATCGGGAAGGTAGATATCGTGGAGACCGTAGAGTGCATGGTGGAGTTTCTCATTGAGCTCGATGACTATCTTCTTTGCCATGCGGGCTATCGTGGGGACATTGCCGACACCGGTACCTACGACACATGTGCCATCGTCCTGGATGTCAGAAACTTCAATGATGGCAAGATCGAGATCGCCGAAGAATCCGTAGCGAAGCTTCTGGGCGGTCTCTGAAAGATGCAGGTCGAAATAGTGGGCATCGTGGGCATTGATGCGCTTGCGAAGGTCAGGATGATTCTGGTAGGGCGTACGCTTGCCTATGGCGTTGGCGCGCGCAAGGATACCGTCGCACAGGTCGGAGGTAGATGCGCCGGTAACTATGTTGATTTTGAAGGGCTCACCTTGTGCGTGAAGCTTTTCGGCTTTGGCTGCTATAGCCTGTGTTACTACTTTCGGCGAACCGGGAGCGGTGAAGCCTGAGAATCCGCATCTGGCGTCGTTGAAAAAAAGATCTGCAGCTTCTTCGGGCGACAAAATCGGGAATTTCATAGTTTTGAATCAGTTTTCAGTTTCATTATGTCAGACCGGTATCTTATAATCTCCGGCCTTGAAATCGGCTGCAAAGGTAGGCAATTTATTGCAATTAGACAATACCTCCGGAGCCATATATCCTACTTCGCCGAGCTCTGTCTGACTTGAAAAGGTCTATGATATATCGTAAACTTTACTTGTTTCTTAAAAATGTCTATGATATAGTGAAAACTCTTTGTAACCTTTCACGANTTTTCTATNGGAGGTAAAAAANTCTTTGAAATAGGCGAAAAATCCTATTGAGAAGACCTNAGTTTACGCANTAGCATCATTGGCTTCAGATTCATGGATATTGGCGCCTTGCCTGAAAATGCAGTTTACCGCAAGTTGGTACCCGAGGGGTATATATCCGGGGGTTAGCATTATATAGCTGTCCCCACCTAATAATACGTTCTCTCCCGCTCTCTAATATTTCCTTTGCAGGATTTCGGCATCGATCACTGCCTGCCGCCAGCGATTGAAATGTTCGGCGGCGGAGGTGTCAGGCATTGGGTCTTGTTTAGGTGTGTGGGGTGTAGAAATGTTCTTTTGAGCCTCTTTCAGAGGTGTTTCATTCCTGGTCTCAATGATTTCTACAACCTCCTCAGGAGAGTTTTCGCCTTGAAAGAGCTCGTGGGGCAATTCCGGGACGGTGTCGAGTTCAATGTAATCTTCCTCCTCAACGGGAAGGTCCAATGGCTGATAGCTTATTCTTGGGAGCTCGGGGGGAGTATCAGTCGGGGTGGGTGTAGTGAAAGTTGTGGTGGGTGTGGAGATATAGGTGTCGGTGTCGTAGCGTTTATAGGAAGCCCGGTTCATACGGTTGGCATGGGCTGAGTTTGAGGATTGCTGCTCCTTCTCTATCCGTCTCTGCTTTATGTGTTCGTATATAAATCCAATAACCAGGATTACAGCTGCGATTATTAATTTTTCCATTTGGAAGCTTTTTTTCGTACATTTGTGGCAAATTTACGAATAAAGAATGACAAATTCAAGGAAACTTCATATAGAGACTTATGGATGCCAGATGAATGTGGCCGACAGTGAGATTGTCGCCTCCGTCATGGAGACCATAGGCTACGATATAGTCCCCACTGTTGAGGAGGCTGATGCCGTGTTGCTCAACACTTGCTCTATCCGCGACAATGCAGAGCAGAAGATCCTCTCGCGCCTTGCCTACCTCGCTTCGCTTCGCCGCAAGCGTCCTCACGATGCTCCCCGACTTATCATCGGGGTGATAGGTTGCATGGCAGAGAGGGTGCGGGAAGAGCTCGTCACTAACCATGGAGTGGACCTCGTGGCCGGCCCCGATTCCTACCTCGATCTTCCAAATCTCTTTGCCTCGGTGGAGGCAGGGGAGAAGGCTGTGAACGTGGAGCTGAGCACCACTGAGACCTACCGCGACATCATCCCGGCACGTATCACAGGCAATATCGTCTCGGGGTTCATCAGCATCATGCGCGGCTGCAACAACTTTTGCTCCTACTGCATAGTGCNTTACACTCGTGNACGAGNGCGCTCGAGAAGTGCCGAGAGTATTCNGGCCGAACTTGCCGACNTCAGGGAGCGGGGATTTAAGGANGCTACCCTCCTTGGCCAGAATGTCAACAGCTACAGTTATACTGACAGCGAAGGACACACAATCGACTTCCCGACCCTCCTTGGCCTCGTGGCCGATGCTGCCCCCGATATGCGCATCAGATTCACCACCTCCCATCCCAAGGATATGAGCGATGTGACTATCGCCATGATAGCTTCGCGTGATAATATCTGCAATCATATCCATCTGCCGGTGCAATCGGGCTCCGACAAGGTGTTGAAGGCGATGAACAGGAAATATACCCGCGCATGGTATCTCGACCGTGTCAGAGCTATCCGTGAGATGATTCCCGATTGTGGTATCTCTACTGATCTTTTCACCGGTTTCCACTCTGAGACTGAGGAGGATTTCCAGGAGACCCTGTCGCTGATGCGTGAGGTTGGCTTCGACTCCTCTTTTATGTTTAAATACTCTGAGCGTCCGGGCACTCTCGCTTCGCGCACCATGCCCGATAATATCCCCGAGGAGGTTAAGATAGAGCGACTTAACCGTATGATAGCGCTTCAAAACGAGCTTTCCCGCGAGAGCAACCGGCGCGACATCGGTAAGGTGTTTGATGTGTTGGTCGAGGGCGTTTCAAAACGAAGCAAAGAGCAATTCGTGGGGCGTAACCAGCAAAACAAGACCCTCGTGTTTCCACGTGGGAATTTTAAAATCGGCGATACCGTAAAGGTGAGGGTAGTCGACTCCTCTTCGGCCACGCTGATTGGCGAGTTGGCCTGAACATCAGGCTCTCATGCGTGTTTTAAAGATATATGGCAAACGGAATGAAAGATATAAACTCTGCTCTCTTCAATATCGATATTGCCGGAGGGCGTAAGCCGGCTCCGGGTTCGCTCCTTGTGGCTGAGCCCTTTCTGCGCGAGCAGTATTTCAATCATGCCGTGATATGCCTCGTGGACTATCAGCCCGGCTCAACGGCTATGGGGATAGTGATGAACAATCTCACTGAGCGCACACTTCAGGAGGTGCTCCCTGGCGTAACTGTCAAAAAACCGATCCCGGTGTTTTGTGGAGGCCCGTNGTCGGCTGNTCGNCTCTTTTTCATGCNTACACTCGGCGATCTCATCCCCGAGTCGCAGGAGGTGAGTCCTAATCTTTATATAGGTGGTGACTTTGATTCACTCCTCTCGATTGTCAACGACGGCTATCCTGTGGAGGGGAATTTCCGTTTCTTTATAGGCTACAGCGGATGGGATATCTCGCAGCTTGATGAGGAGATAGCCCATAACGTTTGGGCGGTGGCTAAAGTGCCTGAAGATGAAAACCTCCTTATAGGCCGCGACGACTCCTATTGGCACCGCATAGTGCGCTCTATGGGAAGCGATTACCGTGGATGGCTCTTTCATCCCAGCAACCCTTCAGCCAACTGACCCCGAATCCCCCGGGTATCATCTACCGGGAAGAGTCTGATTGACCACAAATTTTCCTAAAATTATTTTGACTGCTATGAACAAATTGTTGTAAGAATTGAAATCTGTTCGATTCCCAGGTTAGGTTTTTAGGAAATGCAGGTTGTTAAAAAAGGTTAATTATTGAATTTTGAGGGGGATGGGTGTGGCTCGGTGTTGGTGATTTGGTGGAAAATGAGTAATTTTGCGCCCGAATTAACAATACAAATCACTAATTAATGGCAACAAAAATCAGACTGCAACGTCATGGTCGCAAGAACTATGCGTTCTATCCCATTGTAATCGCCGATAGCAGGGCACCACGAGATGGTAGATTTATTGAAAGGATAGGTTCTTATAATCCGAACACTAATCCTGCTACAGTAACTTTAAACTTCGAGCGTGCTTTGTATTGGGTAAATTGTGGTGCACAGCCCACCGACACCGTTCGCAACATTCTCTCAAACGAAGGTGTACTTCTTATGAAGCATCTTCAGGGTGGTGTAAAGAAGGGTGCATTTGATGAAGCTGAGGCACAGCGTCGTTTCGATGCTTGGAAAGCTTCCAAGCAGCAGAGCGTTGACAAACTCCGCGCTTCTATGGCCGACAAGAAGGAACTTGAGGCTAAGACCCGTCTTGAAGCAGAGCAGGCTGTCAACAAAGCAAAGGCAGAAGCCGTAGCTAAGAAGAAAGCAGAGGCTGCCGCCGCTGCTGCTGAAGCTGAGGCCGCTGCTGCTCCCGCAGAGGAAGCTGCTGAGGCTCCTGCTGAAGAGGCTCCCGCCGCTGAATAAGTCGTCACGACATCTGATTCCTAACAGAATTATTCACCGCAATCTCCCCCTGAGGGAGGTTGCGGTTCTTTCATTTATTAAGGCGTGAGGCGATTTTGCGATGGTGAGCGGCTTTTTCAGGCTCGTCGATGGAGTCGAAGATGTCGGCGAGGAGAGTGTGGAGAGATCGAAGTGTAGGGCGAGGGGGTTCGTGTGTTTCGGAAAGGGAAAGGGCAAGGAGGCAACGGTCGAGTGCGTTGTGGGAGTCTGAGAGATGATAATAGGCGGCTCCCATGAGTAGGATAGCATCGATATTATCCGGCTCAGCCTTGATGAGAAGGTCGAGATCTGCAAGCGCGGAGACAAAATCTTCAATAGCCATGTAGGCAATGGCGCGACCATAGAGAGCGCGTGGATGCCCGGGGCTGAGTGTCAAAGCCTTATCATAGTTGGCAATAGCGGGGAGTGGCATGTCGTCGAGACGACAGTCGTCGCCAAGCGATACATATTCCGCCGCCATCTCGGCAAAGCGCTCGCCATCAGCGGCAATCTTCGCTTCAAGTTGAGCGACCCTGTCGCTCAACCGGTTGACAATGGAGAGCTTGCGACGGGCGAAACGCATCACTGTGTCGTCGGCCAGGAGTGGCGTTATGCGGTTGCCTTCCACGAATAGGTCGAAGGCTTTTGTGAGATCACCATCGTCGGCGGCCTTGAGAGCCTGCAGCATACACTCATCGGCATGGGCTTTGCGGAGAGCACCCTCGATAAGGAGGGGATTGTTGAACGTGTGGCTGAAGCGCACCACGGCAGGATTGATGAAGATGTCGCGTTCGGCCACGGTGGAACGGAGCGTAAGCCCCTCGAGGGAGCGGCAGCGAGAGAGAGCCACATAGATCTGACCGCCGGTGAACGCACCACGCCCAATGTCGATTACGACATTGTTGAATGTGAGACCCTGACTCTTGTGTATTGTAAGAGCCCAGGCGAGCTTTATTGGGTATTGAGTGAAGCTACCGAGTTCTGTTTCGTCAATTTTCTTGGTCTCGGGATTGTAGGTATNGTCGGATGTTTNACCATTTNTCANGCTCTATAACATGGATGTCGCNATTTTCGNGTTTCACCTCGATGNGATCAGCTGTCAGAGTCTCGATGGTACCGATAGAGCCGTTGACCCACAGTTTGTCAGGCGAGTTTTTGATGAATACAACCTGAGCACCCTCCTTGAGGGAAAGTTCGATGTCGGTAGGGAGGGAATTTTCGGGGAAATCTCCAGTGACGGTACCGGTGAATTTAAATAGAGGGCGGTCAATGGCATTGAGTCGCGACTCGTTGATGTGATCTACCATGTCGCGGCGCGATGCAAGAGTCATCACCGGCGCGTTTGAAGAACCATCGGGGATGTCTGAATCTGCAGCGGGTGCATTAGAAGCCGTTATATCAGCAGTAGTGGCTTTGGTGGCTGGAGCCGGGATGCATCGGCTGTTGAGACGCTCGATGTCGAGGTGGGTAGCTGTAGCAGTGCGGATACGGTCGAGAATTTCAATGAATTCTCCTTCGGTCTGGCGGTAGATTTTGCGCAGTTCGATAGGGATGAGGCGAGTATGCTCAAAGGCACGCGCCGAAAAGAAGAACGTGTTTGTATAATACTGGCGCAGGATGTCGCGCATGTCCGGGGTGACAACCGGCTCAAGCTGAAACACATCGCCCACAAGGAGAAGCTGCTTTCCGCCGAAGGGCTCGCGATTGTTGCCTGAGTATGTCCGCAGGAGCAGGTCGATGAAGTCGATGATGTCAGCCCTCACCATTGATATTTCATCAATGATGATTAGGTCGAGCTCCCGGATAGTGCGGATAAGATCGCCGGGATACTTCATGCGCTTACGCAGGCGATCGCGTGCAAAGTCAGGGTCGCCGGGAGTGAGGGGTTTGAGGGGAATCCTGAAAAATGAGTGGATAGTCTGTCCACCTACGTTGACTGCAGCAATGCCGGTAGGAGCGAGGACGATATGCTTCTTGCGGGTATGAGTAGTGATATAACGCAGAAAGGTCGATTTTCCCGTCCCGGCTTTGCCGGTCAGGAAAATCGACTGATGGGTATGCTCCAATAGCTCTTTAGCTTTAAGAAACTCCGGGTTGTCGAGATCGATATCGTCAACGGGGTTGTCAATAGCTTTAGAAGCCTGTGGAGAATTTCTTTTCGGGGCTTTTCGAGCCATTTAGAAGCGGAATCCTATGGTGAGGATTATAGAATTGGTGTTGTCCGAGACTTTTGCCGAGGGAGCTTCGTTGAAATATCCCTCGAGGTCGTTGTAGTTAGAGAATGAAGAGAATTTGCTTGAGCGATGACGATGGACATAGGCTGCATCGGCATAGAAATTCTTGTATTTATATCCCAGACCGAGGGTGAGATACTGAGTAGCTTTGTCGAGAGTGTATGAGGGGAGAGTCTCTGTATCGTCAGGACCGGAGGTATACATATAGGTGGCTTCAATACCTTGGTTGGTTTCGTTGTAGCCTCTCATGACGTCAGACTTTACGGGAGAGGACTCATAAGAGTATCCGGCACGGACGCTGAACTGAGGAGTGACACGGTATTCAGCTCCGAGGCGGAGGACATTGACAGCCTTGTAGTAGGTCTTGATGTCGGAAGTGATGTCAGGCCACTCGTTGCCGTCGTAGTCCTGAACCATGATATCATTGTCAGCGCGGTATTCATAGTCAGCGCTGATGATAGCGCGACCACCTANCACACCTGCTACACCGGCCNTAAGNCNCCAGGGAGTGCGGCATTTCCAGTCGAAGTCATCGAGGAAACCTTCGTCAGTAACCTGAGTTCCAGAATAGTTTTTGCCGGCGGGATATGTGGAGGAATTGTAGAGGTAGCCTATGCGGGCACTCCCCTCGTAGGATAGATTATAATATGTAGGAGTGTGGATGGCTATACCGAATCGAAGTTCGTTGATGGGTTTCACGATGACACCGGCCTTGAAGTTGAAGCCGCTGCCCCAGATGTGCTTATAGTTAGCGAGGGTAAAATCAGCTTCGCCACCACCGGTGTAGCTCTGGCCTTCGGCTGAGGGAACATTTGCGTTATCGAGCGATTCGGAATAGTAGGTTGTGTTGGTGTAGTCGAGGTCAGTTATCCCAAACCCGATACCCCAGTAGACTGTGTTGGCGAAGTTGCCACCGAAGTTGATGGAATACTCATCCACAGAGCCTTTTTCCTCGACCTGCACATCGGCCACACCTGAGGAGAGGGGATTGCCGGCGTTATCATAGGCAAAGAGGCCGGTGTATTGCTGGCAGTCGCTGTTGGAACTGACGGGGTTGAAGAGGTAGGAGTTGAAGCCTAAGATGGCAGGCCATGTGGCGTAGGAATTGCCATAGTAGGGATCCTGATAGGGGTTGTAGTAGCTCGAAGGGGTCAGATCGGAGGGATAGTAGGAGTCGCGATTTGCCTGGTCGGCGAGGAAGTTGGAGTAGGAACCGCCGATGTTGCCGAGCGAGCCGCGATAGCGGCGGTCGAAGGAGGCCACACGCGAGTAGCTTGCGCCCCAGTTGAAGAAGGGCATTATTGAGTTAACGCCGAGGTTGATGGTGCCGATATAACCGAAATTGTTGCAGGCTGCACTTGTGAAGCTATGGGATGTGGAGACACCGGGAGCTTCGAGCTTAGCAGAGTGGGGGTCGATGCTCAGGGTGGCAGTGAGTTCGCTGCTGCGGTAAACACCGATACCCGCAGGGTTTTGATTGAGGGTGGAGATATCGCCACCGAGGGCAGTGAAGGCTCCGCCCATCGACATGAATCGTGCGGTACCTCGGAGGTCGGATTGCGATATGGAGTAAGCGTCGAGCGCGGTTTGTGCAGAGAGGGCAGCCGGGAGGGCGGCGGTAAGACCTGCGAAGAGTATTGACTTGAGATTCATTTAGATTATACGATATATGGGTGTGAAAGATGATTGGATGTCTAAGCTATGACGAGAGAGGAACTCATAAACGGGCGCGTGGAGAGGGTATTAGTGACGACCTCTGCCACCGCTTGAAGAGCGACCGCCACCGCTGCTGTGCGAACCACCGCTGTAGCCGCTGCCACGGCTGCTGCCACCCCAACTGCCGGAGTTGTAGCGACCACCATTGGTGTTGGAGTTTGTGGAGGGGCGGGTGTAAGTCCCTGTATTGGAGTTGGAGGGACGTGAATAGCCTGAATTTGTTATGCCCGGGCGTGAGCCGTTGGTGGAGGAGGGGCGATAGTAGCCGGAGCTGTTGCTGACACCGGGACGCGAGCCGGAGATGGCGCTTGGATAGCGCGAAGCGCTGACGCCTGAGTGGCGACCGCCATTGATGAGACCGGGACGCGAAGAACCGACTCCGGGGGCAACCCCGGGAGTGATAGGACGCGAGCCGTGGACGCCGGGATGGCGAGGATTGTAAGGACGGCTCCATCCCCATGAGGGACCCCAACCGGCACCCCAGCCCCAACCGGGACCCCATCCCCAAGAAGGACCCCAACCGGGACCCCAGGACCATGCGTAACCCCAACCGGGACCCCAGTTCCAGAAGGGATCATACCAGCTGTTCCAGTACCATGAGGAGCTCCAGCGCCAGGGATTGTAGCTCCAATATGGGTTGTAGCCTACGCCATAGTAGGGGTAGAAATAGTCGTATCCCCAATAGGAGGAAGGGGTGTTGACATAGATATTGACCTCCTCAGGCTGCATATAATAAATGTTGGCAAGTTCAGGGTCGCCCGAGGCCTCGATGATCTCAGGATTGTAGAACTGCTCGATGCGGCGGGTATATTGGAAGTCGGTAGCAGTTGTGTCAGAAGTAAGGGAGTCGGTGGCGAAAATGCCGCGACGGTTGTAGTCATCCACACTGATACGACGCGAGCCGGTGAAAGAGGTGGCGTAGGTGTCGGCCGAAGGGTAATCAGCGACCACCACAGCGGGAGCCTGCTTCTGAACCTTTTTCACTGTTTGGGCCGGTTTAGAAGCCTTGGAGGCATCGTAGTAGATATCGTCGTCGTAGTATGACTGGGCAGAGGCAGCCACAGGGATGGCTGCGAGTGCGAGCATAAGAGGTATTAAGCGAGAGATTTTCATAACTGTAAGATTATGATGAATAAGAGTTGTTGATTTCTCGGAAGCGGGGAGATGCAGAAAAACTTCAAATAGGCATCAAATTCGCCCCAAAACCACAAAAAGGTGGCATTTATTGATTAGACAAACTCAGAGCCGGAAAGTTTAATGGAAAGGATCGCGAAAAGGAACTTCGGTAACACCTTTTCCACCCACTCCGCCCAACGGAGAAATCTTAAATGCAAAAATAATCAAAATCCCCGAAATATCAAGCTAAAAACCACCCGGAAAATTCAATAATTCATTAGCATGGTACTTAGGCAGGTACTTATAGCATGGTACTTATTCGCTTATTCACTAATCCAATGGGGAGAGAAAAAAGATTGGAGGCCGGCGGGGCGACCTCCAATCTTTCATGCGGGGGATGTTGAAATAAGGGATATCTTATGACTTTTTTAGGTCTATAGTCCGTTGGTTCTTAGGCTTGACCGGCTATTTTCTTGAGCTCATAGAGGTTGCGGCTGCAATCTTTCTGAAGCTCGGGACGGAGGATACCAGCCTCTTTCGGATCTACCATGTTGAGATCGGCGTAACGGTCTTCGTTCATAGCATATTCGCTTACGGTTCTCACGGGCTCAGGATTGGGGTAGCCGGGAGACTCGGTGAAAGGTGCCGATCCGTTGGTGCCGCTGTTGTCAGGCCCGGGGAGCACACTGTCCATTGTCAGTGGGGTTTCTCCCTTGGCATAAGCCTCAGGATTGAAGCGATATAGGGGCCAGTAACCGGCTTCTACAGCTCTTCGCTCCTCCACTATAGAGTGGCCGAGACCCGGGCGGATTCCATGGTTGAGACACGGGCAGTAGGCTATGACGATAGCGGGTCCGGGGTAGCGTTCGGCCTCCACAAGGGCATCGATAGCTTGCTGGTAGTTAGCGCCAAGGGCAATAGAAGCCACGTAGACAGAGCCGTAGGTCATCATCATTCGCCCTAATTCTTTTTTAGCGACGCGTTTTCCATCAGGGGCATATTTAGCAACGGCGCTTCGGGGTGTAGCTTTGGAGGTCTGACCGCCTGTGTTGGAGTAGCATTCGGTGTCCATGACAAGGATCTTGATGGGTTTGCCCGAAGCGAGCACATGGTCGAGACCTGCAAAACCGATATCGTAGGCCCAACCGTCGCCACCGATAGCCCAAACAGACTTCTTTGCAAACATATCTGAAGCCTCGAAGAGGTCCTTCAGATCGCCATCAGATTGACTGAAGGGGGTGAGGATAGATTTCAGCTCCTCACCTGTGCGGGCTGAGAGCTCAGCATCGTTGCGGTTGGTATACCACGCCTCGAGCGAGGCTTTGAGATAAGCCGGAGTCTGAGGGGAGTCGATAAGGTCTTTCACTTGGTCGGCCACACGTTTACGGCGCTGCTCGACAGCCAGGAGCATGCCAAAGCCATATTCGCCGTTATCCTCAAAGAGTGAGTTGCCCCAGGCGGGACCTTTCCCATCCTTGACGGCGCAGTAGGCGTTGGAGGGGAAGTTAGCACCCCAGATTGAACTGCAGCCGGTAGCGTTGGCAATGAGGAGACGCTCGCCGAAGAGCTGTGTGAGCAGCTTGACATAGGGAGTCTCGCCGCAGCCGGCGCACGCGCCGGAAAATTCGAGTCCCGGTTTGCGCAACTGCGAGCCACGCAGGCTCTCTACAGGCAGGAGGGTATCCTTGATAGTGACATTGGCTTTCACCCACTCGAGTTGCGAGAGAGCAGCCTCCTCGGCATCGTCGATAGGAGTCATAGTCAGGGCCTTGCCGGGACAGATGATAGAGCATGAAGAGCATCCGAGGCAATCTTCAGGGTAGACCTGAATGTGATATTGCAACCCTTCGAGAGCCGAATCACCGTGGGCAGGCTTCATCGGAAACCCTTCAGGGGCTTTGGCAACTTCCCCGGCATTGAGAAGCACCGGACGGATAGCTGCATGGGGGCAGACGAGCGAACATTCAGTGCACTCCACGCATTTTTCGGCATCCCAAACGGGAATCTTAGTGGCTATGCGGCGATGTTCGTAGGCCGTGGTGCCCATCGGCATAACCCCGTCGGGGGCGAGCTGCGACACCGGGATAGAATTGCCTTGACCCTTGATGCAGGGGGTGTGGATATTCCTGATGAATGATTCGATCTGAGGATTGCCAAAAGAAAGAGTGCGNTTTTTGGTCTCTTGCGGAGTGGTGGTCCATCCATNAACAGAATTATAGTCAATCTCCTTGAGTGCNGCCACGGCCATATCCATAGCTTTGAGGTTGCGGGCCACTACATCGCCACCCTCGTGCATATAAGTTGAGGAAATCCGTTTTTTTAGTTCACTGAGAGCTGATTCGAAGGGGAGCAACTTGCTGAGATAAAGGAAAACGGTCTCCATGATGACATTGATGCGGGGCAAGAGGCCGCATTGGGCAGCAATCTTGTCGGCATCGATGTTGAAGAATCGGAGATGTTTGTCAGCGATAGTCTTTCGCATCTCCAGGGGGAGCTTAGTGGTCATATCCTGAGCCGACCAGGGAGAGTTGAGCACGAAAAATCCCCCCTCCTTAGCTTTGTCGACCATTGTGAAACGGTTGACATAGGAGGTCTTGTGACACCCTACATAGTCAGCATCCTCGATCTCGTAGGCCGAAGTGACAGGAGAGTGCCCTACGCGGAGTTGAGAAATAGTGTAACCGCCTGATTTCTTGGCAGAATAGTTGAAATATGCTTGTGCATAAATCCCCGGCTCGCTTCCGATCACGTCGGCTACCTGCTTGGTAGCTCCTACGGTGCCGTCGTTGCCGATAGCATAGAAAATAGTCTGGAAAGTCTCGGCAGTTGCGCTGGTCTCAACCGGTTCGGAGAAGTCGAGCGAGAGGTGGGTGACATCGTCGTTGATGCCAACGGTGAATTCCTGTCTTGGATGCTCGTTTGCCATCTCATCGAATACAGCCTTTACCATCGCAGGATTGAACTCCTTGCTTGAGAGTCCATAACGACCACCAATCACCTTTATGGCGCGTCCGGTAGGGTAGAGAGCTGAGATGACATCCTCGCAGAGGGGTTCGTGGACCGATCCGGCCTCCTTGGTGCGGTCGAGCACAGCCACACACTTCACCGACCCGGGTAGAGCCTTGACCAACTCTTCGGCGGGGAAGGGGCGGTAGAGACGCACTTTAATAACGCCGGTCTTATAACCCTTCTCAGAGTTGAGATAGTCGACGGTCTCGCTCACGACGTCGGCAGCTGAGCCCATGACGACAATCACCCTGTCGGCATCAGTGGCACCATGATAATCAACAAGATGATACTGACGGCCAGTGATAGTTGCCACTTTGTCCATAGCTTCCTGCACAATGGCCGGGAAAGCATTGTAGAACTTATTGGCAGCCTCGCGATTCTGGAAATAGACATCAGGATTCTGAGCAGAGCCGCGGAGGTCAGGGTGCTCAGGGTTCATAGAGCGGCGGCGAAACTCATTGACCTTATCCCAGTTGACAAGTGGCCGCATGGACTCATAGTCGATCACATCGATAGTGTCCATCTCAGAGGAGGTGCGCCAGCCGTCAAAGAAGTGAAGCACCGGGAGGGAACCCTCGATAGAAGCGAGGTGGGCCACAAGAGCAAGATCCATGGTCTCCTGCACGGAGGCGGAGGCAAGCATCGTAAAACCTGTGGCACGGCAGGCCATAACGTCCTGATGGTCGCCGAAGATCGAGAGAGCATGTGTGGCGAGAGAGCGACAACCCACATGAAAGACCCCCGGGAGGAGCTCGCCGGCGATTTTATACATATTTGGGATCATCAGCATCAACCCCTGAGAGGAGGTGAAAGTGGTGGCAAGAGCGCCGGCAGCGAGAGCACCGTGGACAGCACCTGCGGCACCGAGTTCGCTCTCCAGCTCCTGGACCTCCATGGCCTGACCCATGAGGTTTTTCCTCCCTTCGAGCCCCCACTTCTGGGCCGTGTCGCCCATCGAGGCGATAGGGGTAATTGGATAGNTGGTAGCTACATNGCTAAGGGCAAAAGCCNCATGAGCGGCGGCGGTGCATCCGTCGANAATCTGTTTATTCATAATGGTGGAATATTTTGCAAGCTATTTTGAAAAAAAGTCAGACGGACACCGTCAGGGAAAAATTGTCGGAGTCCGTCTGAAATAATTTCTTTTGATATTGTCTGAAAGTCAGACGATTAACAAGGGTTTAGAACGCTGCGATGCAGAGATCGGTGAGCCAGATCCAGAGAGGACAGAATCCAATGAAGAGGATTACTGAAAGAGTCAGTGAAGAGGTACCGGTTGCAACGTAAGTGTCGTATTCGTCGGCGATGATGATACCCGAGAAGGNTGGGGGAAGAGCTGCTGCTACTACGAGCATCTTCAGGTTCATCGGGTCCATGTGGAAGAGAAGACCGAGGATCAGCACTACTGCAGGCATCACGATCATCTTCATGATAGAGCCGAGAA
>WFLX010126262.1_pt1 | contig 14338 bp, 10 predicted proteins | sample 4967041 | NCBI WGS metagenome assembly WFLX01 (sample SAMN12857096, study PRJNA449069) | gut metagenome | isolation source: stool from male and female vole | host: Microtus ochrogaster | place: USA:Florida | collected 2017
TCTCGGTTATGCCCGCACCGAAGCCACAGCCAAAAACCGTGTGGTCTACACCCCAATGTCACCCGCAACTCTTGTGATGAACATTGTGGGAGGACTGGTGCCGTTGGCTGCTCTGATATATTGGGGTGGCGTGGTGTCACTCTCCGCATTGGCTCCCATGATTGTTATTGTGGTCGGCATTTGGTTTCTCAGGCGCAAAATCGGCGGCTATACCGGCGATTGCTGCGGGGCTATGTTTCTCATCTGCGAGCTGTCGATGTGGCTCGGCGCCGTGATAATATGGCGCGATTGGGCNCTNAANTTCTGAGNGTGGGATTATGAGAATNNTGATGGTGAGACANACTGCNGTTGATGTNCCCAAAGGGGTGTGTTACGGNCGCACTGATGTTGGCCTCGCTGCCGATTTCAATGTCGAGGCTGCGAGGATAAGGGGAGAGCTTGAGGCGATGGTTGAGGAACGTGGAAAGTTTGACCTCGTGGTCACGAGCCCGGCCACAAGATGCGTGCTCCTCGCCGAAGCATGCGGCTATGGCCACGCTTTGCGCGACGAGAGACTTTGGGAGCTCAATTTCGGCGAGTGGGAAATGAAGCGCTATGACGAAATCACCGACCCCGTGTTATGGCAGTGGTATGACGACTGGCAGCATGTTGCGCCCACCGGAGGGGAGTCGTTTGAGCAGCAGACACAGAGGGTTGCGCAGGCGCTCGCGGAATATCAAGCCGCCGGTATCAGCAGCCTGCTGATGTTTGCCCACGGAGGGATAGCCATGCAGTTGTTTCTGCTTGGTCGAAAGGTCGCCACGGCTGAAGAAGCTGCCGCTTCACAGCCGCCTTACGGGGGAGTGGTGGAGATAGAGATTGAGGATTAGTTGCGGGGCTCGTTAACCGGGAGTTCGCGATGAATACTGTTGTCGAGTGAGATAAGGGTCTCGGTGCCTGTCACACCGGCGATGTTCTGAATCTTGTTGTTGAGAAGATCCATGAGATGCTCATTATCGCGTGCAAACACTTTTACGAGTATGGAGTAGGGGCCTGTAGTGAAGTGGCAGTCAACAATTTCGGGGATTTTCTGAAGCTCGGGCACAACGTTGCGATACATAGCTCCGCGCTCGAGATTCACACCGATAAAGGTGCAGGTTGAGTAGCCAAGCATTTTGGGATTTACCTTATAACCTGAGCCAACTATCACNCCGAGATCGGCAAGACGTTGGATGCGTTGATGTATGGCGGCACGGCTGACTCCACAAACAGCTGCGATGTCTTTGGATGCAATACGAGCGTTGCTCATTATTATTTCGAGGATCTTACGGTCGAGGTTGTCGATTTTTTCCATGATGAAGATTTGAAAATTAACTTAAGTCACCTGTAATGGTATTATGCGGATATATGACTTAAAATTGATTTTGGTCTTTGAGTTGTTAGCTGGATTTTCATTTCTATGCAAATGTAGTCAGAGTTTGTCAGATTTCAAAATCTATGAGCAAAATTTTTATAATTTAGTGTTAAAAAATTTAGTACTGCCGATTGCGGCCATCTTTCTGCCNTGATGACNGATGAAAAAGAAGCTGCGCCGCAAGATGATTGCGACACAGCTTCATGTGGGATTTCAAATTGAAAAGAGAGCGCTGAGGCTCAATAAACCGGTATTACTTGCCGGCGATTGAATCGCTCACGGTGAGACGCTTGCGGCCTTTGGCGCGACGACGAGCAAGAACCTTGCGGCCATCGGGAGTGGACATTCTTTCACGGAAACCGTGTTTGTTAACTCTCTTTCTGTTAGAAGGTTGAAATGTTCTTTTCATTACCGTATATGTTAGAATTGTTTATTTCGGGCTTTTCGAGCTGCAAATTTACTGATTATTATTTAATCAGGCAAATTTTCAGCCGCAAAAGATTTACTCAGCGCGATACTCGGCTACCTCTGAGGGCTCGAACGAGGCGATAAACGAGGCGTGTTTGTTGACCTCGGCGCGGGCGATGTTGAGATAAACCTCAGCTGAACGCTTGAACGAGTCATTACGGTTGGCGTCGAGCATAAGGAGGTAAGCCATGATGATGTTGCCGGCCATCTCTACGAGGCGACGGGCCATGAAATCACCATATTCCTGATCTTTGGTCGAGGTTACCTTAGCAACGGCTGCCTCATATTTTGAGGTGAGGTCGATAAGCACTTCGCGCATGGGTTTGAACTCGTCTTTGATTTCAGCGGCCTCATAGCTGCGCATGAGGTTGAGGTAGGTGCCGGTGGTGACGTGACGGATAGCGGCCACAACCTGAAGCTGGGTGGTGCCCTCATAGATTGAGGTGATACGGGCGTCNCGATAGAGACGTTCACAGGCATAATCTTTCATGAAGCCTGAGCCGCCGTGAATCTGAATACANTCGTAGGCATTCTGGTTGCAGTATTCCGAACCCATGCCCTTGATAAGGGGAGTGCAGGCATCGGCGAGTTTGGAATAGCGCTTCATTTCGGCGCGTTCGTCGGGCGAAAGTGTGCGCTCTTTGCCGATGTCCTCATAGATTTTATATACGTCGACAAAGCGAGCTGTTTCATAAAGCAGGGTGCGAGAGGCGTCGAGTTTGGCTTTCATCACGGCCAGCATTTCATAAACAGCGGGGAACTCGATGATAGCTTTGCCAAACTGTTTGCGCTCGCGGGCATATGCGAGAGCTTCGCGATAGGCTTTTTCGCTTACACCTACGCTCTGGGCGGCAATACCGAGACGGGCACCGTTCATAAGAGCCATCACATATTTGATAAGACCGAGACGGCGTGAGCCGCAAAGCTCAGCTTTGGCATTTTTATAAACGAGTTCGCAGGTGGGTGAGCCCTTGATGCCCATCTTATTCTCAATGCGGCGCACGGTTACACCACCGTCATTTTTATCATAGATGAACATAGAGAGACCGCGGCCGTCTTTGGTGCCGTCTTCCGAACGGGCGAGCACCAGATGGATATCGCTGTCGCCGTTGGTGATGAAGCGCTTCACACCGTTGAGGCGCCATGTGCCGTCGGGCTGCTCGGTGGCTTTGAGCATTACGCTCTGGAGGTCAGAGCCGGCGTCGGGCTCGGTGAGGTCCATCGACATGGTTTCACCGGCACATACGCGGGGAATATATTTCTCTTTCTGCTCCTCATTGGCAAATTCATAGATTGTTTCGGCGCAGTCCTGAAGACCCCAGAGGTTTTCAAAGCCTGTGTCGGCGCGGCTCACGATGTCGGCAGCCATGATATAGGGAGTGATGGGGAAATTGAGGCCACCGAGACGACGGGGCATCGACATGCCCATGAGCCCTGCTTTGCGGCAGAGGTCAAGGTTTTTCTGAGTTCCGTCGGCATAGATAACGCGACCGTTTTCCACTCTGGGACCCTGGTGGTCAACATCCTCGGCGTTGTCGTTGATGGTTGTGCCGCAGATTTCGCCTACAACTTCGAGCACCTTGTCGTAGGAGTCCATGGCGTCGTCATAGTTGAGGGGCGCATAATCAAATTTTTCAGCGTCGGAATAGTTGCGCTCTTTCAGCGCTACGATCTTCTCCATCAATGGATGGGAGAGGTGATGTTTAAGATCGGGATTGTCGGTATAGAAATTAGCCATTGCTTAAATATTTATCTTTATTATTTCTTTGAAGAAGGCTCTATCTGAACACCTATCAAATAGAAGGATGGGATGTTTTTGATAATATTGTCCGAGAGGTCGGGTGAAAGCTCGTTTTCGCCGCAATATCGGAAAATATTAAAATTTTTGTCAAACCAGTAGGAACCGAAAAGAACCAAAGGAACAAAATCGCCCTCCTTGATGTCGGCAGGTTTGAAAATTCTGCCGCCGTAGAGGTAGAATGATTTGCCTGTCTCAGGATCGGTGACCGGTTTCATGACAAGACGGCCTCCGCGGGTTCCCATATCCTTGACATCTATTATGAGNGTCTTGATCGAATCNTTGTCGNAGGGTGCGAAACCNATCGAAATGNGGTCGGNCAATCTAAAGATGCCTCGTTCGGGCACCGCCATTTCNNCNGGAGTGATCAGNGCTTGGTCTCTCTCGTCGANATCCGAAACCATTACCATATTCTCGAAAGCCGGAGAACTGTAGGTGAGAATTTCGGAAACCTTTTGACCGTCGACATACTCCATAATCTTAAAAGAGAGTTTATAACGGCTATCTGACAAACTTGAGATGTCAAACGAATAAGATTCGTAGCCGTTAGAGTTAAGGAGCGTGATATAGTCTTCGGGGGTTGAGGCGACAGGTTTCACTACCTGTGCATTCATGGCGAACGCACAGATAAAGGAGAGCAGTGAGAGGAGACCGTGGCGGTTCATGATAGAGCNGAGAAGATTTATTTGGAGTTCTTCTTGTAATATTTGATGAGCTTGGGAACTACATCTTCGATTTCTCCGGTAATCACATAGTCGGCTATGGTATTGATAGGAGCGTCGGGATCATTGTTGATCGAGATGATGATCGAGCTTTCCTGCATACCGGCGATATGCTGAATCTGGCCCGAGATACCGCAGGCGATGTAGAGTTTGGGGCGCACGGTCACACCGGTCTGGCCAATCTGACGCTCATGTTCGCAGAAACCGGCGTCGACAGCTGCACGAGAGGCTCCGACTTCACCGCCGAGGGTGTTGGCGAGTTCATAGAGCAGNTCGAAGTTTTCTTTCGAACCTACGCCATAACCGCCGGCAACGATGATGGGGGAGTTCTTGATGTTGACTTTTGATTTTTCGATGTGGCGGTCGATGATCTCCACAACATAATCCTCAGGGCTTACATAGTCGTCGGCCTGAAGGTCGATTACTTCGCCCTTGTAGGCGGGGTCAACGATTTCCTTACGCATCACACCTTCGCGCACGGTGGCCATCTGGGGACGACAGTCGGGATTGACGATTGTGGCCACGATGTTTCCGCCGAAAGCGGGGCGAATCTGATAGAGAAGGTCGGTGTATTCTTTTTTGGTCTTGGGGTCGGTGTGGGGGCCGATTTCCAAAGCTGTGCAGTCGGCAGTGAGACCGCTGTGAAGAGCTGATGACACTCTGGGGCCGAGGTCACGGCCAATGTGTGTGGCGCCCATCAGACAAACCTGAGGTTTGATCTGCTTGAACAGGTTGATGAGCACTGCGGCATGAGGATTTGAGGTATAGGGGTAGAGACGGGCGTCGTCAACTTTATAAACGGTATCCACGCCATAGGGGAAAACCTGCTCCTCAACGCCTTTGAGATTGTGACCGATTACGAGGGCTTCGAGTTTTACGCCCAATTTGTTGGCGAGTTCGCGACCTTTGGTAAGGAGTTCAAGGCTGACATCGGCAATGCGGCCGTCGTCAAACTCGCAGTAAACTATGAGGTTGTTGTTATCTTGCTGTGACACGATAATAGATGTGTTGTAGTGAGAAATGATGGGATAATGATGAGTCTGAGGAGAAAAATCAGCCAATAGTGTGATTGGCGATGAGATCTTTCATCAGTTTGTCGAGTTCGGCGTCATCGGCACCATCTATGCGGAGGTTTTCTTTGGCTGTGAATACGACGCTTTCCACATTCTTAACCTTAGTGGGAGAGCCGGCCATGCCGATCTGCTCGGGATCGGCGTTAACAAATTGAGCGCCCCATTCCTCGATGTTGAGATAAGGACGCTTTTCGAGAAGAGCCTGACGGCTTTCATCAAGTGCAGCTTTCTCGGAGGGAGAAGCGGCATATTTATACTGCTGCAGACGCTTGGCGATGCGGGGACGACATTCGGCGGCTGAACCGTTGACGGTAACTACACAGGGGAGAGGAGCGCGGAGGGTTTCAACACCGTTTTCGAGACGACGCTTCACTGTCACATGACCGTCTTTGAGTTCGAGAATCTCCTCGGCATAGGTAACCTGGGGAATGCCTAATTTTTCAGCGATCTGCGNACCCACCTGGGCTGTGTCGCCGTCGATGGCCTGACGGCCGCCGAGAATGATGTCATAGTCACCGATTTTCTTAACGGCACACGCCAGAGAGTAGGAAGTGGCGAGGGTGTCGGCACCGCCGAGAGCGCGGTCGGTGAGAACTATGCCTTTGTCGGCGCCGCGATACATGGCTTCACGGACAANTTCGGCTGCGCGGGGCAGACCCATTGTGAGCAGAGTGACTGTGCTTCCGGGATTGGCATCCTTGAGGCGGAGAGCCTGTTCGAGGGCGTTGAGGTCCTCGGGATTGAAGATGGCGGGAAGAGCGGCGCGGTTGATGGTGCCGTCTTCTTTCATTGCATCTTTGCCAACATTACGGGTGTCGGGCACCTGTTTGGCGAGCACAACAATATTAAGACTCATAAGCTTGGTAGGGATATTGTTAGTATTACTTTTTCCAATGTTTATCAAGACTGCAAAATTAGCATTTTTTTACTTTACAGCCAAAATTATTCTNACTTACATGCAGTTTTGCTNCTCAGAAGTGTCGTAAGGAAGGGTCAGGGGAGCATGATACTGCCCTTTGCGGGAGGTGCGCTTTCCGTAGGCCACGGCATGAACCGGGCACACGTGATAGCACCCCAGACAGAGGGCACAGTTGTCGCCCCACACCGGGATGGCATCGGGCGACATGGTTATGTTGGCCAGCGGGCAGCGCTTCACACAGCGGGTGCAGTGAATGCAGTTGCGGTTGGCATGAAAAGGCTTTGGCGACATCATCCTCTTAGTGAAAAAAGGATAGATGATGTCGGATTTCAAACGTGGCATACCTCCCATAGTGACTTTATCTTCAACGGTTTGGCCGCTCAGGATNGTCTGCGCTATAGAGGGGAGCAGGGCGGCGGCTCCGGCCAGCTTTTTGTCGGCCAGCTGAGGGCTGTCGACATCCATGCCGGGGAGCAGCACATAGGTGTTGGGCATTATGACTGTCCACGCCGTTGCGGTTTTGAACCCCCTTTTTTCAATCAGGGCGCGCCATTGCCGGTGGGCAAAGCCGCAATCGTCGCCACAGGTCAACACGAGATAGTGGAGCGTGGAGGGGTGGATGTCGATGGTGTCGATNAGCNTCTCNACAACCGGGGGCACTCCCCACGAATAGACCGGGAANACCCACACCACCGTGCCNTCCGGAATCCTGTNGAGAGCTTTGCCGCTCTCCATGAGCGGAAGGGTGCGGAAGCCGGTAAGCTCACCGAGGCGTCGCGCCACAAGACGTGAGTTGCCGTTGCCCGAAAACCATACGATGGTGCTCATCTGATAGTGACCTGAGTGGCGCCGAAGCCATATTCATGAAACGAGGCGTCCTGATAGGTGTGACCTTTGTAGCGGTAGTTGAGCTCCTTGATGATGGCGTTGCGGAGCACCCCCTCACCCTTGCCGTGGATAAACACTATCTTGCGGCCATGGTCTTTGAGATGGGAGTCCATCACCTCGCGGAAGCGGTCAACCTGCAGGTTGAGGATGTCGGCGGGAGAGAGCCCGGCGGTGGTGTCGACAAGTTCATGTATGTGGAGGTCTACCTCGATAATGCCGGTAGCGGGGTCGGCTTTGCGGCGCTTCACCACCGGGGCCGGTTTGCGGCGGTCGATGCGTTTTTTCTCAAGCATCGATTCCTGCAGACGGCGGGCGTCGTTGGACGACATCTTGCGCTGACGCTGCGGCTCACCGTTTTTCACTATGTCGACGGCGAGCACACCGGTGTCGAAATAGGGGTTGGAGGTGAAGCAGTGAAGTTTGCAGAACTTGGTGGTGTCGAGCTTCAGCTCTACGCTGACCGGGGGCTTGCGCTCAAAGGGCTTGCCGCGCTTGAAGGCAATGAACTCAACGGCGATATTGTCCATCTCGACGAGCTGTTCGCGGAGCACTTCGCAGAGAAACACCTGCATGTTGGGCTCAATCAATCCGGCATATCTGGCCGACCACTGTTCGCTGCCGTCGGGGCGGGTGAGATATGTGAGATAGAGATAATAGTTTGAGTCGTTGACCAGAAAGAGGTCGAAGGTGGTCGACGAAATCTGCTTAATGTCGAGGGGTTCGTAGCCGAGGGTGATGTTGAGCACATCGTTGCCCTCAACTTCGGGCTCCTCCTCGATCTCCGGCTCCTCAACCGCCTTGACAGCGGCGGGAGCGGGGCGCGAGGGAGCGGTTTCGGCGCGGGCGGGCGCCGGGGCAGGTGCGGCCATGTTGCGCGGTGGCTGAGGATTGGCGGCTGCGGCGGCCTCGGCGTCGAGCACCACCACACACTCTTTTCTCAGCACCGGCACTTCAAAGCCGTCTTCATCTTCAACGTAGGCTATCTTGTCGTCGAGGCGGGTAATCTTACCCCCGCCCACGGAGTTGAGAAATCTTACTATATCACCTTTTTTCAGGGTACTCATATCGTGATGACAGATTAGAGAAATTGAAAACAGTGATTACTTTGAGGCGTCGATGTCGCGCAGCAGGGTCTCGACAGCTGTCTTGAGCTGATTGTCGACACCTTCGAGCGATTTCACCTTGTCGAGAGCNACCTTCACGTCGGGTTCGAGCTGGGTGTTTTCNAGNTAGTTGCCCTCGGCGGTCTTGAATCCGATTACGGGCACACCGAATATCATCGAGGGGTCCTGCATGGTGATCCAGTTGACCGACGACATGGTGCCCGGCACAGGCATACCTACCAGCTTGCCGAGGCCCTGATGGGAGTAGACCCAGGGGGTGCCGTGGGCATTGGAGTAGTTGGCCTCGCCGATAATCATGATCGAAGGCTTGTTCCAGCGGCGTGAGGGCATGTCACCGCTCTTGCGGCCGTGAACTTCCTGAGTGAGATATTTCTCGCCCGAGAACATCACTTCGATATCTTCGTGCATACGGCCGCCGCCGTTCCAGCGAGTGTCGATCACAATGCCGTCTTTGCCGACATATTCGCCGAGTATCTTGCTGTAGATGTTGCGGAAAGAGGGGTCGCTCATGGCNGCGATNTGCACATAGCCGAGTCGGCCGTTNGACCACTGCTCGACATCTTTCTCGCGGGCCTTGACCCAGCGGTCATAGAGCAGCGAGCTGATNGTGCCGGTGCTNACGGGGAGNACCACTTCCTCATGTTTCGAGCCGTCGGGGTTGGTGAAAGCCACGAGGGTTTTCTTGCCGGCCATGTCGTTGAGCAGAATGAGGGGATCGGAGTCGTTGGTGAGGGTGTTGCCGTTGATGGCGGTTACAATCGAACCTTTTACCAGAGCGGTGGTGGCGCGGTCGAAGGGACCTTTGGCGATGGCTTCGTCGACCTTGAGGCCGGGACCCTGGTAGGTCATGTCATAGAGCAGACCGAGCGACGCGGTGGCGCGACGGGCGCCGGTGCCTGAATATCGGCCTCCCGAGTGAGACACATTGAGCTCGCCGAGCAGCTCGGAGAGGAGTTCCTGGAAGTCATAGTTGTTGGCGATATGGGGCATGAAGCGGGCATAGTTGTCGACATATGCCTCCCANTCNACGCCACCCATGTCGGGAACGTAGAAGCGTTCGCGGGCCTCGCGGCGCACATATTCGAGCATGTAATTGCGCTCGGCCTCACGGTCGAGGTCCATGGTGCCGTGGAGCGAAACGGTGGTGAGCTTGTCGCTCGAAGGCTCGAGTTTTCTCACTGTCGAGCCGAGCAGGTAGATGTCGCCGTTGTTGAGCATCTGCATAGCGGCGGCGGGGCCGTTGAGTTTGCTTACCATCTTGACGTCGCCTTTGCGGAGGTTCTTTTTCCAGAGGTCATAGCCCCTTTCGGTCGATGAGAGATAGTAGAGATTCTTGCCGTCTTTCGACACCATGGCGTCGGAGATGCTCGACGAGTTGGGAGTAAGGCGGATTATGCGGTCGCCGAGACCATCGGTTTCGATGACGATGAGGTTATCTTTCTCTTTGTCAGCTTTCTCCTTGTCGCCATCCTTCTTGTCGTCTTTTTTGTCATCTTTCTTCTTCTGCTGTTTCTCAACTTCCTTGAGCAGAGCGTANTCTTCTTCGCTGAGACGGAACTTGTCGTAGGCATCCTGATTCATGAAGGCGATCATGACGTCATATTCCGAGCCCCAAGAGGCGTGGTTGCGCATACCGTAGCGCTCGCTGAGGAATATCACGGCATTGCCGTCCATAACCCAGTGGGGACTCTCGTCAAAGTAGCCCGAGGCGGTGATTTTGTGGAAGTCGCCGGTCTCGGCATTGATGATGGCGATGTCGGTGTAGGGCTCGTGACGGTAGTCGCACGCTTCGAGCAACAGCCACTTTGAGTCGGGGCTCCACTCCACATTGAAGCCGTGGGCACGCGAGGTGGTGGTTGTGGCGTTGGTGAGTTTTTTCGACTTCTTGCTGTCGAGGTCGTAGACCATCAGGTTGTTGCGGTCTTCAACATAGGCGAGCTTCTTTCCGTCGGGCGAGAGCTGAGGGTTGGTGCGCTCGTGGCGGTCGTTGTCAAAGATTCTCTCCTCGTTGATGAGGGTGGCGTTGGCAAAGTTGGGGTCTTCGTCGCGCACTATGTTGGCGCGCCAGATGTTGAAGCGGCCGTCGCGTTCGCTCACATAATAGAGCTCTCTCGAATCCTTGCCCCACACAAGGTCACATTCTCCCTCGGGGGTGTGGGTGACCTGTTTCACGGTAGAGTAGTCGGGCGAACCGACAAACACCTCGCCGCGATAGGTAAAGGCAATCTGTTTGCCGTCGGGCGAAGCCACCACACTCGAGGGTGAGCTGAAAGTGAGTTTTGAAATCGAGTTGTTATCGTCGGGAATCACGTCGATGGCAACCTTTTTGGGCTGACCCTGAGGCGCCTTGGTGTAGATCTCGCCGTTGTAGGTAAACACGAGACTGTTGTCGGGCGCAACGGAGAGAAATCTCACGGGGTGGGTCTTGAAATTGGTCTCGCGGCGGATAACGGCGGGATTGGNGGGGGCGAATGAGNAGACATTCATTGAGCCGCCGTCGCGCTCGGAGAGGAAATAAACCCTGTCGCCCGCGGGAGACATCACGGCGTCGCGGTCTTCGCCGGCATGGTCGGTGAGGTTGGTGTGGGTCGAGGTGGCGGGNTTATAGAGCCAGATGTCGCGGGTCACCGACGAGGTGTGGTGTTTGCGCCACTCATCCTCCTGGCCTTTNACATCTTCATAAAGAAATTCCCCCTTGTTGCCTTTATAGGAAACATTGTTGACCGGCAGAGCGAGAATCTGACGGGGACGGCCTCCGTCGACGCTCACCTCATAGAGCTGGGTGTTGACATTTGAGGGAAACCACACGCTTGACGCGGGAGCCTGAATGTTGGCGGTGAAAACCACATTCTTACCGTCGGGAGTGAAAGCCTGGGGAGTTTCGCGCACCGAGTTAAAGGTGAGGCGAGTGGCTGTGCCACCCTCGGCAGGCATCACGAAGATGTCGCTACCACCTTCGCGGTCGGAGGCAAAGGCTATCTGCTTGGAGTCGGGGCTCCACACCGGGCGACTCTCATAGGAAGATTGGGTAGTGAGGCGCACGGCCTGACCACCGCTTACGGGCACTTTATAAATATCACCTTTATAGGTGAAGGCGATTTCTTTTCCGTCGGGTGACAATTTCACATCCCTCAGCCAAAGAGGTGTGATGGCTGAGGCGGCTGTTGTGCCGGCTGCGACGATTGCCGCAAGCCAAAACAAGCGTGAACGATAACTCATTTTGTGATATGATTGAAGATGGTTAGTTTATTTTCGTTTTCCGTGGTAGGAGCTATAAATCATAATAGCGCAAACAAAGGTAGTGATTCTTTTTGAGAATAACAAATCGGTCTTACCGGGCATATTTTTATTCTGACCGATAAGACCGAAATTAGGGGGGAGGGCGGAGTTACTCGACGCGGATGGTGGAGGTTGCGCTCTTGAGGCCGGGGGAGGTGACCTTGAGGGTGAGGGTGCCGGGATGATCGGCGGTGCGCACTATNGCNGTGGCGGCGCCGCTNAAGAGATCCATCTCGGGATTCTGGAAGGGGAGCAGGCAGGTGGGGTCACCGTTGGCGGTGGCTTCAAACTCGCCGGCGCCCTCGACTTTAAATTTCACGCGGTTGGTAGCCACGGGCACGGGGTTGCCTTTCTTGTCGACCACAGTGACGGTGAAATAAACGAGGTCGTCGCCGTTGGCTTGGGCAACTTCGCGCGAGGGGGTGAGACGCAAGGCGTATGGCTTGCCGGCGGTAACCACTGTGGCGGTATCGACGGGATTGCCCTGCTTATCATAGGCCACAACCTTAACCTCGCCGGGTGTGTAGGTCACGTCGTTCCACATCAGGCGGTAGCGGGTCTGATAGGTGGAGTCGTTTTTCTCTCTGAAGCCTTGCGACACGCCGTTGACAAACAGCTCTGCCTTGGGATAGGAGGTGTAAACAAACACCGGAGTCACCTCACCCTCACGGCCGGGCCATGTCCAATGGGGAAGGATATGGAGGGTGGCATCATCTTTATTCCACTGCGAGCGGTAGAGATAGTAGCGGTCTTTGGGAAGCGAGGCGAGGTCGATGATTCCGAACACCGAGCTGTGGTTGGGCCAGGCGTCGGTGTCGTAGGGGGAGGGCTCGCCGAGATAGTCAAAGCCGGTCCACACAAACTGACCTATTACCCACGGCTTGTCATCATCCATAGCGAAATCTATGTCGGGGGTGTTGCTCCAGTAGCAGTTTTCGTTGTCATAGGAGTTTGACTGGTGGTCGGGGTGTTCGACAGCCTCCTTGCCGCGGAAAATGACCGGGAAGTGATAAACGCCGCGCGAGCTGACGGTAGAGGCAGTTTCAGAGCCGAGTATCAGTTTCTGGGGAAGGATTGAATAGGCTGTGTCGTAGTATTGCGGCTTGTAGTTGAAGCCGGGAATGTCGAGCGAGGCGGCAAAACCGTTGGTCAGCACTGCATTGATCTGGTCCATGCCGTTGGTGACGGGGCGGGTGGGATCGAGCGAGTGGATGAGGTCGCGCAACATCACCGATTCCTTTACGCCGTCGGGGCCCCACTGAGAGGGAACTTCGTTGCCCGACGACCACATGACTACAGAGGGGGAGTTGCGAAAATGTTTCACCATGTTGGTGACATCTTTTTCGGCCCATTCGTTGAAAATCGAACCGTNGCCGTTNGGCGATTTGGGGCGGAAGCTCCAGTCGTCAAACGGCTCGATNATCAGCATTACACCCATTTCGTCACACAGCTCCACGAGCTCAGGGGCGGGCATGTTGTGGGAAGTGNGGNNGGCATTTACACCCATATCCTTGAGCAGCTCAATCTGATGGCGCAGGGCCGAGCGGTTGACGGCGGCGCCGAGGGGGCCGAGGTCATGGTGATTGCACACTCCGCGAAATTTCGTAGGCTCTCCGTTGAGGAAGAATCCCTTTTCGGGAATAAACTCAAGCGAGCGGATGCCGAAGCGTGTCTCATAGGTGTCGAGCAACCGGCCTTCGGGGTCGGTGAGGCGGGTAGTGGCGAGATAGAGCGAGGGGCTCTCGGGCGACCATAGAGCGGGGTCTTTGACGAGGAAATTCTGAGTGAAATCCTGGCCGTGGCTCACATAGAGCGAGGAATCGTCGGCCACAACCTTCCCCTCGGGGTCGGTGATGGTGGTCGAGATAGTGATTTTGGCATTTTCGGGAAGTCCCTCTATGGTGGAGGTGAGTTTAACCGAGGCGAGCGAATCGGTCACAAGAGGGGTGGTGATGTTGGTGCCCCACACCGGAATGTGAACTCGGTCGGTGGTGAGNAGGTGGACNTTGCGGTAGAGACCNGCGCCGGGATACCAGCGNGANGCTTGCTCAAAGTTCTCGAGGTCGACTTCGAGCAGATTTTCGCCCGGCACCACTTCGGGAGTTATGTCGACATAGAAAGAATTATATCCGTAGGGCCAAAAAATAACCTCCTTGCCGTTGACCTTGACATGGGCGTTGCTCATGGCGCCGTCAAAAATCAGGGTCATTGACTTGCCGGCGGTGTCGGGCACCTCGAATGTGCGGCGGTAGAAACCTTTGCCGATGAAGGGGAGTCCTCCGGTGCGGCCGGTTTTCATTGTCTTTTCGGTTTCGCCGTTTTGCTCCACGGCCACTACCTGCAGGTCGTTTGCCCGGTCGAAGGGGCCGTAGATAGCCCAGTCGTGAGGCACTCTGACCTGTTGCCAGCCGGTTTTGGCTGATGAATCATCTTTGGTGAACTCCCAACCCGAGGTCAGGGTCTGCTGATTGCGCGCGCCCAACGATAAGGCTATTGAGCAGGCGAGAGATAAGGTGAGTATATTCTTCATGGATTAGTGATTAGGTATTAAGTCAGAGTTATGAGTTACCAGGTATTATTTTTTTAGGGTTAGAGGGAGCCGCGGGCGGCTTCGACAAAGGGGTGGAGGGCGATGGTGGGGCGGTCTTCAAGGTCAAAGGCTCCCTTGTTATAG
>WFLX010222991.1_pt1 | contig 14338 bp, 16 predicted proteins | sample 4967041 | NCBI WGS metagenome assembly WFLX01 (sample SAMN12857096, study PRJNA449069) | gut metagenome | isolation source: stool from male and female vole | host: Microtus ochrogaster | place: USA:Florida | collected 2017
GGGGCGGCTAACGAAAGCAGTTATTATACGGAACTTGCAGTAAAAGCGTTTCGGCTTTATTTATGCATGATTATTATGGCTTGTGCCAATGTGATGTAAAGTAACCGCAGATTTATGAAATGTTGGATAGAGCATATAAGTGTAGTGAGGCTCCTAAGGAGTGGTATGAGAATAATATTGTAAGTCAAACAAGCTGTTACAACGGCAAGGAGATATAAAACAGGCTGTGATACGGGAAAAATCCGGTATCACAGCCCGATTGCTCTTAAGCATATTTCAAGGTTTTATATATGGCTACGCCTGTCTCGATGCAGGAAATTACGCAGATACCAGTGAGAAGGATAGTACTAAAGAGATCGCTTCCCCAGTAGCGCAGCAAATCGCCGGAAGAAAATTCGCTGATACCCTCGTATTTTAGGAGCTGAGCCGCAAACTTGGTATTCCACAAGGGCATAACCTTGAACAGAATGACAGCGCCTACAATCTGCAGTGTGTTACAGATAATGCTGCTGTACATTACGGGCTTGCAGTAATAGCCTGTCACAAGGCGGATAATTTCATCTACCAGTGCGATAAAGAGACAGAAACAAAAGACAGGGGCTATGGTACTCCACTCTTCTAGGTTAAATACACAGGCAACGCTTTGCAGCCTTTCCCCATCATAACGGAAGCAGCCGAAAAGCTGTGGGGCAAACAACAGCAGCGCAGCAAAAACAGTGATAAAAATAATAGAGATTACGCTGTCGCCACGTTTGATAACTGCGCGTTTGTCGGGTATGGGCGGCAGGGCAAGAGGACTCCATGGTTTTGATGAAGGAACATTTTTTGTCAGGTCTCCTACTGACCACTTCCCTTCGGGTTTGATGGAAACCTTAACCTTCTGTCTTTCCAAAACAGCAAAAATAACGGTCACAATTGTCACGATACTGAAAATACCGCTTGCCAAGGTGATAAACAGCTCGGTAAAAAAGCCGACAAAAAAGTCAATGTAATTACCGGCGCACATGTCTTCAATCAATGACTGAAGCTCTAAGCGGATTTCTTCTCTTGTCTCCGAGAACTCATGCGTCCGCCCAAGGTCGTTTTTCCGGGAACCTCTATGTCCTCTGGGAACTCTTTTGGTCACTTCATAAATATAACGTTCTATCATATCATTATCATTCAATTATCCACACCTCCTAATAAGTCCGACATCCCTGCAGACAAGCAGTTCCATTGCTTAACCAGCTCCGCGAAAATCCGGTCGCCGAAAACGGTTCTCTTATAATATTTGCGGGGCTTGGCTTCTTCCGTGTTCCATTCGCTGCACAAAAGTCCTTGCTGTTCCAGCCTGCGCAGAAGGGGGTAGAGCGTGTTGGCGTCAATGGGAACCCTTTTTCCCTCCAGCCTTTGTATCAGGGAATAGCCGTAGCGTGCCTCCTCCAGCTGGCTCAGCACACAGAGGACCAAGGTTCCCCGGCGCAGCTCGGACAGCAGGCTTTCCAATAAATCCTTTTCCAACCGGATACCTCCTCTCGATTTTGTTAATTGCATTATATAGTGTAGCACACAGTATTGTCAAATTTAAAATAATATTTTTTAATAAACTTGCTTAAATATAAAATACATTTTGTTTCGGAAGGAGGCGCAGCGGATGGAAATTTAGGCAAGTCATTTTGCGTAATGTGAGTGGTATAGTACACTGGTGTGCTGGCCGGAAAATCCAATGTGGCAGACCATAATAATGGGGCGAAAAGAAAAAACCGGGAAACAGAAAATATCTCTGTTTCCCGGTTTCATAAAACAAATAAGTCATTGTAAAGTTGATATTATAGATAGGCACGCATATCCCTGCACAGCTCCTCCTCGATTTTTACAAGACGATTGCAGATAGACTTAGAAGTGTTGTCGGCGGCGGTGTATTGATTCAGATATTTATGGAGAGNNNTTACGCNNATGTTGCAGCCGNCTGTGATCAAGTCNGCTACGNNGGNATCGCTTNCNTCNATAGTCATTTTCATGTTGGTTTTCAACCATGACATTCCTTTTGCCATGGCATTCGGTTCCTTTTCCTCACTTTGGTGCTTTAGGAGCAGGGAATGAATCTCGTTGCCAAGCTTTTCGTGATGTTCCCTGCTCTCGGTCAACAGTTGTTTCATAGGGGCGGCTTGAACCTTGTCCAAAACCTCGTCGATAGAAGCTACCGCCATTTTAGTTCCCGAGTCACATTCCTTTAATAAGCATATAGTATCCTTGTTTTCCATATTTAAAATTACCTCCATTCCGAAACGTCGGCTTATTGCGCCGGTTTTAATTTTATTCTGCCCAAGAAAGAGGGATTTATAATAACAATTTTAAGTAATATGTGTTTTTAGGATGGCATATTTTTTAGTGGAAGCAAAATCGTTGAATAAATATGCGTATTCAACAATTGATTCCCGTGGGCAACGAGCCAAGTAGATGTGCTTGCACATACATTTGGCGACTGCCGCGAGGGTCAACAACCTCACATATTGAAAATGCGTTGCGTTTTGCGGCGGGGTTGCTGACTTAAGAGTGCATCGCAATGCACGGATGGGGGTAAAAATGAATACTAAAATGGATGCAAAAAAGTGGGCTTTTGTGAAATGTTTGGCGATTCCCCTGCTTGTGGGAGGAATCGCAGGAATTTTGTCGGGTGGAGGAATGAGGGCGTTTGCGGCTCTGGAAAAACCTCCCCTATCGCCGCCGGGGTGGCTGTTTCCTATTGTCTGGACAATTTTATACATCCTTATGGGAATATCCTCGTATCTAATCTGTATGTCGGATGCAAGTAAGGAGAGTATTTCAGAGGCATTATCCATATACTTTTATCAGCTGCTTGTCAATTTCCTTTGGTCTATTTTTTTCTTTGACTTTAAGTGGTATTTGTTTTCCTTTTTCTGGATTTTGCTGCTGGATTTCTTAATTGTGCAAATGATAATGAAATTTTACCCTATTTCAAAGGCGGCTGCATTGTTAAATGTTCCCTATCTTTTGTGGGTGACATTTGCGGGATATCTGAATCTCGGAATCTGGTGGCTCAACAGATAAGACGCATGTCGTTGCATTAAACTGCTCTGAAGCGGAAGAGTAGTTTGAAGTTTGAGAGGTATGGTGTGAAAAGGTTGTCAGAATGACTTTTTTAGTGTATCTTTATTTTATGTTAGAGGAATACTTATGCCTTATCGATGTCAAAGCGATAGGTTGATTAAGGAGTAGAGGTTACATTAGATGGGTAAAAGAGAAAAATTCGGTTCAAGGCTTGGATTTATATTGGTTTCGGCGGGCTGTGCGGTAGGGCTTGGGAATGTGTGGAAGTTTCCCTACATGTGCGGGCAGTACGGCGGCGCCGCATTCATTTTGATATACTTAGTGTTTCTGGCAATTTTAGGATTCCCCATTATGGTCTGTGAATTTTCGGTGGGCAGAGGAAGCCAGAAGAGCTGCGCCACTTCCTTTCGGGAGCTGGAGCCGGAGGGAACCGGATGGCATCACTTTGGATATTTCGGCATGGCTGGTAACTATCTGCTTATGATGTTTTATACTATGGTGGCGGGTTGGATGATGTTTTATTGTTACCGCTGTCTGTCGGGTGAATTTACCGGTACAATGTTGAAGCCTGATGTTGTAACGGCTAAATTTGATGAAATGACAGGTTCGGCGGGGATAATGACGCTATGGACGGTGCTCGCTATTGTTTTGGCGTTTGGTATCTGTTCTCTGGGCGTGCAGAAAGGCGTTGAGAAGATTACAAAGGTGATGATGCTGTGCTTGTTGGTGCTGATAGCGGTTTTGGCGGTGCATTCCCTGATGCTGCCCGGAGCTATGGAGGGCGTGAAATTTTATCTGCTTCCCGATTTTAAGGGTATGGTGAAAAAGGGAATCGGCAATGTGGTGTTTGGCGCCATGTCGCAGGCATTTTTTACGCTGAGCATCGGCGTAGGTTCCATGGCGATTTTCGGGAGTTATCTGGATAAGAGCCGTTCCCTCACGGGGGAGACCGTCAGTATTACGCTGTTGGACACCTTTGTGGCTTTGATGTCGGGGTTGATCATTATTCCGGCGTGCTTTTCTTTTGGAATTGAGCCGGGAGTAGGACCGTCCTTGATTTTTATTACGCTGCCCAATATTTTTAATCAGATGGCAGGCGGACGTGTCTGGGGAACCCTGTTTTTCTTATTTTTGTCTTTTGCAGCGTTGTCTACGGTAATAGCTGTATTTGAAAATATTATTTCTTTTGCCATTGATTTGTGGGGCTGGAAGCGGAAAAAGGCGGTTGTTGTAAATATTGTGGCTGTTATTTTGTTATCCCTGCCGTGTATTTTGGGCTTCAACGCGTTGGCGGGCATTCAGCCTCTGGGACCGGGAAGCGGTATTATGGATTTAGAGGACTTTCTTGTGTCTAACAATCTTCTGCCCTTGGGGTGTCTGGTTTATCTTACATTCTGTACTACAAAAAACGGTTGGGGCTGGGAGAATTTTATACGGGAAGCTAACAGCGGTAAAGGTATGGGCTTCCCTAAAAGGCTAAAGTGGTATATGACCTTTGTTCTGCCGTTTATTGTGGTGGTAATCTATTTGAAGGGTTATTATGATATGTTTTACAGTAAGGGAATGGTATACTTTATTCCGTGGATGGTTGTGGCGGCTGCATTTTTGGGGTTGATTGGCTGGATGATATTCGGCAGGAGAAAGAAAAGATAGGATAATTTCCATATGATAAGGATGATAAGGCTAAAGGTAGAAAATTTTAATCCGGCACAGATTTGTCAATCGGGGCAGTGCTTCCGCATGAGTGAAAAGGCGGAAAAGCTTTATAGTGTGATTGCTGGGAACCGTTATTTGGAACTGGAGCAGCAGGAACAGGAATGTATTTTTTATTGCGATGAAAGGGAATTCCATGATTTCTGGAAGGGCTATTTTGACTTGGAGGAAGATTACGCCGTATTTATAGGGCGGATTTCCCCGGGGGATATTTATTTGAAAAAAGCGGCGGAGCTTGGTCGTGGTATCAGGATTCTGAGGCAGGATTTATGGGAAATGATAGTATCCTTTTTGATTTCCCAGCAAAACAATATTACGAGGATTCGCAGATGTATCGGGAACATCTGTGAAGGCTACGGTGAAAGGCTGGTCAATGCCCGGGGCGAAGCGTATTATGCCTTTCCTGCTCCGGAGGCGCTGGCAGATTTGGAGGAGGATGCGCTGATGGAGTGCAATCTCGGCTACCGTAGCAAATATGTGGTGCGTGCCGCCAAAAGCGTAGTGAGCGGAGACTGTGATTTAGAGGCAATTATCCGGCTTCCTTATAAGAGGGCGAGGGAAGAGCTGTTAAAATTATTTGGAGTGGGTGAGAAGGTGGCAGATTGTATCTGCCTTTTTGCGCTGCATCATTTGGAGGCGTTTCCGGTGGACACGCATATCAGTCAGGCATTGCAGAAGCATTACAGTCGGGGCTTTCCCATGGGGCGGTACAAGGGATGTCAGGGCGTGATGCAGCAGTACATATTTTATTATGAATTGCATGGGGAACAGATTAAAAAATAAGCTATTGAGCTTATTTTTTAATCTCAAATTTGTGACGGAGCGTCACAAATTTGAATCACAGAAATGAAAATAATTATTAAATTTCAAAGAAATAGACGAAATCTCTAAAAATTTCTGATAATTATACGAAATATATTATGAGAAGAAGTGTATAATGTCAAAATACGCATCCAAGGAGGGATTAACGCAGCAAACGGACTTTCAGGTATTTTCATGGTGACTTCAGTGACGGCAGTTTCCGATATTTGTAGGACAAGGCGAGAAGAACAGCACGTTCCCGATACTGATTCCAAGAAGAAAAACGGTCAAGGGCTTTTTGCAGGAATTTTGGAAAAAAGCTTAAAGGAGGTAAGGGAGGATGTTTTGGAGTGCTGTACGACCACCTATGGACGAGACAGTAAGATGCAGACCTTTCTTTATCGAACTCGGGAATATCGTTACTGAATAATAGGGGCTGCCGCACCGGCTAAGGGTTTGGTGCGGCAGCCTTTTGTTAAGGCAGGAGGAGTAGAATCGGAAATGCGTAGCACAGGTGTGAAAAGTAATGTAACAATTCGGACATGCCGAAATAAGGATTATGTAAGGTTGATTTGTGAGGGAGATTAGGTTATTATGATAAATATGGCGTTTTATGCAATGAAGAGACTAAAAAAGAGGATGTAAGGGAGGAAGAAAATGAACAATAGCATATCTGATACAAACACCGCCAAGCTTATGAAGGAGCTTAAATTTACCCGGATTATCTGTATGATTTCTTCCGTTCTGACCCTGTGCCTGCTGATTGGCGGAGTTTTTTTGTTTGACAGGGTACGGGATTTATCCGAAATGTGTGAGCCTGCGGTGGAAAAGATATCCGATATAGACATGGAAAGCTTTAACAACACCCTGAATCATGTAAACGCTACTCTGGAAAAGGTGGACTGGGAGCAGGTGGCGGATTCTCTTGGGAAGCTTGATGTTGATGCAATCAATTCGGCAATTGAAGGTTTGGACACCGAGGAGTTTAGCGAGGCTTTGAAAAATTTAAATGACGCGGTGGAAAAGATAAAAGAATTGGGTGAAAGGTTAAGCTCGTTGCCTACTTGGATCAGTGAGAGATTTAATAAAAGCTAAAGAGGGAATAGGTTAAATGTCCGCAGAAGCGGACAGGTGGGAGCAGACATGAATAATATATACCACGATATTTTTAGAGCCATGATCACCACATGCATATCCGCTCACAAGCTGGGGGAGCCTGAGTCTATGTTCGACATGGTGATTATAGACGAGGCAAGCCAGTGTAATACGGTGGTTTCTCTTGTGCCTATTATCCGGGGGGAAAATCTCATGCTTGTAGGCGACCCACAGCAGCTGAACCCTGTGATTTTGCTGGACGAGATAGCAAATATTCTATTTATAAGACTTTCCTCGCCTGCGATGCGGTTCTTTTACATAATCACTACCGATGTAATCATAAAATCATTCGGTATGCATGTCTGAACAAGGATAAAAGTATCGGTGTCATCACTCCCTTTGTAAACCAGAAAAAGCTGATAGAAGATGCTATAAAGCGTGAAAATCTTAAAAACGTAGCCTGCGGAACGGTTCATGCTTTTCAGGGCGACGAAAAGGATGTGGTGTTGTTTTCTACTGCGATTACCGACCAGACTCAGGCGGGAACCTATGAATGGCTGAAAAATAATAAGGAGCTTATCAATGTGGCGACCTCCAGAGCAAGAGAAAAACTGATTGTGCTTTCGGATTCCAAGAATCTGGCGCGGCTGCATCAGAAGGACAGTGAGGACGATTTATTTGAGCTTGTGGAATATGTGAGAAAGAACGGACAATCTCAAGTGACTAAAAAGCGTGCCAACTCCAGAGCCTTGGGAGTAAAGCCTTTCAGCACGGCAACGGAGGAAGCCTTTTTAAAGAACCTGAATCATGCGCTGGAAAATATATGGCTGTTCCAGAGCCGTTATAGCATACAGAAGGAAGTGGCGATTGCACAGGTATTTCAAACCAATATCGGATATCATGACCTGTTTTATTCGGGGCGTTTTGATTTCGTAGTGTATGAACGACAGGGGCAGACTGACATTCCGGTGCTGGCAATAGAGCTGGACGGTAAGGAGCACTTTGAGGATGAGGTGGTAAAGAACCGTGACCGGAAGAAAAACGAAATTTGCCGCGCCCACAATCTACAGATTATACGTGTGGAAAATTCCTATGCAAGACGTTATAATCATATTAAAGAAATTTTGATGAATTATTTTTCGGTTAAACATTAAAAATGATTATTTAATTGGCAGATGTCTGCCAGAGCGATCACCGATACTAACACATGGGGATGGAGTAAAGGTTGAATAAAAATGCGTATTCAACTATTGATTTGAGTGCGCCGCAACGCGCAGATGGGTATAAGAATGAATAAATACCGGATATTAAAACAATACTTCGGCTATGATTCTTTTAGGGAAGGGCAGGAGTTTATTATTGATACTATTTTAGGCGGCGGGGATGTGCTTGGAATCATGCCTACCGGAGCGGGAAAATCACTGTGCTATCAGGTGCCGGCGCTTTTGCTTCCCGGCATTACCGTGGTGGTATCGCCTTTGATTTCCCTGATGAACGATCAGGTACGTGCCTTGAATGAAGCGGGGGTTCATGCTGCTTATATCAATAGTACGCTGACGGATACGCAGGTGTCCAAGGCTTTGCTATATGCGGCGCAGGGAAAGTATAAAATTATTTACGTGGCGCCGGAGCGGTTGAATACTTATGAATTTATGCAGTTTGTGAGCCGCGGGGATATTTCCATGGTGACGGTGGACGAGGCGCACTGTATTTCCCAGTGGGGGCAGGATTTCCGCCCCAGCTACTTAAAAATCATTGATTTTATACGTGCCTTGAAGAAAAGACCTGTTATCAGCGCCTTTACGGCGACGGCAACAAAGGAGGTAAGGGAGGATATTCTCTGCGTGTTGGGGCTTCAAAATCCTCAGCTGCTTGTGACGGGCTTTGACAGAAAGAATCTTTTTTTCTCGGTGGAGCGCCCCCGTCACAAGGACAGCTTTCTTAAGAATTATCTGGAGGAGCACAGGGAGGAGAGCGGTATCATCTATTGTGCTACCAGAAAGAACGTGGACAAGCTGTACGACCTTTTGGGAGAAGCCGGTTTCCCGGTGACGGAGTATCATGCGGGGTTGAGCAGTGAAAGCCGTAAGGAAAATCAAGAGGATTTTATTTACGACAGGAAGCCCGTTATGATAGCTACCAATGCCTTCGGCATGGGAATTGATAAGTCCAATGTGCGCTATGTGATCCATTACAACATGCCCCAGAATCTGGAAAACTATTATCAGGAGGCGGGAAGAGCAGGGCGTGACCAAGAAGCGGCGGAATGTATTTTGTTGTATTCGCCTCAGGATATCGTAATCAACAGATTTTTGTTAGAGAGTAAGGAGCTTAGCACGGAGCTGTCACCGGAGGAAGCCGATTTGGTCAGGGAGAGGGATGAAGTAAGGCTTCGTGTGATGACAACCTATTGCACTACCACGAAATGCCTTAGAGAGTATATTCTGCGCTATTTTGGGGAACTGGATGCCACATCTTGCGGGAACTGTTCCAATTGTCTGCGAGAGTATGAGGAAGAGGATGTTACAAGTAAGGCTTATCAGGTAATCGGCTGTGTGCTGGAGCTTAGGCAGCGGTTCGGCATCAATGTGGTAGTCGGAACCCTTCAAGGCAAGAATAATGCAAAGCTGAGAGAATATGGTGTACAGCAATATGAAGCCTACGGCAAATTGCAGGAATGCAGTGAAGAAAAGCTGAAGCAGATTATCAATCAGTTACTTCAGGAGGATATGTTAAGACTCACCACGGACAAGTACTCTCTGGTAAAGGTGACTGCTTCGGGGATGGCATTTTGGAGGGATGCTGGCGGCATAGCCGAGAATGCGACTAAGAGCGCTTCTCCCATTGTGATAAGGAACATTAAGGAATCGTCAGACTTTGAAGGTGAAGCAGGACAGGCGTATGAGGAACAGGAACGTAAGGCACAGACAAAGAGCGCAGGAAACCGTAAGCGGATTTCTGATATCTTGAATTCCAGAGGGCTTGATTTGTTTGAGGCATTGCGGAGCCTGCGCACTCAAATAGCAAAAGAAGAAGGAATGCCGCCGTACATAATTTTCAGTGACAGAACCTTATTGGATATGTGCATGAAAATGCCCCTTAGTGAAGAGGATATGTTGAATGTAAACGGCGTGGGGCAGAATAAATGCCACAAATACGGTGAAAGGTTCCTTCAGGAAATAAACAGCTTTACAGGCGGCAGGAAGGAAAAATTATATTTCGGCGACAGGGAAGAAAGTTTGATTGGTTCCTCTGGCAGACTGACCGGTAAAAAGAAGGCGAAATCGGAGTTTATCCTGACAAGGCAGCAGGCAAGGCAATTTGTATACAGGGAAAGGTATCTTGCCGCAGAGCTTGCGGCTGACTTAAGCAGTCTGGTAGACGGCAGCGAGGTAAGGAAGCTTACGGGGAAGGCGGTTTTTTCCTATGTTCAGAGCCTTGGCTACGCAGATGAGAAGTATTTTGACGGCAGATGGCACAAGGTAGTCTCGGAGGAAGGCAGCCGTCATGGTCTGGAGCTGGGGGATAGAATCAGTCAGGCGGGAACGGTTTATGAGGATTTGTATTATAAGGAAGCCGCACAGCNGTTGATTGTGGAGCNTTTTGTGGGGGAGTANAGAGNGTNAATAAGCAAGGCAGTACAGACTGCGCTGCAGCAGTTTAAAGCTTTCTGCAAATTTCAAATTTCCGCTTTCCAATGGACTGACTTTCCAATCTTTCCCATAAATCATTGGTAAATTTTTGCTTTTTATCGGTACATAGGGCTAGGATGGTTCCTTTGTGAGAGATGGCGGCAAGCTGGCGCAGCATGGAAGAGAGAGGGGAAGTCTCTTCTCCATTCCAAGTAACAAGGTTTCCGTATGGAACGTCTGTTATAATGATATNGGNCTNTATGCATGGCAATGCTTTTGTAGAATCTGCCTGAAAAATTTNGGCGTTTATTTCTTTTTGAAGCNTGTTCTGTATTTTTTNGNGGCTTTTCAGTGCATCTGCGTGGGAAGATTTTTGATATAGGCTGAGCATATTTTGAAGCTCCAGACGGCGATTGTTCATTCCGGCATTTGTCAGCAGATGGGTATTTCGTCTTGCCTGATTTACCATTCTGTCATCAATGTCGCTTCCGTATATTTGTGAGATAGTATCCGAATGACAAAAGCCCAGTACAGTCAGGGAATATCCGCCGCCACAGCAGGGGTCATATATTTTCAGGCATTCCTTTTTGTCGGAATAAGCGGCGGCTCGTCCAAATATTTCGTTTAACAGACGTACCGGAAAGTTAGGCATTCCTTCTCCGCCGTAAATAACCCGTCCGCTGGAAAAGTCTTCAAAGTTTTGATTTTCACAGTATTTGTATTCCATTTTTTCTCTCATTCTGCCGGTAATATTTTTTCAAGCACCCATTTTCTAACGGCTTTGGCTACGATATCTGTATCCTTGCCCTGAGTATTTAATAGCTCAAAAGAAATATCTCCCAAGGTATGATGGGTCAGAAAATAGTTGTTGTAGTCAACTGAGCTTTGAATCCAGTTTTCATCGGTTATGCCTCTGCCTTCAGTCATTCTGTAGCGCAGGGAGGCTTCGTCACAGACAAGGGCAAGGCAATAAATTTGTGAAAAAAATCTGCTTTGATAGGAGCTGTTCAATTTATCTAAATTGCCTGCCATAGTCCAAAGCACCGGCTTGCCACATTGCATAATATCCTTGGAAAGGTTCTCAAGGATGTCGATTTGCTGATGGTAATCCTCATCTGTTTGGTGAGGCATGGCGTTATAAAAAATATCTGCATCCAAGACTATAAAATCATTATTTTGCTGAATAAGCTTTCTTGCAGTAGTTGTTTTGCCGATTCCGCTGCATCCTGTAAGAATAAATAAGGGCAGTGCNCGATACTCCCAAACATAGCCGCATTTGGGGCATTTTATATGTATATTTTCTACTTCTTTATCCCAGCCGTGATTTCCGCACCGAGGGCAAATTTCCAACATAAGGTTTCCTCCCGTTATTGTCTTTCTGCATTCCAGATTATCTGTTTATCTTATGTTTTTTTCTTACGATAACATAATGGATAAGAAATTTCAAGATTTACCATATTTGAGAAAAGTGCTAAAATATATTTTGAGGACGATAATAATCGATTAGGAAAACTAGGCAAATACTATTACAAAGCAGACCGATTGACAAGCTTGTGCCGCAGTGTCATAAATTTGAATCCCGGCACGAAATCCGATATTCGGGCGCAGCTGCGCAAGTAACGAACGACATGGAGGAACAGTATTCCGAATCACCAGATACAGAATGGAGAAGCCCTGTGATATTTAACAAAACCAAAAGAGCAGTAATGCTTATTGTCATAAGCGCAGTATTCATTTACCCGCAGCATATTGTGGCTCATGCTTCCAAAGCAGATGTGACGGGAGAAAAGCCGAAGCAAGCCGTGGAAACCTTTATCACGGATTTTTATGAGGCGCACACAGAGGAAAATATTGATAGCATACAGGAGCAATTGGAGGATAGCTCCCAAAGCCGCATTTATATCGCCCAGTGCAGGGCGCTCTTAGCAAGCGGATTTGAAAAATACGACAATATTGTCATAAAAGTATATCCCTTGGAGAAAGAAAATTTTTATCTTGCCACGGTGGCGTATGATGCGTTTTTTGAGGGGATAGACATTGGACTTCCGGGCGCGGATACGGTAATGGCGAAAAAGGAAGAGGACGGTCGTCTGGTGATAGTTAAAGATTATGTTTCTTCCGACTTGTATGAGGAGGTTCTGCGGATAACAACTTCGGAAGAAATAGTTGAGCTTATGAATGAGGAGAACGCCAAGTTAAATGCTATTTTAGTGGAAAATCCGGCAATCTGGGATTGGCTTACGGAAATGAATGACGAGTTGACGAAACAGAGGGCTTCTTATCTTGAGAACTCTGCAGAAACGCCGGACAGTGACGTTTATACAGTGAAAAAGGGAGATTGTCTTTGGAGTATTGCCGAAAGGGAGCTGGGTGACGGAATGCGTTGGAGCAAGGTGTATGAGGCGAACAAAAATATAATAGGCGAAAATCCCAATCTGATTCTTGCTGGGATGCAGTTACGNCTTTAAAANACTGNTTTGNAACAGAGGAGGNTTANCATGTNCGAATTGAATCAGGTAGGAGAAAACAGTTATTACATACAGAGTCCGGCGAAAATCGGAATCTACAAAATAAATGATACACAGGCATGTCTGATTGACAGCGGAAGCGACAAGGAGGCGGGGCGAAAGGTTCGTCAGGTGTTGGAGAAGATGGGCTGGCATTTAACGGCAATTTATAACACTCATTCCAATGCGGACCACATTGGGGGCAACAAGTATTTACAGAGCCAGACGGGCTGTAAAATCTATGCTCCGGGAATAGAATGTGATTTTACCAGACATCCCATCTTGGAGCCGGCTTTTTTATACGGAGGATTTCCGCCAAGTGATTTGAAGCATAAATTTTTGCTGGCACAGGAGAGCGAGGCGGAATACCTTACCGAAGACAAGCTGCCGGAGGGTATGAGCATGATTCCCCTTAAAGGGCATTTCTTTGATATGGTGGGCTACCGGACAAGGGATGATGTGATTTATTTGGCAGATTGCTTATCCGGTAAGGAGACGCTGGATAAATATCAGATAGGTTTTGTCTATGATGTTGCCGCTTATTTGGATACGCTGGAGCGGGTGAAGGAAATGAAGGCGGCGCTGTTTGTTCCGGCACATGCTACGGTGAAGGAGGATATTGCACCGTTGGCACAGTATAATATTGATAAGGTATATGAAATTGCAGATAAGATTACAGGAATTTGTGAAGAGCCAAGATGCTTTGAGGATATTTTGCAGAGACTTTTTACGGACTATGGTTTGGCAATGAANTTTGAGCAGTATGCGNTGGTGGGGAGTACTGTGCGCTCTTATCTTTNATGGTTGNAGNATTGCGNCAGGTTAGAAGCGTTTTTTGACAATTGCAGACTCTTGTGGAAAGGGCTGTAGGCGTGGGGAAGAACAAAGAAAATGTTACATATTTAGTGCCCATTATGCACCTCAAAGGTTGGACATGAAGTGAATTTCATGTATAATATATGAAGGTGCATTTTTTATTCCCGCGAGCGATGAGCCAAGCGATCATGCTTAAAGGGAGGCAAAACATACCTTGGTTATTTGACGAATGCCACGAGAGTAAAATGTTCTGCAGCTTGCTGCGTTGCAAGGTTGATACCTTGTCAGCTTGCGTGGGTATTTGATTGATAATACAAACGGAGAGAAGAAACAATGACTGAAAGAAAAGAAATAATTGCCCATTGCTTGACTTATCAGGATGTTTATGAGGACTATCCCTTCCATGACCCTAATTGGTGCGTTATCCGTCACAGGAAGAATCGCAAGATTTTTGCGTGGATATTTCACAAGGATGGGTATATGTGGGTGAATGTGAAATGTGACCCCCAGTGGCGGGAGCTATGGAGAAGCACTTATGCAGCCGTAATCCCGGCATATCATTTGAACAAAGAGCACTGGAACTCCATTATACTGGACGGTACGGTTCCCGAAAAGGAAAATAAACGGAAGATTGGCGAGAGCTATGATTTGACGAGAGGGAAGTGAGCGGCCAGGGAAATTTCATTATTAGATACCCTCACCACGCTCAAAGACAACGCAACA
>WFLX010015295.1_pt1 | contig 14336 bp, 9 predicted proteins | sample 4967041 | NCBI WGS metagenome assembly WFLX01 (sample SAMN12857096, study PRJNA449069) | gut metagenome | isolation source: stool from male and female vole | host: Microtus ochrogaster | place: USA:Florida | collected 2017
TACGCGCTGCCCATCTACAAGAGTAAGGTCGAATCCGGAAGCCAGGATTGTGACCTTAAGTTTGTCGCCAAGTTCCGGGACATCAGCAATACCCCACTTCACATCGATAGATGCAGGAAGTTTGGAAGTGAAAGCATGTATTTCTTTCATTTCCTGGGTTGTGATAGGGCGCTCGCTATTTCTATTGCAAGAGAATTTAAGTAGGAGACGCTGAGAAGTATTGACATCGTGCTTCTTCATCAAAGGAGAGTGGAGAGCATTTCGGATAGCACTTGAGATGCGATTCTCACCCTCTCCGAAAGCAGTGGCGATAATCGCGGTCTTTGAGTCTTTGAGAGTGGTCTTCACATCTTCGAAGTCGACGTTGATGTAGCACTCCTCGCTAATGATCTCAGAAATAGAGCGCGCAGCATTGGCAAGCGTATCGTCAGCCTTCTCAAAAGCATTGAAGAAATTGAGGTCGGGATAAATCTCAATGAGATTTTCATTATTTATGACAAGGAGAGCATCCACATGCTTTTGCATCTCCTTAGCACCCTCGATAGCCTTCATGATCTTTTTCTTTCCTTCAAAAAGGAAAGGAATTGTGACGATGCCGATAGTAAGCTTGTTCTCTTCCTTTGCTATTCTTGCTACGACCGGAGCAGCCCCGGTACCGGTGCCACCACCCATACCGGCTGTGATGAACACCATCTCGGTGTTATGGTCGAATAGGGCCCGGATTTCCTCTTTCGATGATTCGGCACAGTCACGTCCGGTGCCAGGGTCGTTTCCGGCCCCCCTGCCGTGGGTGACATCCCATCCAAGGATAAGCTGATTGGGAACCGGCGACATTTTAAGTGCCTGCTCATCAGTGTTGCAAACCACGAAGTTGACATTCGGGATGTTTTGGCGATACATGTAGTTGACAGCGTTGTCGCCACCGCCGCCGACACCTATCACTTTGATTATCGCAGATGTGGCATCGTCAAGAAACTCGGTAGTATCAGGTATGTTTTTGAAAAAATCTTCCATATGATTTATTTAGAGGTAGTAGAGGAGTGTGCTTATGATAGTTCTTCGCCTTCGTCGTCATCACCTATTGGGGTGAACCATTGAGCCATCTTGGTTCCGATGCGTCCAAAGAAGCCGGATTTTTGCCCACCCGAAGGGATTTCAGGTTTTTTCTTTACGGTTTTTTCTTCCGGCACAGGCTCCACTGAGGGTTCAGGCTCCGGAGCGGCCGGCATCTGCAAGCATTCATCATCCGCACTTTCTGCCCCTGCATACATAATGGCAGCCATCTGCAGACTTTCCATGTTCTGGCCATTGAAGTCGCTCATTTTGATAAAAGAGGGCAAGGTAGCCATTCTGACCTTCAGGCCTGTGAATTTGCCAATGAGTTCGACCATACCATTAAGACGGGCACCACCTCCACACAGCACGATTCCTTCCGGAATATCTCTTTCGGTGAGTTTGGCATAATTGATTTGCTCAACAATGTTAGCCACAATTTCCTCGGCGCGAGCCACTACATAATTGGATATGTCGCTTTGTTTGTGACGCCCCACTTTTTCTTGGGAAAGGGTGTTAGGTGCAATTGCGTTGCCGAAGTTGATCTTCAGTTCCTCAGCTTTATTCTCAAGTTCATTAAGGGCCATTAGGTCGCGAGTGATGTTCCTGCCGCCAAAAGGGAGAGTGGCATAATACACGAGATTGCCACGGGAGTAGATAGTGACAGTAGTGGTCTCAGCCCCAATGTCGACAAGCATGCAACCGAGTTTCTTCTCGTGTTCGTTGAGAGCAATTTGTCCGGTAGCGAGAGCGGTCACCACGATTCCCTTAATGTCGAGACCAAGCCTGTCAGAGAGAACTCTTTTGAGATTGTTCTGGATAGCAGGGCGAGCGACAATGAGATCGTAGGTGGCAGAAATATGATTTCCCATCATCCCTTTAGGACGGTGAGTCTCTGTCTTTCCTACAGAGAATATGCGCGGCACAGCATCTACAATTTCCAAAGAACTGTCGATGTCGGCTTCAAGAGCATTGGCTTTCAGACGGTCGATGATTGAATCAGTGATTTCCGTATCATCAGGAAGAGCCATAGACACGTCGATTGGAATACTTCTGAACGAGCGGCCTGAAAGGCCCACATACACCCCAGTGATTTCTCTTGGAGCAATGTTAGGACGCCTTTCGAGTCGGTCCATTACATAATTGATAAGATTTGAGGTCTCCTCAATATTTTGGATCTGACCATATCTTACGGAATCTGCACTTTTTTCCTGTTCGACAGCAATAATCTCAAGCTGACCGCTTTTGCCGACAATGCCGACAGAACCGATCACCTTCGAACTGCTGATTTCCAGTGCTGCTATGTATTTGTCTGTAGCCATATATAATTATCCGTTATCTCCTACGGAGTTTTGCGTGTTGATATTTGCCACTTCAGGCAGGGTGGCTTCCTCAAGGTCTATGCCATCGTCTTCAAGGGCTCCATGGTTTGAGATCGCCTTATTGCGTCTCGAAGCCACAATTTGCTGCTTGAATTTTACAGAAATTGTGTCGTAGGTGTTCCATCCTTTAGAAGGGAGAATCTTTCTATAAGCAGTCAAGATTGCAGCCTTTTTTTCGTCAATTCTGGTGGAATCGCCGAAATTCACCACATGCCCCTGAAGCCTTGGTATGATAATCAGGTCGTTGGGTCCATCGATTTTATAAGCAGCTACGAGAGGTCCGATTTCCGGATCGTTGCAAGTAGCCCTTATCACCGATAGAGCCGAGGGAATAAGCGCGTCATATTTTTCAGGGGCAATCAATACAGGAACATCAATGAAGAATTCTGCATCGGCATTGATTCTTTTACCATAACGATTGATATAGAAACTGCCACCTTTGTCGTCGAACACCCTGACTTCCGCCTTTATAGGGGTGACTGTGATGCGAAGACGGCTATCAGGATTGAATGAGCATTCTACGGATTCAAAGTTTGAGAAATTGCTTAGGTATTTCTCAAGATGGTTGAGGTTGATATTGCCCAAAGTCTCTCCTTTCAGTCTGTATTTGTATTTGGCAAGTTGGGAATTCACACCCTGAATCACGACGCTGTCAGGAAGAGTATTACCTTCGATACGCAGGTCGATGCCAGGGCATACGCGCTTAGCATTCTCATCATGAACAAAAGCGAATGCAAAAGCCACATATCCTAAGAGCAGCACACATAAGACATATTTAACGACTGTCTTCCACATATTCCGATAATCCTCTATCCCTAATCAATAACTGTTTGAATATTAATTGTTTTTAGTAACTATATGGCAAATTTCGGGCAGCAGAACGTTAAGATCTGCCGCTCCAAGAGTCATAAGCACTTCAAAATTACTATTTTTTATCAAATTGAGCAAATTTTTTCGCTCGCAAAATACTTTATTTTTACTTTTTACGTCTTTAAGCACCATCATAGAGTCAACACCCTCGATAGGGAGTTCCCTTGCCGGATATATTTCGGTCATGATTACGCTGTCGGCTTCTGAAAGGGCTTTAGCAAAATCCGGAGCGAAGTCGCGGGTGCGCGTGTAGAGGTGAGGTTGGAAAATCACAGCAATTTCCTTTCCGGGGAATAATTTCCTGACGGATTCGATAGAAGCCTTGACTTCAGCGGGGGAATGTGCATAGTCGTCGATTACTGTAGTGTTTCCATCGGTAGCTCCATCAAGCCAGATATGGAAGCGGCGTTCCGCTCCTTTGAAAGACTCAAGACCTTTCTTGATTTCATCAGGAGTTGCCCCGGCATGCCAAGCAGCGGCGGCAGCGGCCACAGAGTTGTCGATATTGATTTCTACCGGGACGCCAAGGCTTATGTCGCAAATATTAGTCTTTGGTCCATGGATATCGATGGTCAGTCGGCCGATGCCCCATCGCACATTGTCGGCATACCAGTCACCTCTTTCGGAACTGTTGTGTCCGCTATAAGTCTCTACAGTCACATCTTTACCTACTCGGGGGATAAGTTTGAGGCCGGTGTGCAGTATCAAGAAACCTCCTGGACGGATAAGACTTGTGAAGTGGGCAAATCCTTCCAAGTATCCGGCTTCGTCGCCGTATATGTCAAGATGGTCAGGGTCTGTAGAAGTGACCACAGCAAGCCAGGGATGAAGCTGATGGAATGAGCGGTCGTATTCATCAGCCTCAATGACAGAATAATGGCTGCCACGAGAGATCATTAGATTGCTGCCGGTGTTTCGTAAAATTCCTCCGAGGAATGCGTTGCATCCTCCGGGAGTCTGCTCAAGAATCCAAGCCGTCATGGATGATGTGGTGGTCTTTCCATGCGAGCCGGATATGCAAATTCCATCGGTGTCGGCAGTGATGAGTCCCAAGACGGCGGCACGTTTCACAGGAGAGAATCCAAGCTCACGGAATCGGCTGAGAATCTTATTATCGTTTCCTACAGCCGGGGTAAAGACGACAAGAGTATTTTCCTTATCGAGCATTTCTTCGGGAATGAGCGTAGGATCATCTTCAAATACTATTTCCGCACCCTCTTCCCTGAGTGCATCTGTGAGTTTGGTAGAAGTGCGGTCGTAGCCGGCAATGTTGCATCCTTTGGAAAGGAAATACCTCACGAGATTAGCCATGCCGATACCGCCGGCACCTACGAAATATATGTTTTTTGGTATATTCATAATTTAATTCATAATGCATAATCTTTATTCAATTCATAATGCATAATTCATAATGCACAATCTTTATTCAATTCATAATGCATAATTCATAATGCACAATCTTTATTCAATTCGTAATTCATATTTCATCATGCTGCGTAGCTAAGTCTGCATTTTGCATTATGAATTTTGAATTATTTTGACTATTTCGTCTACTATTTTTTCATCAGAATCTGGGAGGGCGAGTTTCTTTATTTCAGAACTCATTTTATTGAGTTGCTCTTTATCGTGGACAAGTGAGATAATTTCATCCACGAGTTTTTCCCTTGCCTCAGCATCAGTGACAAGCACAGCCGCATTACGGTCGGAAAGGGCGCGAGCATTTTTTGTCTGGTGGTCTTCTGCCACGTTAGGACTTGGCACAAGGATAGAGGGTTTTCCGAGCAGTTCAAGTTCGCTGATGGATCCGGCTCCGGCTCTTGACACCACTAAATCAGCGGCAGCATAAGCTGAAGCCATATCAGAGATGAATTTAGTGACCACTATCCCTTTCATATTTTTGGCGGCTACAGTGCCACGGTCGCCAAAGTTCTTACCGGTCTGCCAGATCACCTGAATACCATTGTCATGAAGGCGCTTAATTCCTGCTTCCATGCTTTCATTGAGAGTAAGGGCACCGAGACTACCCCCAACAACGAGCACGGTAGGCATTTTAGGGTTTAGACCAAAACGCTCGCGGGCCTTTTCCGGGTCGACAGATGCTTCAAGTATATCCTTGCGCACAGGGTTTCCGGTAAGCACTATCTTGTCGGCAGGGAAAAATCTTTCGAGACCCTCATATGCCACACAAATTTTCTTAGCCTTTTTTGCAAGAAGTTTGTTGGTCACCCCGGCATAAGAATTTTGCTCTTGCAGCACAGTAGGGACACCGGCTTTTTGGGCAGCCTTCAGAGTCGGACCGGAGCAGTATCCTCCTACGCCGATTGCAATGTCGGGCTTAAAGTCTTTCACTATTTTTCGGGCCATATTGATAGAGCGGCGCAACTTCAGCAGGACGCTGAAATTTTTCAGGAGGTTCTTGCGGTCGAAACCAGCCACGGGAAGTCCCTTAATCTCATATCCGGCTGCAGGGACGCGCTCCATTTCCATACGATTGTCGGCTCCAACAAAAAGGATTTCCGCATTCAGTCGGGATTTGAGAGCATTGGCGATGCTGAGGGCAGGGAATATATGTCCCCCTGTGCCTCCACCGCTTATAAGGATTCTATATTTTTCTTTTTTATTCATGGCATATACAGTTGAAGATCATAACATATTAATTTACCGCAGAAGCGTTTATGGCGTTTAGGTCATCGCCAAGGTGGTGTGCCTCATCTTTATCACGCTGAGACTTTCCTTCCTTCTGGCGAGTAGCATATTTCGACACGGAAAGCATTATTCCGATAGCCACGCTCATCACCAGGATCGACGTTCCTCCCTTCGATATCAGAGGTAGTGGTTGTCCGGAGACAGGGAAGAGTCCGGTGACGATAGCCATATGCACAAGGGCTTGGAACACAATCAATATTGCACAACCCAAGATAAGGAATGCCGGAAGGGCACGGTTGAGATGATAAGCGACATATCCGGCCCGCGCCAGCAGCAGCAGATATAGAATCATTAGAAATATTCCTCCTATGAGTCCGCTCTCTTCGATCACGATACTATAGATATAATCGGAGAANGCCAGAGGNAGACGCACGCTTNCCCTTGAATTGCCGAATCCNTTTCCGACAATTCCTCCACGGGCCTGTGCAAGCTTTGCCATAATCACCTGGCGGTTTTCATCTGTCAAAGAATCATTGGGATGAACTCCTTTGAAGAATCGNATCACNCGGTTGATCTGAGTCTGTGATCCTAAAGAGTGGTCGCCGCCAGTGGCTTCCACCACTTGTTCGGTTTCTCCCACTTTGTCAAATTCTGATGAGCGGTTGATCATCTTCGTGCTGACATAGAAAATTCCAAACAAGACAGCATATACACCTCCGACAATCAAGATTTTTTTGACCGGGATTCCACATATAAGAAACATTGATATGCTCACCACCATCACGAGCAGAGTATTGGTCAATCCGTTGAGTGCCAATAGACCACCAAATGCAGCCACAATAATGGCAGAGATGACGATGCCTGATGTCTTCACATCATGAGGAATCTGGCTTTTAGCCAGAATGGCAGCCAACCAAATTATAACCGTAAGTTTTACGATTTCGGGAGGTTGCACGGTGAATGGACCGAGCATGAAAGCTCGTTGTGCGCCATTTATCTCGACACCCATGAATGTGGAGTATGCCAGCGCGAGCCATGAAAGGACTCCGATCAGTCCGGCAAACCGGGTGATGTATCCGTAATGAATTCGCTGCACCAAGTATAGGAGCACGAAACCAATGCCCAAGAACATTCCATGCCTTATAAGAGGGGCATATACATTAGAGCCTACCACTTCAGCAGCAGATGCACTATAAAGCTCAATGATGGAAATGAGCACCAGCATCAGATATATACCCCATATATAGGGGTCGCTTTTGAGCGTGCTGACTACAGCCTCGCTGCGTTTGCGCGATGGCTTCTTTCCTTTTGTAGGCTTTGTGGCGGGCTCGGTAGGAACGCCTCCTATAGTTTCGCGTATGTATATTCCGTTTTGATCAGTCTGGTTGGCCATATTTTTAGGTGTCAAGGTGTCGAGGTGTCGAGGTGAGAAATTGGGGGTTAAAGATTGTTGACAGCATCCTTAAACTTGCGGCCTCTGTCTTCATAACTTTCGAAAAGGTCGAAGCTTGCGCAGCAAGGTGACAGAAGGACAGTGTCGCCATCCTTTGCCAATTCATGGCATTCTTTGACCGCATCTGCCAAAGAATGGCAATCGCGAATTTCTGCCACTTCTTTGCTGAAGAAGTCAAGAAGTTTTGTATTGTCTTTTCCCATGCATACGATGGCTTTCACTTTTTCTCTGACAAGCGGGAGAATCTCGGTGTAGTCGTTTCCTTTGTCTTTACCGCCAAGGATAAGCACCACGGGAGTGCGCATGCTGTCGAGAGCATACCAAGTGGAGTTGACATTTGTGGCTTTCGAGTCGTTGATCCATTGCACCCCATCGAGGTCGCGTACAAATTCAAGACGGTGCTCTACGGCCTCAAAGTCGCCGAGAGCCTCCCTAATGGTGTCGCTCTTTATGGAAAGAAGAGAAGCAGAGATTCCGGCAGCCATGGAGTTGTAGAGATTGTGGCGTCCTTGAAGGGAAATCCTGTCGCGGGGAATCTCCCATGTCTCACCGGGAATGTCGAAGTGAACAATTCCGTTTTCNTCTTCCCAAGCCACAGAGTCTTCCTCATAGGTGTCGGAGAAAGGCATGAGCTTTGCTTCGGACTGAAGCGCCTTGACCTGAGCNGTGACAATTGGGTCACCGAGCCAATAGACGAAGTAGTCATCCTCTTTCTGATTGCGCGCGATGCGGAATTTAGCNNGAGTGTAATTCTCCATCTTGTGGTCGTATCGGTCCATATGGTCGGGGGTGATGTTGAGAATCACCGCGATGTTGGCCTTGAACTCATACANGTTTTCAAGNTGGAAGCTTGAAAGTTCGATTACGTATATATCGTGTTGCTCCTCAGCCACCTGTAGAGCAAGACTCTTACCCACATTTCCGGCGAGCCCCACATTGAGTCCAGCCTTTTGGAGAATGTGATATGTGAGCATAGTGGTAGTGGTCTTTCCATTAGAGCCAGTGATGCAGACCATCTTTGCATTGGTGAACCACCCTGCAAATTCAATTTCAGAAAGGNNTGGTATTCCANCCTCCTCANCTTCCTTCACAAGTGNCGCNGTAGGGGGAATGCCGGGGCTTTTCACAATATAGTCGGCAGCGAGCACCCGCTTGCGAGAGTGCCCTTTTTCCTCAAAGAGGATTCCGCGCCTCAGCATTTGGGCACGGTATTTGTCGGGAATAGGACCATTGTCGCTGACGAAGACATTCATGTTGAGAGCCTCGCCAAGGACAGCAGCACCGACGCCGCTTTCACCGGCACCGAGCACGATTAAATTCTTACCTTCAAAATCTTTAGGATTCTTCATAGACTTATTATAATGCATAATTCATAATTCATAATTCATAATGCATAATTATTTGTTGCTTTGGGAATTATGATATTATGTGATTATTTTATAAAACTACTATCAATTTATAAATATTGCTTTTTATATTCCCCCCTTTAGTGGGATAGGGGGGCTTATCGTATTTTCAGCGTCACGAATGTAAGGGCTGCCAAAAGGATTCCAATGATCCAGAAGCGTACCACAATCTTGGATTCCGGAATCGGTTGCTTGGGGAAGTTGATGAGGCTTTGGATGTTGGGGTCGCCAGCCTTTTGGAAGTGATGGTGTAGCGGAGTCATCTTGAAGATGCGTCGTCCTTGCCCGTATTTATGTTTTGTCACTTTGAAATATCCTACTTGCATCACTACCGAAAGATCCTCAATGAAGAATATGAGGCAAAGGAGAGGAATCAGCAACTCCTTTCTAATTAGGATGGCGAATACCGCCAGGATTCCACCCAGCATAAGGGATCCGGTGTCGCCCATGAAAACCTGAGCAGGAAAAGCATTATACCAAAGGAATCCGACTAATGCTCCGATAAAAGCAGCGGCATACACTACCAATTCCTCAGAGCCGGGGATATACATTATATCAAGATATCCTGAATAGATTACATTTCCGCCAAGATATGCCATGATGGCGAGAGCCAAGCCAATTATGGCTGAAGTGCCGGCGCAGAGTCCGTCAAGTCCGTCGGTGAGATTGGCTCCGTTGCTGACAGCCGTCACCGCTATAATCACTACTAAGACGAAGATAATCCAGCCGGCAGTCTGGGCTGCATTCTTATTTGGAATCCAGGATGTCAGCCAAAGATAGTTGAAGTTATTGTTCTTGACAAATGGGATTGTAGTCTGAGGAGTCTTATACACTTTGACAGGGTGGACAGTGCTTTCTTGATCGGCAACATCGTATGTGCTTGAGGCTAAGACTACAGTAGGNCCATCGCCTGAAGTCGAGGTGATGATCGAGGCTTGCGTCAATTCGGAAACTGCCTCAGGTTCTGTAGTGAGAGGCACGTTGCTCATCTTGATGTCTGGGGAGAGCCACATGGTGAGTCCNACGATAAGTCCCAGTCCGACTTGTCCGATAATCTTGTATTCTCCTTTCAGACCATCTTTATTGTGATATTTGATTTTGCGATAGTCATCCAGAAAACCTATTGCCCCGGTCCAGATAGTAGCCACGAGCATGAGAATCATGTAGATGTTGGAAAGATTGCCAAGGAGCAGACAAGGAATCATGATCGANGCAATGATTATGATGCCCCCCATGGTCGGAGTACCGGTCTTTTTCATCTGTCCTTCCAGTCCGAGGTTGCGCACCACTTCACCGACTTGCATCCTTTGCAGACGGTCGATGATTCGACGGCCGAATATAAGTGCTATCAGCAGCGACAGTGTGAAAGTGATTCCAGCGCGGAATGATATGTAGGTCATCAATCGGCTTCCAGGGAAGTCGAAATTCAGTGAATTCTGTAGGTAATCGAAAATGGAATAAAACATTTTTTCTTAGTTGGGNTTTTCGGCGTTGTCGTCGTTTTCGTTGTTTTCGTTGTTATAGTCGTTGTGGTTGCTGAATTATGAATTGAAAAAGGCAACTACTTCCTCACGGTCGTCGAAATGATGCCGCACTCCTTTTATCTCTTGATATGGTTCGTGTCCTTTTCCCGCAATCAGGACTACGCCCCCTTTGGGGCAAGTGGATAGTGCTGCCTTGATTGCTTCGCGGCGATCGGTGATGCAGAGAGTGCGTCGCATCTCCTCAGCACTCAGCCCAGTCTTCATCATGTTGATGATATCTTCCGGCTCTTCATCGCGGGGGTTGTCGGAGGTAAGGATAAGCCTGTCGGAGCGGCACGCAGCTTCCTGTGCCATCATAGGACGCTTACCATGGTCGCGGTTGCCTCCTGCACCAACCACAGTGCATATATATCCATCGGAGCCAACGATTTCGCGGATTGTATCAAGTACATTTACGAGCGCATCAGGAGTGTGTGCGTAGTCAACAATGGCGGTCACGCCGTCGGGGCTGCGGAAAGTCTGGAACCGACCAGCCACAGGGACAAGTTTGCTCATGTTGACAAGCAATTCATCTTTTGGGAGTCCAGCCAAATAAGCAGCACCGTATACAGCAGTCAGGTTGTAGGCATTGAAGCGTCCTGTGAATTGCACTTCCACTTCTTTTCCGTTGAGTGAGAGAAGAGTTCCGTCAAGACGACTTTCCACTACTCTACCGCGGAAATCTGCATCGCTGCGAAGGGAGTAGGTATACTTCTTTGCTTTTGTATTCTGAAGCATATAGCGACCAGCCTTGTCGTCGATATTGACAAGAGCAAAAGCAGTGTCGGGGAGCATGTCGAAGAATGCTTTCTTAGCGTTCATGTAGTTTTCAACCGATCCATGATAGTCAAGGTGGTCGCGTGTGAGATTGGAGAAAATGCCACCCTTGAAATGCAGGCCGGCGATTCTCTTCTGCTGAGCAGCATGGCTTGAAACTTCCATGAATGCATATTCGCATCCGGCATCCACCATCTCAGCCAGTAGGCTGTTGAGGGTAAGAGGGTCGGGAGTAGTGTGAGTTGTGGGGATGGCGCGTGTGCCCACATAATTGCAAACGGTTGAGATAAGTCCGGCTTCGAATCCTTCCAAGCGAGCCATCTCATAAAGGAGTGTTGCAGTTGTGGTCTTTCCGTTGGTGCCGGTCACTCCTACGAGTTTCAAGTTTTGTGACGGATGTCCATACCAGGCGGAAGCGAGCCTTCCGAGAGCATCTGAAGAGTCATCTACGCGGATATATGTGATTCCTGGCTCAAATTGCGAAGGCATGGTCTCGCAAACAATAGCCCCTACGTGGGCAGAAGCCACTACGGGAATATACTTGTGTCCGTCGGTAGTCACGCCGCGCACAGCGACGAACATACCTTCTTTCTGCACCTTTCGGGAATCACTTTCCAGTGCAACTATGTTTTTATCAACGTCTCCCACTATTTCGAGAGGCTTGATATCTTTGAGCAGTGTAGATAATTTAGTAGTCATATATTGTAGTTTTCCGTTTTTCCGTTTTCCGTTTTAAATTGAGAGGCGAATTGAGATTTTTCTTCCTCTGACAGCCTCTGTGCCGGGGGGAATAGACTGCGACACCACCCGACCGGCACCTTGAATTGAGACATTGAGGCCTCGACTTTCGAGCAGATTGACTGCAGAGCGAAGGTCATAGCCGGTTACGTCAGGCACTTTTCCAGATGGATAATCCTTTTTAGGTTTTGCCTGTTTCACCGGTTGGGCCAGTGTGCTTGCTATTTTTTGAGAGTCGTTTCCAAAACTTGCGGCAATTAAAGGTCGGTCGGAGGAGTGAGTGCCTTTTAGTTGCGGAGTGTCCATCAGCATACCGCGGGCATTCATCTTTAGCGCAATTTGCTTCATCACCTGTCCGGAAGTGCGGTTGGCGCTAAGTCCGGCGGCTCCTTGCACTAAGACCATGCAACTGTATTTTGGTGCTTCATACGGGAAGAATCCGGCGAAAGCGAAACGACGTTTAGCGGCGTTATACTGACCCTTCTCCACGGGGAATGCGGTTCCGGTCTTACCGACAATCTTAACACGGTCGTCGCGTACAAGTCGGGCTGTGCCATGGTCGCCCCACACCACTTCATGAATGCATTGCTTCACCTTTTCAGCAGTCTCAGGAGAGCATATCTGGTCGCGAATGTAGCTTATTGGAATCACAGAATCACCCTTTTCGGATCTGAGAGCACGCACCAAGTGAGGCCTCACCAAGCGTCCGTGGTTGGCAATGGCATTGTAGTAAGCCAAAGTATACAAAGGGGGTATCATAGTGTTGTAGCCGTAAGCCTGGCGTGCCAAGTCAAGATGTCTTGAAGTCAGGGTTATGGGTTGCCCTTTGCTATTCTGTGCTTCGAGTCGGCGCACTTGAGGAATCTGCTCGCCGGCAATTCCGGAATTGATTTTATCGAAAAAACCGATTGAGGCAAGACGGTCATGATATTTTGCCGGGTCGCTTGCATATCTTTGGAATATGATACGGGCAATGCCTGTGTTGCTCGACATTTCGATCACTTGCTTCATAGTCTTAACAGTTGGAGCATGCGGGTCGCTTGTCCTTTGGAAAGGAGAGCAGTCGACAGTCTGGTTGACGCTTTTCACTATTCCATCCTCAAAAGCAATCATCATAGAGATTGGTTTGATTACAGACCCGGGCTCGTATGGAAGCACAGCACGGTTGAGAGCTTCGCCGTAAGATCCGTCGGGCATTCTCTCTATGCTTGAGAGGGCTTTGATCTCACCCGTCTCCACTTCCATGAGAATGGCTGTGCCCCATTCGCAGTTGGTCTCAGAGCATATATCCTGTAGGCTTTCTTCCACAATGTCTTGAAGGTCAATGTCGATTGTAGTAAGAAGGTCGTATCCCGGAGTGGGAGGCGTCGTGACCCAAGTGCCATAACCTTTAGTGAGAGGCACTTGCTTTGCATATCCAGGCTTTCCGTAGAGCAGAGAGTCAAGGTCTTTTTCCAGGCCTGAATAACCATGAATTTCACCTTTCCGTTTAGTGGAGTCTTTCACCACTTCATGCACACGACCGATGCTTCGGTTTGCCATCTTACCGTAAGGATATATGCGTCGAGAATGTTCTTCTTTATACATAGGGCATCGGAATCCGGCGCCTTTGAANTCGCGAATNAAAACAAATTTNCGAGCTGAGTCNAATTCCTCAAGAGGTCTGTGNCGCGCTATAGTGAGAGATCGAGTGCGGTCCTTATGCTCTTTTTCCAATTCTTTGTGGAATCTTACGCGCCAAGATTTCTCTTTCCTTGTGGCTGCATCCGCTTTTTGAGGGTCGAACCGAGGATATATTATGTCGAGAGTGTCGGCAAGGGAGTCAAGTTTTGCTGTCAATTTTTCTTTGCTCATTCCCTTCATCTTATTGTGGCGCATGTCGATCTTAATGTCGCATACTTTTACGTTGCAAGCGAGAATGTTTCCGTTGGCTGCAAGGATGCTTCCTCTCTCGGGAGCGATAGTGTCGATTCGGGAGAGTTGCTTTTCAGCCCGTTCATTCCAAGCGGAAGCTTCGACGACAGTGGTGCGAAACATGTTCCAGATGATTCCGAAAGCCATAAGCAGGAAAGCTCCGGTGATGACACCGTAGCGAATGAAAATGCGATATTTATTACCACCTTTTGCTGCTGCCATAGTCTCGCCTATTATTGAATTGAGTTAAGTCCTTCACATTCTACCACTACCGGGGGCTCTTCCTGATACTTAAGCCCGAGATGTTTCTCAGTAGTCAGACGCGTCAGTTCAGTCTCACGTATAAGAGTCATATACCAAGCCTTTTCGTGCAGTTTCTCGCTTTCTGCGCGTTGCAGTTCCCTATTGAGAGTCTTTATTTCCGACATCCTGGTCTTTGTGCGGTATCGGAGCCCCATTACTCCAATGAGAGCCGTGATGATAGCTATGATGAGCCATGCGTTTCGCTTGAAATACTCAATCGAAATGGCACGTCCGTTGCGAAGGTCGTCGGTGTTGCGTCTCACAGTATTGG
>WFLX010336654.1_pt1 | contig 14333 bp, 10 predicted proteins | sample 4967041 | NCBI WGS metagenome assembly WFLX01 (sample SAMN12857096, study PRJNA449069) | gut metagenome | isolation source: stool from male and female vole | host: Microtus ochrogaster | place: USA:Florida | collected 2017
CGGCGGGAATCTTGTCGCCGACCTTGAGGGTGTTGGAGTTGTAGATCTGGATGAAGTCGCCGTCGGCGTCGCAGGCGAAAACGTTGCTGCCATGCACAAAGCCTACGGTGAGTTCGTAGTCGACCTTAACGGCTGTGCCGGATTCGAGGGCGATGGTTTCGGCTACGGTCTTGACGGAGGTAACTTCGGGTTCGGGTTCAACGGGAGCCTCGGAGTTGTCGGAGTACTCGATTGTGATGGTTTTGATTTGGATAGTGCTTGAGCCTGAATTAGTGAAAGTAAGGCTTTCAGAAGCGCCGGTCCAAACATGTTTGGACGTGTCGTATTTACCCACGTTTACGGTAAAGGTGCCAAGGGTTCCGGTAAAAGTTACAGTGTTGATGTAGTGACCTTTAGCAGCGATAGTAATACCGCTGTTCTTGTTCACGCGGAAGGTATTTTCTTTGGCAACCCAGTAGCGCACGCCGGAACCTTCGAGCTTGTCGAGGGTGATGCTGACGCCATCGAGGGTGATGGTTTTGCCCAGGTCTGGGTATTCTTCGTTGACATCTTCGGTGCTTTTGTCGTCCTTGATGGTGCTGTCAACATGGGTCAAGCCGTAGTCATTTTCGGTGAAGTCGAAAGTGACCTCTGTAGCATTGGCCCCGAGGAAGCCAATGAGACAGAAAAGAGAAAGTAGAAGTTTCTTCATATGTGTTGGTTATTAGTGTTTCTTTTCAACGTAGCGGCGGAGGAAGATTTCGGTGGGGAAGTGGTCGGAGTATCCGCCGAGGTAGCTTCCGGAGGCATATGTTCGCTTGGGGTATCCCTGCCGTGTTCCTTCGGTGTCGCGGAGGAATTCGAAGTTGAGCACCTTGGCGTCGTAGAAATGCCACAGGTTATCGTTGGTGTATTTGAGGGTGAGGTTTCCGGAAATCATGATCTGGTCGAAGAGGTTCCAGGCGCTTTTGTAGGCGAGTGTGCCGATGCCCTTTTCGAGCTTGTCCCACCAGGGGTTGAAGAATCCGTGGGGGCTGCTGACCTGGTCGATTTTGCGTTTTCCGCCGATAATTTTGGCGCAGCTCTTGTTCATGGGGTCGTCGTTGAGGTCGCCCATGATGATTACGCCGATGTTAGGGTCGATGGCCCAGAGGCTGTCGGCNATGCTNTTGGAGAGTTCNGCGGCNGCNANNCGGTTGGGNTCGCTNNGCTCCTGNCCGCCNANGCGCGANGGCCAGTGGTTGACGATGACNGCGATNCGCTGGCCNAGGAGCTGANCCGACGACGCACATCTGGTCGCGNGTNCGGTANGNNATGGCCGTNNNNCGGTGGTTGGTGACGTTNTCGAGCTTGAANTATGNNGGGATTGTAGAGNAGNCCNACGTCGACGCCGCGTGCGTCGGGGCTGTCGTGGTGCACAACCTGTAGGTGCCAGGGAGCGAGTTCGGGCTGGGCTACGACATCTTCCATGACGGAGCGGTTCTCAATTTCGGACACGCCGATAATGGCCGGGCCCTTGGGCGTGGTCTTGGTGGCGAACTGGGATATGGCGTAGGCCAGGTTGTGGACTTTCTCCCAGTACTTGCGTCCGTCCCACTGGCGGGAGCCGGCGGGGGTGAATTCCTCGTCGCGGTTCTCGGGGTTGTTGGGGATGGTGTCGAAGAGGTTTTCGAAGTTATAGAAGGCTATGCCGGCTACCTGAACCGAGCGCTTGGCGTCGTTTTTCTGAGCCACGGCAAAGGGCATTGCAATGAGGGCGAGCAATGCAAAAAGGATGATTTTTTTCATGAATAGTGTTAAGGCAGAATTCTGTGGCAAAAGTACGCAAATTTTTGATTTTTCCCAAAAATAAAAGTATATTTGCACCATAAAGCGGCAGGCCATTTGAACTAAGCCGGCCTTCGGGTGGTTAGAAAAGAGCATCACCCACAGAAGAAACAACCTTAAAACTGTCCTATGCGACTACATATCAACACATTAAAGCAAATAGCCACGGCCGCCGTGCTTGGAGGCGCGAGCCTGTGCGCAGCTGCGCAGGAACCAGCTCCTACCACACTGGAGGACTTCCGCAGCCTGGCCCTGGCCAACAACAAGCAGCTGATGATAGCCCGCCAGCGCATGGCTCAGGCCGACTGGCAGAATAAGGAGGCCTTCGCGGCCTATCTTCCGGCAATCGACTTCGCCGGCGGCTACATGTACAACCAGCGGAACATATCCATCTTCGACAAGGACCAGCTGCTGCCGACGAAGACTTTCGATCTGGAGTCGCAGTCGTACCAGTTCAACCTGGTGAAGAACCCGATGACCGGCGAGCCTATCAAGGCTCCCGACGGCTCGTATATCCCCTCGACGGTGGCTCTGATACCGAAGGATGCTATGACCTTCGACATCCACAACGTGTTCTTCGGAGCGGTTACGCTTACACAGCCTGTATATATGGGCGGCAAAATCGTGGCCCTGAACAAGATTACCAAGGCAGCCAAGCGCGCCGCCGCCGATATGCACAATGCCGAGGCCGAGAATGTGATTTACGCCGTGGACGCCGCCTACTGGCAGGTGGTGTCGCTCAAGGCTAAATACAAGCTGGCCGTGAGCTATGTGGATCTGCTCAAGACGCTCAGCAACGACGTGCACCTGATGATTGAGGAGGGTGTTGCCACCCGCAGCGATGCCCTGAGCGTGGATGTGAAGCTGAACTCCGCCGAGGTGGACCTCACCAAGGTAGAGAACGGCCTGGTTCTGAGCAAAATGGCTCTGGCGCAGCTCTGCGGCCTGCCTGTGGACACGCCCCTGACGCTTGCCGACGAGGACGCGCCCGTGGTGACTCCCACCGAGGTCCACGCCGACCACCAATACGACATGGAGAACGTGTTCGCCAACCGCAACGACCTCAAGGCTCTCGGCGAGGCCGTAGAGGTTGCCAAGCAGACCAAGCGCGTGGCCCTGGCGTCGATGCTGCCCAATGTGGCGCTGGTGGGCGCTTATGAGTTCAGCAATCCCAACATGTTCGACGGCTTCAAGAAGCGCTTCAAGGGGAATTTCTCCGTGGGCGCCATGGTCACCATTCCCATATGGCACTGGGGCGGCAACCGCGCCAAATACAAGGCCGCTGAAGCCGACGAGATTATCCGCAGCCTCGAGCTGGAGGACGCCAAGGAGCTCGTCACCCTGCAGGTGCGTCAGGCTTCGTTCAAGACTCAGGAAGCTTACAAAACCTACAACACCGCCAACGCCAACCTGGCCAAGGCCGACGAGAACCTGCGCATGGCCACCCTGGGCTATAAAGAAGGTGTGAGCACCTCCGAGACAGTGATGGAAGCCCAGACGGCTTGGCTCAAGGCCCACTCCGAACAAATCGACGCCATGATTGAGGTGCAGCTCTGCCAGGTGTACCTCCGCAAGGCCCTGGGGACGCTTTAGGTCAAGTTTCGCAGGCGAAACTTGAGGTTTATGGGTTTAAGGGTTTTGGCTTTAGGCTTTAGCCGTTAGGTTCATTTTTGGAAATTAATTTTAGCTAAAAATATAGTTACTAATGACACAAGATAGCACATCGGAAGCGCGGACTTCCCGCTCACTATTGATTACGCTGGCCTGCGTAGTGGCCGTGGCCATAGTAGTGGCCATCATCGGTTTTTGCTTCATGAACCGCCCTGTTGACATCATCGAGGGCCAGGTTGAAGGGACCACCAACCGCATCTCGGGCAAGCTGCCGGGCCGCGTGGTTGAGATTTATGCCCACGAGGGCGACACCGTCCATGCCGGCGACACGCTGGTGCGCATCCACTCGTCGATAGTAGAGGCGCAGCTGGGCCAGGCCGAGGCCATGGAGACCGTGGCCCAGGCACAGAACCGCAAAATCGACGCCGGCACACGGTCGCAGATAATCCAGGCCGCCTCGGATATGGTACGCACCGCCGAAGCCGCCGTGAGCATCAGCAAGAAGACCTACGACCGCATGGAGCGCCTCTTCAACGAGGGTGTGGTGCCCGAGCAGAAGCGCGATGAAGCCAAGGCCGCCTACGATGCCGCCGTGGCCCAGCGCGATGCCGCCGCCAGCCAGCTGGCCCTGGCCAAGGCCGGCGCCCAGAGCGAGGACAAGCAGAGCGCGGCCGCTATGGTTGCCGGTGCGCAAAGCAATGTGAACCAGGTCAATGCCCTGCTGGAGGACAGCTACCTGACGGCGCCCTTCGACGGCACCATCGACGAGGTTTACCCCGAAGTGGGCGAACTCGTGGCCATGGGTGCTCCGATTATGAGCCTTCTGCGCAGCGACGACCGCTTCGTGACCTTCAACATCCGCGAAGAACTCCTTCCCGAGTTCAAGCAGGGTACGAAAATCAAAGTTGAAGTGCCCGGCCTCGGAGGCGACGAAATCGAAGTTGAAGTTTACTACGTCCGCGACATGGGTACCTATGCCACCTGGCGCAGCACCAAGAGTACCGGCGGCTACGACAGCCGTACGTTCCAGATCAAGGCGCGCCCCACGGCCAAGGTGGAGGGTCTGCGTCCGGGCATGTCGGTTCTGTTTCACCACGACGTTCAGAAGTAAACCATGGGGCTTAACCTCATAGCCGGAATGCGCCGCGAAATACGCCGCATGGGCTCCCGGAAGATGTATCTGGGAGGGCTGCTGATTGCGCCGCTGTTTCTGGCCTTCTTCCTGATTCTGCTCAACTCGGGTTTGCCCAACCGTGTGCCCACGGCCGTGGTGGACTACGACAACTCGCCGATGTCGCGCGAGCTCATCCGCAATCTGGCCAGCGAACAGCAGCTATCGATTGTGGAGCACAGCGACAGCTACGAGGACGCGCTGGCGAAGGTCCGTCAGGGAAAGATTTTCGGTTTCTTCGTCATTCCGCCCCACTTCCAGAAGGAGACTCTGAGCGGACGGACGCCGACGCTGGAGTTCTACTCCAACCTGACCTACTTCATCCCCGGCACGCTGGCCTTCAAGGGCTTCAAGACGGCGGCGGTGGTTACCGCCGGCGGCGTGGTGAAGTCGGTACTCTCGGCCACCGGGCTTGAAGGAGCCATCAGCACCCCGTCGATGACCTTCGACCAGTTCCCGCTGGGTAACCCGTGGATGAATTACGCCTACTACATGGCGCCGTCGTTCTGCTTCGGTGTGCTGGGGCTTATGGTGCTGCTGATGACCATTTTCTGCATCACCATCGAAATAAAAGAGGGGACATCGCCGGCGTGGCTCGCCACTTCCGGGGGCCGCATGTCCATTGCGATGATTTCCAAGCTTCTGCCCCACACCGTTGCCTTCTCGGCCATCGGGCTGATGATGGTTGCGGTGATGTTCGGGTTCATGCACTTCCCCTTCTACGGGTCGATAGGATGGATGTGTGTGGCCACGATGCTGATGGTCGCAGCCTACCAATGCTTCGGCGTGGCCGTGTGCTGCATCTTCCCCAACCCGCGCCTGGCTTTCAGCCTCGGGGCCCTCTTCGGCATCCTCACCTTCAGCTTCGCCGGCTTCTCCTACCCGGTGCAGGACATGTACGGCGCAATCGCAATCTTCAGCTACCTGGCCCCGGTGCGCTATTGGTTCCTGATTTACCTCAACGAGGGCCTCAACGGCCTGGACCTCTACTATTCACGGTACTATTTCGCGGCTTTGCTCGCATTCCTGCTGCTGTTCCCCCTGGGGCTGTGGAAGTTGCGCAAGGCTTGCCAGAACCCTGTTTACGTTCCCTGATATGAATGTGTTCCGCTCCATAGGCCGCTGGTTCGCCGGCACCGCCCGCGTATTCGCCAACGAAATACGCCTGGTGGTGCACGACCCCGGCGTGCTGATATTCTTCCTGGGTCTCCCCCTGCTCTACCCCATCGTGTACACGCTGATCTACAACCCGGAGGTTGTGAACGACATCCCCGTGGCGGTGGTTGACGACTGCCGTACGCAGGCCTCGCGCGACCTTGTCCAGACCCTCGGGGCAGCCCCGGCGTTCGACATCTACGACTACTGCTCCAACATGGCCGACGCCAAGCGCATGATGGCAGAGGGGCAGGTGTACGCCATTCTTAAAATACCTGCCTCCTACGGTAAGAAGCTGGGTCGCAGCGAAACGGCCCATGCGGAGTTTTTCATGGACATGGCCCTGCTTCTGCGTTACCGCACCTTCGTGTCGGGCCTGACGGACGTTCAGATGAAAGAGGTGAGCGACCTCTCTGCAGGCGCCATCGACGACAAGGGCCTGGAGTCGTACATTCCGAGCGGCTCGCTTCTGCCGGTCAACAGTCAGGCTAACTTCCTGGGCGACACCGAGCAGGGCTTCGCGTCGTTCGTCATTCCGGGCATCGTGATTCTGATTCTCCAGCAAAGTATGATTTTGGGCATCTGCATGCTGGGGGGCACCAGCCGCGAGCGCCGGCGCCGCAACGCGGGCGTGGACCCCGAGCAGGTCGGGGGCGTGGGTGTCAGTGCCACTGTCTGGGGCAAGGCGCTGGCCTACACCGTGTTCTACATTCCGGCCACTATCTTCGTGATGCACTGGATTCCGTGGATGTTCCGCCTGCCCATGCACGGCAACCCGGCCGACTACCTCCCGATGGCTCTGCCGCTGCTGCTGGCTTCGGCCTTCTTCGGCCTGACGCTGAACATCATCATGAAGCAGCGCGAGAGCGGCTTCGTCATCATCGTGTTCACATCGGTGGTGTTCCTGTTCCTGTCGGGCCTCACGTGGCCGCGTTACGCCATGCCGCAGATATGCCTCTGGCTGGGCAACCTCATCCCCGGCATCTGGGGCGTGGAGGGCTTTATCCGCATCAACTCCAACGGCGCCACCCTCTGGGAGGTGCGCCAGGCCTACTATGCGTTGTGGATACTCTGCGCGCTGTACTTCATTTTCTCCATGGGCGTCACCGCCTACATTTCGCGTAAGAAACACTGATGGCGGGCATAAAATCGCTGGTTAAAGACACTGCCATCTACGGCGTGAGTTCCATTGTGGGACGCTTCCTGAACTGGATGCTCGTTCCGCTGTACACCATCACGTTCGCCGTGGCGGAGTACGGCGTGGTGACGTTTGTCTACTCTGTGGTTGCCCTGGCGCTGGTGATACTGACCTACGGCCTTGAGACGGGCTTTTTCCGCTTCGCCAACCACGAGCGCTGGAAGGACCCGATGGAGGTCTACTCCACGAGCCTCATTTCGCTGGCCACGACCTCGACGCTGTTCATCGTGCTGGTGCTGGTGTTTCTGGGCCCGTGCACGGTGGCGATGGAGTGCGACGGGCATCCCTCCTATGTGGCCATGATGGCCATATGCGTGGGAATCGACGCCTTCACTGCCCTGCCCTACGGCTACCTGCGCTACCGCAAGCGCCCCTTCCGCTTCGCAACCATCCGCCTGATCAATATCGGCCTCAACATAGGCCTGAATCTCTTTTTCATCCTCCTCTGCCCCTACCTTATGCGGGTGGCACCGGCGACGGTCAGCTGGTTCTACGCGCCGGACTTCGGCATCGGCTACATCTTCCTGGCCAACCTCATCGCTTCGGCGGTGAATCTGGTGATGATGATTCCCGAGCTGACCGGTTTCCGCTGGCGGTTCAACAGCAAGCTTTGGCGCGAAATGATGGTCTACTCCGCTCCGCTGCTGGTGCTGGGCGTGGCGGGCATAATGAACCAGACCATCGACAAAATTCTCTACCCTCACCTTGTGAGCGACCCCGCCGAGGCTATGTACGGCCTGGGTATTTATGGCGCCAACTATAAGATTGCGGTGCTGCTGCTGGTGTTCCTGCAGGCTTTCCGCTTCGCCTACGAGCCGTTCATCTTCTCGCGTGCCAAGGAGGACGGCGGGGCCGACAAGAAGCAGGCTTACCGCGACGCGATGACTTACTTCGTGGCCTTCGCGCTGTTCATCTTCCTGGGCGTGATGTTCTACCTCAACATCATCCGCCACTTCATCGCCGCGCGCTATTTCTCGGGGCTGGGCGTAGTGCCCATTATCATGGCGGGCGAAATTTTCTTCGGTATTTTCTTCAACCTCTCGGTGTGGTACAAGCTGACCGACCGCACCTACTGGGGCATGATTTTCTCGCTCATAGGCCTGACGGTGACCATTGTGCTGAACGTGGTCCTGGTGCCGCACATCGGCTATATGGGTTGCGCCATCGCGGCCCTGTCGAGCTACGCGCTGATGATGCTTCTGAGCTTCTTCTTCGGCCACCGCTACTACCCGCTGCACTACCCCGTGGGCCGCATCCTGACCTACTTCCTCACCGCCGGCGTGCTCTATGCCGTGGGCTTCCACCTGCTGCCGCTGCTGGGTCTGGGAGCGTGGGTCAACGGGTTGATCCGCGCNGCGNTGCTGNCNGTGTTCGTGTNGGTGTTTGTNCGNGTGGAGGGGGTTCCGCTNCNGTCGCTCACCNAGCCNNTGCTTAAAAAATTGCACCGCCGATGAAGGTTTGCCTCATCAACCATTCCGACTCCAAAGGAGGTGCGTCGGTGGTGACCATGCGCCTGACCGAGGCATTGCGTGCGGCGGGCCATGACGCCCGGTTGCTGGTGGTCGACCGCACCACCGACCGGCCATTCGTGGGCGCCGTCGGGGGCAGCCGGCTGCCATTCTATGCCGAACACCTGCGCATTTTCGCCGGCAACGGCTTCAACCGCGAGGACCTCTTCAAGGCTTCGATTGCAACCGATGGCCACGCGCTGTCGCGCCATCCATGGGTACGCGAGGCCGACGCGGTGATTCTCAACTGGGTCAATCAGGGGATGGTGTCGCTCGAAGAAATACGCAAAATCGGACGCATGGGCAAGCGTATTCTGTGGACGATGCACGACATGTGGAACGCCACAGGCATTTGCCACCACACGGGCGATTGCGAACGCTTCCGCAACGAGCCGCCGTGCGGCTTCTGCCCCTTGCTGCACGGCAGGGCAGGGGAGGGCGACCTGTCGCGCCGGACGGCCCTGCGCAAGATGGCGCTCTACGCCGATGTGCCCATAACCTTTGTGGCCGTAAGCCGGTGGCTGGCCGAGCGTTGCCGACAAAGCACCGTAATGGCCGGGCAACGTATTGAAGTGATTCCCAACGCCTTCCCCGCTCAGGAATATGCTCTCCCACCAAAGTATTCGCGTGCTGACCTCGGGCTGCCCGACGGGCCGCTGATTGTGATGGGCGCTGCGCGGCTGGATGACCCNGTCANGNNNTTTNAGCTGGCNANTGATGCGCTAAACAGGGTNNGGGAGGNCNCCACGNCGGTGTTCTTCNGCAACCNGCGCAATCCGGCGCTTTTAGACGGCTTGAAGATGCCCCACCTATGGCTCGGGCCGATTGCCGACCCCGAACGCGTGCGGTCGCTCTACCATCACGCCGACGTGGTGCTTTCGTCGTCGCTGTTCGAAACGTTGCCCGGCACGCTCATCGAGGGTCTGGCCGCCGGAGCCTTCCCCGTGAGCTTCGACCGCGGCGGGCAAGCCGACATCATCGACCACCTGCACACGGGCTACCTCGCCCCCGTGGGCGACACAGCCGCCCTGGCCGAAGGCATACGCTACGCGCTGAATCACCCCGCCGACCGCGAGGCCCTCCGGGCCTCCGTTGCCGACCGCTTCAGCGCCCCCACCATCGCCCAAGCCTACCTATCCCTCCTCGCAGGGGAGTAATTATCGCATAGTGCTTAACCACAACTTAAAAAGTTTATCATTAATGGCATAGGGTACGTTGCGTTTTTTTGTACTCATCTTTCTCAGACAACCCTCTTTTACAAGTTGACGCAGATAAGGGGAAAGAATTCCTGCGGGTAAATCGGTGAGAGTCCTCAGTTTTGAAAGTTCCACAGCACCATCGGAGTTTGCTATGGAATAAAGAATCTTCTGAGAATATGCCGGTAGAGACTCAAATTTAGTGCGATATATATGATCAAACCGCTCAATAAGTGCGTTTATATCAGCATCCCGGTTGGAAGACAGGCTCACAATTTCCGACGCCATTTTGAAAGAACCCACTACCGGAGGTAAGAACTCCATCAGTGCCTCAATACGATTCTTGGTTTCTTGTGTCAGGTTTTCAACCGATATATCATTTGTTTCAAAAGCGGGAATATATAATATTCGCACACCTTCAAAAAAAGGGGCATTATAGTCGGACAGGGATTTGTCAATAGCCGAAATTGAAGCAACCAATAAAGGAGAAAAATCACTGTTGAGGTAATTTCGAAGTAGGTATTGATCTTCAAAAGAGCTTCGCTTGAGGTAATAGTCAATGTCATCGATTAAGACAATCGGCCGTACCGGACTTTTTTCCATTACAATCCCGGTGTCCTCTGATTTTTCTATAGCAGAAATTATGTCAGTACTTGCAAAGAACTGTCTACCATCGTACAATCGCACATCATAGCCTCGGTTTTCCCCTAATTCCGATACTAATTTCTTTAGTAATGTTGACTTACCGGTGCCATATTCGCCCATGACGAAAAGGGGCTGGGGGATATGATCTATGCGGGTATTTTCCGAAACATACTGCCGGATTTTAGTTATCGTTGTATTATCTGATCCCTTGGTAACCTCCATAATATCAGTCAATAAATTTATGATTCCACCATCTTCTGAGCAATGGTGACCTGAATTTTCGGACTGAGCCGTTTCTCAATAAATATCCGTCGTGCTCAAGCATTTCCAATACCTTAGTGAGCTGTTTGCGCACTTCCGCCTCTTCGAAGCTTTTTCTTCCGGCCATTGCGATGTCAACCAACCTCCCTTTTACCTGACCATCTTCCAATACGGAAAGTCTATCAAGGACTTGACGCGCAAGCGGTTCCAAATCACGGTATTCGGACAGCCGTTCATCCCAAGTCATAAAATAGTCAGATTGAGAAAGGGTGTCAATTGCTCTATCTACATCTTGGATTGTAACCGGAGTCACATCTTCAAGAGGCCTGGAGGAAATTATTTTATCTACTATTAGCTGGATAAAGTAGGGGATCGGCCACTGAAGTTGAGTTAAAGCATATAGAGTAACTTCATCATCCATCCTGAAATTATAGGAAGTGGCCAGCAATTTCAAAAAACCAATTGCTTCATGTTGGGGAAACGCCCCGAGTTCAAAATCAATCAAATCATTTATTGATTGAGACATTTGATAATGGTTCGTGAAATTGCGTAGCCCAGCCGAGCCACAAAATATCCAACGGAGCTTCGAATGTTCATTCTGCCGTAAACTCCTGAACCAGTTTAATAAAAACTCGACTTCTCCCCGGGCATCAACATTTTCATTCATTAACTTACCAAGGAAAAGTGGCAATTCATCTACTACGATCAATGTATCTTCCTCATAATCAAAGGTAGCAGCCAACCGATTGTAAAGTGATTCCAAATTTCCCTTGTGATTTAAATCCACTTTAAAGGCGCCCAATTCAATGCTTTCAGTATAATTGAACACAGTGCTCAGGAAATTCTTGGCCAAATGTCCTGTTTTTTTCATCAAACCTGCGCCCTTAAAAGCATTAATTAATAATCTAAGAAAAGCTTCTTGAGTTGCAATTCCTTGAAGATCAATGTAGACACACTTCCAGCCGTGCGTTTGCATGTCGGCCAACAAGCGTTTTGCAAGTGACGACTTCCCTATTCGACGTGGTGCCGACAGTAGCAGCGATTGGCCCTCGTTAAGGTAACGATGCGCCTGTGCGATTTCTTTCTCTCTTCCATAAAAGTCATCGCCAGTAACAGGTGCTCCAATTTTGTTGATTATTCTCATCTTGTCATTTTACTGCATAGTATAAATACTCCGCAAATATAGGGGAAAACCATCATATAAACAAATTTATATAGAAATATTTATCTATAGAAATGCAGTTCTATATAACTTTCTTTCTATAGAATACGTATTCTATAGAAAGCGTATTTTACAGCAATCTTAGTAGTTATCGGGATTAATCTCGATGCGCAAGTCGGGGGGTATGGGTGCGACAAAGGCCCGCGGTGTGCGGGCCTTTGTCGACGTCGGTAGCACTTTCAGCCGCCGGAACCTCGAGGAGAGAGGGCGGGATTTCAATCCCTACGCTTTGATAATACAACATTTTTCGCACCCATTAAGTTCGAAAAACATGCGTTTTCCAAGCACTCACGCATTTGTAGGTTAGGATTAATTTTCATAACTTTGCAACAATATAAAACCATCCTTCTATGGGCATTTTTGACAAACTGAAAAATTCAATCAGCGACCTCACCGGTGGGACGGTGGACGTTCCCGCAGTGACAAGGGAGGCCGTGCGCCTTGCGGACGTTGGCTATTTCAACGAAAGAGACGGCGCCTTCCGTCAGGTTCTTGATCCTACCCCCGGTTTTAACCGAAAGACAACCCACATCCTCACCCCCGGCAATAATGTGCTTACTGTGGCTGTGGCGTGGGACAATTCAGAATATGTCGATGACGACGAAGTTGAGCAGTTCAACAAGGATAATCTCCTCTTGAAGTCGGAACTGAAAGATGACATCCTGTGGGTGAGCAAAGAGCTGAGTAAACGCGACGTTAAGAGCGCCCAAACTTTGGCTGCGGCAATTAAAAATGCGTTGGATGAAATCGATTCTGCCGCAGAGCTTATAACCCTAAACTCGGGGCTTAGCTTGTTTACGCCGGACTACGAAACCATGAAAGCTGCTGTGAAGGAGACGGGCCGCGACGTAGAAATACAGAAATTATATGTCCCGGCCAACTGCGACGCACAAGGCCTGGAGGCGAAGGTGAAAGTTCCTGAGTTTAAGTATTTCCGCCTCTTTCTCACCAAGGTGGACACAGAGATAGCCTATGATTTCTATCTCCCTTCGGGCTGTAGTGCAAAGTGTAAGGATATATTCAGCGCCCACGGCCTGAGCGTTTATCGCATGGAGGATGGACGCTTTAAGGTGTCAGGTGTAATTTCTTACGAATCCTTTCCCACTTTGCGAAAGCTTAGCGAGGTTTTTGGAAAGATTTTCGGCAACATAGAGGACGCCCTGAAAGAACTCATGAGCAAAGAACCCTTTAAGGTCGAATTGCTTCACGAGAAGATGTTCGACTGCGCCGGTATCGCCAACATTCTGCTTGAAAACGAATATTTCAGCAATTTCAAAGAAGCAGGCGTGGTGACCTTGAAGATACCTGAAGGTGCGGAAGGCTTTAAGTACGGGCGCACAGTTACCGTTACTCTCACCCCCGAGAAGGTCACTATCCGCTACGCGGTCGACCTCAATCAAAACTTAAATTCCGAACAGATTCGTAAAATATCCGACTTCAAGCCCAAAGAAAAGGGGGAGGTAGTAATGGAATCATCGGCAACCGAGAAAGGACAGCTCACCTTCACGGGCAACGAGCTGGCATCCGGATTTGGGGTCGGAATCGAAAGCAGCGGTACTAAAGCCGTTCTTGACCACATCAGCGCCATAAATGAGAAAATCCTCGTTCTTTTTGAAAACTTGGATATGCGCGCAACCAAAAATCAGTTCTTCGACACGGACAAGATTCGCAAGCAATTCGCCAAGGCGCCCAGCTACAACAAGAAGGACGACGAGGGCGATATGAAGTTCGTTGTAAAGGGCGACGAGTCGTTCCGCCCCGAGCGCTTCGTGTGGATGATGTTTTCGAATAATGAACGTATCACTATCAGTGGAGGACTTTCGCTCCAAAATAAGGTGTGGGAAGGCATTAATCTTGACGATGTTATCAAAAAATTTAATGCCAAAAACACAGGTTTCGAGGCTTTTAAGAGCAGCGATACTGTCCGCATCCGCAAGCATTTCTATCTGAAGAATTATCCTCAGAACAATCCAACATCCACAGTGCTCCCCGACCTTGAAAAGTGTCTGACTGAGATATGGGAGGCTCTGAAGACTCTGGCGACCGTGATGGGCATCAAGACGCAGTACTATGTCCCCGACCTAACGGACCTCAAAGTTAAATTTGAGTCAATGAACTCAGTCCGGAAAAGCGAAATTAATGGCGATAAGTTATTGCTTGTGCTTAAGGAAACAAAAACCACCAGTGGCACAGAACTGTCTCACCCCGAAATGGTCATTGAGGCTTCCGCCGACTCAACCACCGTCAAGGCCGAGGTGAAACTGGGAAAACAGTTGGATAAGTCCGACACTACCGCCCCGCTGGCCGAGAAGATGGCCAAGGAGATTGGCTATGGCGCAAAGGAGGATCATGGTTACGGCTATTTTGAAGCCAAGTTCACCCTCCAGAACTCTAACTTTGAAAATAGGAAGGAATTCCTGGACGTGATAATCAAAGCCTTGAACACTCTAATAGCTTACGAAGACAAGGGCTCCGACCTTGTGTTGAAGAAAATAAACGACGATTTTGCAGCTGAGCGCGAACGCCAGCGCCAGCGTGAGGCCGAAGAGCGCGAACGTCA
>WFLX010052123.1_pt1 | contig 14331 bp, 10 predicted proteins | sample 4967041 | NCBI WGS metagenome assembly WFLX01 (sample SAMN12857096, study PRJNA449069) | gut metagenome | isolation source: stool from male and female vole | host: Microtus ochrogaster | place: USA:Florida | collected 2017
ATATACAAGCCCGGGGTTTCAACCCCGGGAACAAGGAACATATATAAGGGATANAANGTATTTCGCCCTGAAGGGGCGGGACAACAATCGCATTNCATNACGCACCGCAANAGGAGNATAACAGCAATAGAATCGTAAAACGCACGNATGTTATAGCGGCTCTTGTCCCGCNCCTTCAGGGCGAAATAGCATTTNAGGGATTGGACTATTCTATCCCCGGGGTTGAAACCCCGGGCTTGGATATTACACCCTTTCTGGGTGTCTCGCCTCCCTGTTTTACTCTATTCCAGTCTAATACAGACAAAGATATTACATTCCCACAGGGTGCCTCTGCACAATATATTACTCTATTCCAGTCCAATACCGACAAGAACATTGCACTCCTACAGAGTGCCTCGCCGCATGATTTCACAATATCTCAATTATATATCGAAGCCACATTACGCCACGGCAGAACCACATCTGTATATCTCTGTTCATCAAGCGTTTACAAACACTTTTACAATCGCAGTGCGATTACTGTATAAAAGCGGTGCGATTGCAGTGTAAACGCACCGCTTTTACCATGTAATTGCATTGCGTTTACCGTGCGGTTACATTTCGCTTATTTTGGCATTGCCTGTCTACGACATGATATAACCTCGGACAATGCAACAAAAAAATACACCGGAAAGAAAATTCTTTCCGGTGTATTCCGAATATAGTTTGTCTAAATTGCACTCCTCAATTACTGTGCGAGCTTGCCGTCAGAGCCAAGTACGTTTACAATCTTGTGGATATACATCTTCTTCATGTTCTCACGCGCAGGCTTGAGGTACTGACGTGGGTCGAAGTCTCCGGGGTGTTCTGCAAGATGCTGGCGTATAGCGGCTGTCATAGCGAGACGTGAGTCAGAGTCGATGTTAATCTTACATACGGCTGACTTAGAAGCCTGACGCAGCTGATCCTCAGGAATACCGATAGCAGCCTCAAGGTGACCGCCGAACTTGTTGATGGTGTCCACCTCGTCCATTGGTACTGAAGAAGAACCGTGGAGAACGATAGGGAATCCGGGGAGCTTCTGCTCTATCTCTGCAAGGATGTCGAATGCGAGTGGTGGCGGAACGAGAACACCGTTAACGAGAGTACACTGATCGGGTGTAAACTTATGTGCTCCGTGTGATGTACCGATAGAGATAGCGAGAGAGTCGCAACCTGTACGTGTAGCGAAGTCAATAACCTCCTCCGGCTTTGTATAGTGAGACTCGGCAGCGCAAACCTCATCCTCTACGCCTGCGAGCACACCCAGCTCAGCCTCTACGGTTACATCGTACTGGTGAGCGTAGTCAACAACCTTCTTAGCCAAAGCTACATTCTCCTCGTAAGGAAGGCTTGAGCCGTCGATCATGACTGAGGAGAAGCCCATATCAATACAGTTCTTGCAGAGCTCAAAGCTGTCGCCGTGGTCGAGGTGGAGCACTATTTCAGGGNGTNCGCAACCCAATTNCTTNGCATAAGNCACNGNANCNTCTGCCATATAGCGGAGTATTGTGCCGTTAGCGTAGTTGCGGGCGCCCTTTGACACCTGCATGATAACCGGTGACTTGGTCTCTACTGCAGCCTGTACGATAGCCTGCATCTGCTCCATTGTATTGAAGTTGAAAGCCGGTATGGCATAACCACCGGCAACGGCGCGCTTGAACATCTCACGGGTGTTGACAAGGCCGAGGTCTTTGTAATTTACCATTGATTTGAGAATTTATTGTTAAAATATAAAATGTTTATCCCTACTCGTGCGTCGGCGCATAATATTGCGGGTGACGCCATTGTTGTTTTATCCATTGCAAAGTTAGCATTTTCTTTTAACACGGGCAAATTTTTCTTTCAAAATATCATGAAAACGGGGTTATTTCCGTATTTTTGCAAACTTCGCTTTGCAATATATCTGCATCCTGCTTATTTCAGATTTTTATCGAAGAACAGCCTTATCTCATGCTGCATCTGCCTGTTGAAGAAATGTTTCTCCGGCCATATCTTCGTCAGCAGGTTCTTATTGGCGCCGCAGTCGGCCCATACCTGCCTCATCTCGCTATATGCTTTCTCCACTCCCTCCACCGGAAACAGCTTGTCTTTGTCGCCATTGAAGAACAGCATGGGCTTTGGACACGCCAGAGATGCCACATGCGGATAGTCCATCAGGTTGCGTATGCCGGGTATAAGCATTGAGTATGCCGAGCCGCCTTTGTTCTGATTGTTTGTAAGCGACATGAGATGGNCGGTGTCGTTCATCCAACATACAGCCGCANCNGCCTTNACCACATCGGTCATAGCAGCCAGCATCCACGCGCGGTACGATCCCATCGAGAAACCGACACAGCCTACATTGTCGGCGTCTACCATCGGCAGATGGGCCAAAAACTCCGCCGAGCGGATGTCATCCCATGTTATCCACGCTCCCCATGAGGCGCCCATCTGCAACATATTAGCCGCCAAAGCCTGCTGCGAGTCATAGCGCACGCCCTCTTTACGGCCACGATCTCCCCAGAANAGCGCATCGACGGACAGCACCACATAGCCGGCCTTGGCCAGCTCGTCGCCCACATAAACGCCGTCATAGCATCTCATTGCCCAGTCATCGGCATCGGCTATCACCGTGGAGTCAACGTCAAACGGCCTCACCATCTTCTCCTTGCCTATGGAGAAATGCGCCCCGTGGTCGTGAAGCATCAGCAATGCCGGTGCTTTCCGCACCTCCGGCACAAGCAGATAGGCCGGCACACGCTCCCAACGGTTTATGTTGAACAGTATCTTCTGAGCCTCATAGCCGTCGCGTTGCTCACGGGCCACCACCTCATAGTCGTATGACAACGGCGCTGGCGGGGGCAGTTGCATGGTTGCCTCCACCTGCTTACGGGCCGCCTCACGCCATTTTTTGAATTTCATGGAGCTCTTTTTCTTCTGCCATGACCACGGGAATGTAAGTTGTTCTTTCAGCTGTTGGTAGAACAACGGCATGTCTTTCTCCGTGCCATAGGCCGGAACACACTGCGCATCNNCTGACATCGANNCGACAANAAATATGGNCAATAATATNANTNTCATGCTTNNAAAGGTAAAGATTATTCCTGAAACGGCAAAAGAAAAACCCGGAAAAGCGCCTCCAGAGATGATATAAGGCATTAAAAAAAGGAAGGTTCCCGCACAAACGCAGGAACCTTCCACTACAAGATTCATTCTTTTATAATCTTTTTTCTTTTATTTCTTGGCATTGTTCTTCTCTGCTGAGACCTGATCGACAGGATTCCCGGCACCAATTCCCTTCGGAAGCTCAACGTCAATCTTCTCAGGTTGCGTTATACCCTCAAGCTCAACGGTGAAGATAAGCGTGGAATAAGGCTGTATCTTGCCTTGCCCACGCTCGCCGTAAGCAAGGTTATAAGGTATATACAACTCCCACTTTGAGCCTACAGGCATCATGGTCAGAGCTTCAGTCCATCCTTTTATAACCTGATTGGCATGGAACTTCGTCACAGGATTTTTACGTTCATAGCTGCTGTCGAACACGGTACCGTCGATGAGGCGTCCCTCATACTTCACGCTCACCTCCTGAGTGGCTGTCGGTTTCGGTCCCTCGCCCATGGTAATGACCTTGTATTGCAAGCCGCTTGGAGTAACCTGCACGCCTTCTTTCGTCTTATTCTCCTCCAAGAACTTCTCACCTGCACTACGGTTCTCGCCATATAGCTTCTCAGTCTTGACCGCTCTGTTGGCTTCCATGCGCTCCTGGAAGAGTTTACCCGCACCGGACATGTCAAACTTTGTGGTGTCATTGCTCAGAGCCGCAACGAAACCGTCATAGAAAAGCTCACGAATCAGGGAGTCAGGAGTATCTGTTAGTTCGTTGTCCATGCCCTTAATCATACGTGACTCCACGAGTTTCGCAATCTCAACACCTGCGGAATAAGCCACATAACGTGGGTCAGTGACCTTATTGCGGGCCTCTTTGAACCCCTGAATGAAGTCAGCCATGTAAGCGGTATCGACATTGTGCTGCTGCATAATGAACGGTATCAGACCCTGAGTATTGGCGTATCCGGCGGCATAGCTGAGTGAATCGCTGCCGCTTTTCAGCTCAACCGCAGCCTTAGAGGCTTTTTTCTGCACATTTTTCTTTGCATAACCCGCAACTCCCGCAGCCGTACAAAGAAGTGCCAATAGCAGTATTTTCTTCATATCGCTATCCTGTTACTTATTTATTGATATCGACAAGCTCGATAGTGAAGATAAGAGTAGAGAACGGTTTGATAACCTGTCCGCGCGACTCAGCGCCATATGCGAGGTCAGCAGGGATGAAAACCTCCCACTTTGAGCCTACAGGCATCATGGCAAGTACTTCTTTCCAGCCCGGTATCATCAGCTTGATATCCATTGTTGTAGGCTCGCCACGCTGATAACTTGAATCGAATACCTGTCCTTCTATGTTCTTACCCTCATAGTGTACCTTTACAGAAGCAGTATCAGCAGGCACGGCGCCCTTACCTTCTGTAATGACTTTATACTGCACACCGCTCGGCAACGTCTTTACACCTTCCTTCTTTGCGTTCTCAACAAGATACTGTTCGTTCTTTTTCTTATAGTCGCCAAACTGCTTTTCCATACTGGCCTTCTTTATAGCGGCCGCCTTTACCGTGATAGTATTGCGGGCTTCTTCTACAGACATAAGCTGACCTTTGCCCTTGGCACCTGCCGCGAAGCCTGCCAATACGTTCTTCAGCGAGATAGTCTTTGTGCTGTCATTGCCGAAAAACTCATAGTTAGCGCCTTTAATCATCTGTGTACCGAACTGCTGTCCTATCTGTAAACCGGCCATATAAGCGGCTTTCTTCTGGTCATCGCCGCATGTTGCGCCTTCAGTTACACCTTTCAGGAACTCGTCAATGTATGCGGTATCAATGCCCATACGCTCGGAAAGATACACCTTTAAGCCATCTGACTGTGACAGACCAATGGCATAACTAAGTGTGTCAATGTCATTCTTGAGGCTTGCGCTCGGCGTTCCGTTGCCGCAAGATGTGAAAGCGGCGGCTGCTACCGCAACCATTGCCGCGAGAGTGAGTTTCTTCATTTTTCTTATTGTTTATTGTTATCTATTATTATTTTGTCTGAATACATTGCCAAGACAACGGTTACACGACCTCTATCAGCTCCACATCGAATATCAACGCAGAATACGGAGGTATTGAACCGGCCGCTCCCGCCTCACCATACGCAAGGTTATAAGGTATGAAGAAACGGTATTTGGCCCCTTCTTTCATCAGTTGCAGCCCCTCTGTCCATCCTGCTATGACACCGCCAAGAGGGAATGTGGCAGGCTCTCCACGCCTATAGCTGCTGTCAAACACCGTGCCATCGGTGAGAAAGCCCTCGTAATGGCACTTTACGCTGTCCGTAGCCTTAGGCTGTTTGCCCGTACCCTCGGTGAGAACCTGATACTGCAGGCCGCTGGCTGTAACGACCACGCCGTCTTTCTTGGCGTTCTCCGCAAGATATTTCTCACCCGCCTCCTTGGCAATCTTGCCGTTCTCGGCGGCCTTGGCACGCTGCTGTGCCTCCTGCTCCTGANAGAATTTCGTTACTATCTCCTGNGCCTCAGCGGGTTTCAGCTGTTCCTTACCGGCGATAGAGTCCTTTATTGCCTGTNCAAAATCGTCAATATTGAGTTTTTCCGCGCCCATATTCTTCAACTGAGCTCCAATCCCCAGACCGAGAGCGTAACTNACTTTGTCCATATTCGTTTATTTGATAATTANTACTTGTATCATTAAAATTGTCGCAAAATTAAGCAAAAGTTTAGAATTAGTGCCACCCGCCTATATTAAATATTGTTAAGAGTCGGTTTACACGGGACTTTTCCATTTCCCGACATAATATAAATCAAGAAAAATATCTACCTTTGCAGAAAACTCATCATAGCGCAATGAAGAAGATAGTAATACTTACAGGTGCGGGTATATCGGTGGAAAGCGGCCTGACTACTTTCCGAGACGCCGGCGGATTGTGGGACAACCACCCCGTGGAACGGGTGGCAACGCATGAGGCATGGGAGCAAGACCCGTGTTATGTCAACGACTTCTACAACATGCTGCGTGTCAAATACAAAGACGTGCAACCGTGCGAGGCCCACCATCTTGTCAAGGCGCTGGAGCAGGACTATGACGTTACGGTGATAACACAGAACGTTGACGGCCTGCACGAGGCCGCCGGCTCAACAAAAGTGATACATCTGCACGGCGAGATGATGAAGATGTGCTCCTGCGCCGACGTGGAAAACACGAAATGTCACGTGTCATTGCCGCACGAGGGCTTCGGAGCAACGGGATTAGAGGTGCCACACGGCGCCAAAGCCGCTGACGGAGCGCTGCTAAGACCGTACATAGTGTTCTTCGGAGAGGCGGTGCCTAACATTGAACCGGCAATAGCCGAGACGCGCAAGGCTGATATATTCGTGATAATAGGCACATCGCTTAACGTCTACCCCGCGGCAGGATTGGCAAGCTATCTCAAACCGGGGACACCTATATATATTATAGATCCCAATCCGGTAGCGGCCAACAAGGAGACGGTTCACCTGCAATGCGGCGCCGGAGAAGGCATGAAACGACTGATACAAATACTGAAAAAGCAATGAAGATACTTATAATGAACGGCCCGAACCTCAACCTGCTCGGCGTGAGGGAACCGGGTATCTACGGCAACAACTCGTTCGAGAGTTACCTGCCACAGCTCAAAGAGCGTTATCCCGATACGGAACTGGAATACTATCAAAGCAACANAGAGGGCGAGATGANTAACANGCTGCAAGAAGTGGGATTCACATACGACGGCGTAGTGCTCAACGCCGGAGCATACACACACACTTCCGTGGCATTGCACGACTGCATACGCTCGATGAAATGCCCCGTTATCGAAGTGCATATAAGCAATGTCCACACTCGTGAGGAATTCCGACACCACTCATATCTCTCACCGGCATGCAAGGGAGTGATATGCGGTTTCGGGCTGGACAGCTACCGTCTGGGGGTGGAGGCACTCATAGAGTGTAAGAGAAATGGCTAAGTCGCACACACAGAACCCGCTGCACACCACCCCGATACCGGCGGGGGAAGACATGGAGCGTGAGGCGTTGCTGGACGAATATGTACTGGAGCACACCGACCCGGAACCGGAATACCTATACCGTCTGTGGCGGGCAACAAACATACATACGCTGCACGGGCGCATGGCATCGGGAAGACTGCAAGGCAGACTGCTAAAAATGTTCGTACAGATGGTGCGCCCGCGGAACATAATAGAGGTGGGCACATTCTCCGGTTACTCCGCACTGTGCATGGCAGAGGGACTCGAAGAGGGCGGACACTTATATACATTCGAGATAAACGACGAACAGGAGCCGTTCACAAGGCCGTGGATAGAAAACTCACCGTGGGCAGACCGCATAACATTCATTATCGGAGATGCGATAACAGAGGCCGCAAAAACGGGACAGACATACGACATGGCGTTTATTGACGGGGACAAACGCACATACATAGAGACATACGAGGCACTGCTGCCGCTGATGAACAGCGGGGCATTCATATTGGCCGACAACACTTTGTGGGATGGACATGTGATAGACCCTGACTATGACAATGACCGGCAGACAACGGGAATAAGGCGCTTTAACGATTACATCGCCGAGGACAAACGTGTGACAAGAGTGATATTGCCGTTACGTGACGGCCTGACTGTTATAAGGGTGAGTTAGCGACGCTACACCGGCGGCCGGCAATCGCAGTGCCTTTATATTGTAATCGCACTGCGATTATCATGTAATCAGGGTGCGATTGCACTGTAATCGGGCTACGATTACAACGCTGCTTGTATCACACTGATTTCCAGTCCATTTCAAATCGCATTTCAAAACAGGCATAAAACAAAATATAGAGTGCCGGTTGTCTTGCCCATACAGGCTCGACAACCGGCACTCTATATTCTCCACACATCGCCGCGGATATGCCTTTCTCATGTAATAACAATACCTACATCCTGTCAATAACGTTCATAAAGACGATAAACAACGCCAATACCACTGCGATACAGATAAGAATGGTCATGCAGATGCGTTCCATCCGTTTTCTGCGCCGCTCGCGATTGAACATATATTCACGAAACATTGAAGTGGAATCTCGTCTGACTTTTTTATGCGATGTATCTGTTTTTGAATTCATCAGGGGTATTTTAGATTACTCTACTTTATAATTTACCGCTCAATTTTACCCCCCCCGATAAGTTTTTACCAGAGAGACCGTTTGCTTTTCGATGTGCAAAATTAATCAATAATAAAAGAATTCGGGAAACTTACGGCTCGTGTTTTTAGTTTTTTCTTTTTTGTTTCATCTTTTTAACAAACAAGATATTGCACAAAATATTAATAAAACGTACCTTTGCAGACATATACAACTAATAACATTATATAATNAACCTACACCGATTATTNTCTCTATGGACAATGCTTGCATTATGTATAGCGCAGGTGCAAGCCCAACTAACTCTCGACATCTCGCCGAAAGAGCGAGGCAGTGCAATAAACCCTCTGCACTACGGCATATTTTTTGAAGAGATAAACCATGCCGGAGACGGTGGATTGTATGCGGAACTGATACGTAACCGCTCCTTTGAGGACAACGCATCCACGGAATATTGGACGGCTAAGGGAACGGCAACTATAAGCAGAAGCACGAAAGCGCCGTTGCTGAACGACGCACAAGGCGGATATGCGGCTGTGACATTGGCGGCAAAAGGCGATGCCATACAGAACAGCGGCTTTTGGGGTATGAACATCGTGCAGGGCGAATCGTACAAGCTTTCTTTCTTCATAAAGACGGCAAGCAAAATAACATTGGCCGCACAACTGCTTGATGACAAAGGAAAGAGCATAGGAGAAACGGCCATAAGCATTGGCGCGGCAAGCGGATGGCAGAAACAAACGGCCGTGATAACAGCCACAGGCTCTTGCGCCACAGGCAGTTTCGCCATTGCCAACGCCGCAACAGCCAAGGCCTCGTTCAGCCTTGACGTGGTAAGCCTGTTCCCACCGACATTCAAAGACCGTGAGAACGGATGCCGGATAGATTTAGCTCAGAAGCTGGCTGACATGAAACCGGCTTTCATGCGCTTCCCCGGCGGGTGCTACATAGAGGGCGAATACAGGAACAATGACCAAAACCGCTTCGAGTGGAAGAAGACAATAGGACCGATAGAAAGCCGCCCCGGACACATGAACGTGAACTGGAACTACCGCGTCAGCGACGGTCTGGGATTTCATGAGATGCTGCAACTGTCTGAGGATTTGGGGGCCGCGCCGCTGTTTGTGGTGAACATCGGACTGGGACACGGATGGTATCAACCGTTAGATGACCTCGATGAGTACATACAAGAGGCCCTCGACGCAATGGAATATGCCAACGGCGACGCCTCAACAAAATACGGAGCAATGCGTATAGCAAACGGACATCCGGAGCCGTTCAACCTGAAACTGATAGAGATAGGCAACGAGAACTATAACTTCTCCGCAGGAAACAACAACGACCAGAGTTTCCAGTATGCGGAAAGATACTACAAATTCTATCAGGCTATAAAGGCCGCATATCCCGATGCGGTATGTATAGGCAACGTAGAGGCATGGGGCACCGACTCACCTACATGGCGAAACGACTATCCGGTGGATGCGGTAGACGAGCACTATTACCGCTCACCGTCATGGTTCGTAAGCCAATACAACAAGTATGACGGCTATGACAGGGCAAAATCTCCCAAGATATACGCCGGAGAATATGCCGTGACACAGAACTTTGGCACCACGGGAAATCTGGACGCGGCACTGGGCGAGGCTATATATATGCAGGGAATGGAAAACAATTCCGACATCTGNANAGACTANGGAAGGCTATGCCCCGATATTCGTAAACGAGAACGATCAGAAGTGGAAGCCGGACATGATACGCTTCAATAGCAGCGAGAGCTACGGCACACCATCGTATTATGTGCAGAAGCTTATGCCAAATTATGTGGGTAAGGAGAACGTAAAATGGGTTGAGACAAACAACAACACCAACACGGCCGTTAACTACGGAGGCCTGAGTACTTGGCTGACAGCAGCGACATTCAAAAACTATAAGGTCACGAAAGCGGACGGAACGGTGTATAACGCGCCATTCAACGGCACGGAGAAATGGAACGATGCCGGTGGCTCATGGACAGAAAACAACGGCACGCTGACCCAATCAAGCACCTCAATGACGGGATTGCTGTACACAAACATGGCACAACCATTAGGTGATAACTACACCATTGAGGTGGATGCTACCAAAACCGCCGGGGCGGAAGGATTCCTAATAGCTTTCAACTATAACGATGCGGAGAACTATTGCTGGTGGAACCTCGGCGGATGGGGCAACACCCAACATGCGGTTGAGGTGTGTCGCAACGGCACGAAGAGCACGGTAGCGTCATGCTCCGGTTCACTCGTTACGGGAAAGACATACCATATAACGATACAGGTGAGCGGTTCAACGGTAAAATGTCTGTTGGACGGCACGCTGATGCACACTTTCTCACTGCCGATAGAGCGCAAGGTTTATGTATCATCAAACATAAACGATGAGACAGGAAAGTTATATGTGAAGCTCGTTAACCCCAATGCGGAGGCACAAAACGCCCTGATTAACCTGAAAGGATATCATGCCACCGACGGAAAGCTGGTGCAGATGACAGCAGACACCAACAAGGAAGAGAACACTATCGGCAACCAATATGCCGTGGCACCGACAGAAAGCGACTTGGGAGTGAGCGGAAGCAGCATGATACTGAGCATACCGGCATACTCATTCAATATCGTTGAGCTGGACATTGCGGAAGGAGAAGACTCTGAAAACACCGTANCAGTACCGGAAGGCACCTATTACCNTNATAATAAGGAGAGCAATNCCTTCATGGGCAGAGGCGCAAACTGGGGTACACAGGCCANAATGGAANCATACGGCATACCCGTTGAGGTGAAGAAGACTGACGACGGATGTTATACTCTGCGTCAGACTGACATGGAAAATGCATTCATCGGCATAGACGGAGACATATACACAGACAAGAATCAGACTTTTCCCGTGAAATGGAAGTTCTCTCCGGCCGACGGTGGGGCAATGGTTTTGCTTAACGCTACAGGCAAGACATACATAGCAGGCAACGCACCTTACGCCGGATGCACACAGACAACCGACAAGACACAGGCCACAACATTTGAGCTGATAGACAAAACCCGATACAAGGCTATCACCGCATTGGGAGACTCTTTGCTAACAGCCACGGACGGAACAATGTCCGTTGACATGACGGACATGATGCAAAACCCTTCAATGAACAGCGGCGTCAGCGGATGGGAGAGCAAGGTTTACGTCAATAACTACCAATACAGCGTAACTAACCGTGCCGGAGTGAACGAGGTATATGAGAAGAATGCGTATCTGAAACAGACGATAAGCGGCCTCACACCGGGTGCTCTCTACCGTTTCTCACTATACGGTTTCCTTCGTAATGCGTCACGGGAAGTGTGTCTGGCCAATGAGGCTGCAGGACTGGAGATAAGCGATGCATACATATACGCAGGTGAAAGCACACACCGTATGGCCTCATGGGCAAGTGAAAGAGTGAGTGACAAGGCTCCGAACTCAATGGAAGAAGCCGCCGAGGCATTTGCCAACGGACGTTACAAGAACTCTGTGGTAGGCAGAGCTGACAAAGACGGCAACCTGACAGTAGGTCTGGAACTGAAGCAACACATCGGAGGTTGCTGGCTTATATGGGGCTCTGCCACGCTGGAGCAAAGCACATTGCCGATAGATTACACCGCAAATATAAGTAATCCGAGCTTTGAGAACTGGCTGACAGGTTGGGACAACAACGGCATGCAGACACAAAACAACAACGAACCGTCAGCAGGTAAAACAGGAACCTATTACTGTGAGCGATGGACACAGGCACCCGGTCATCTGCCTGACACCTATATACAGCAGAATATTAGCCAACTACCGGAAGGAAGATACCGGATTACCGCTACATGTCATGCCGAAAACCAAAGCGGAACACCTGCAATAGCAAGCGGAGCATTCCTCTTTGCGGGTGAGGAGGAAACGGAAGTGAACACTCCGGGAGAGTATTCGGTGGTAGGAACGGCCATAGGCGGGGAGCTGACCATAGGCTTCAAGTGTGTCAACACAGACGCAAACTGGGTTACAGTGGACAACTTCAGACTGGAATGGATAGGCGAACCGACCACAGGTTACAAGAAATCACGTGACCAATGGATTGCGAAACTACAGAATCTGACCGCAACCAAGAAGATATTGACGGCTGAGCAACTCGCCCACGCACAACAAGTGATAGACAATGCCAATGCCGCCGAGACATCAGAGGCACTGGTTGAGGCTATAGCGGCATTGAAAGCGGAGTACGAGGCACTGGATTCATATCGCATAGACATAGACAGGTCAGCGGAATCATACAAGGGTTATCTTTTCACTTATTTCCCTTCAAACAGTAATGAGAACCTGTACTACGCCTATTCCGATGACGGTTTCAACTATACCGTGCTGAACAACGGCCAGAAAGTAATGGCCTCCGACACCGTTGCCATCAAGAAAGGCATACGAGACCCGCACATTCTGCGTGGCGAGGACGGCAAAACATTCTATATGGTGGCCACGGATATGCGCTGTGCAGAGGGCTGGGACAGCAACAGGGGTATCGTAATGTATAAGAGTACCGACCTGATACACTGGCAACACTCTACGGTACACTTCCCGACACGCTTCCCTAACGGCTGGAGCAGCGTAACAAGAGTATGGGCACCGGAAGTGATATGGGACAAAGACTATGAGAACGCCGACGGTACCAAAGGACGGTACATGGTATATTTCTCCCTGCTAACAAGCGACGACGGTACATGTACCTACGACAAAGTGTTCTATTGCTACGCCAATGACGACTTTACCGACTTGCTTGATTACCCCGTTTATTTCTATGNNAGANGCTCGGCAACCATTGATGCAGACATAGTGTATGNCNAAAGNGACCGCCTTTACCANATNATNTACAAGAATGAAGGTNCGGGANGCATCTGCCNTGTAACGTCAGAACGCCTTACTCCAATGGCCGGCGAGCCGGCCGGAAGCCAGTGGAGCGCACCGACCGGCATGGTGCAGCAAACAAATGTGGGAGTAGAAGGAGGTGGAATATTCCGTCTTATAGGTGAGAACACATGGGTAGTGATGTACGATTGCTACGGTAGCGGATACTATCAGTTCTGCACTACCACAGACTGGAAGACCTATACACTACGTGCCCAGACCACGACAAGCGGTGCATTCACACCACGCCACGGCACGGTCATGCCAATAACAGCACAGGAATACAATAGGTTGATAAAGGCTTTTCCCGCCAATGGGTTGTCACAGTGCCTCATAGGTGACGTCAATTCTGATGGAGCCGTTACCGTTGCCGATGCCAACATGATTGTAAACCACAACCTAATGATTAAGCAAACGAACTTCAACAGGGGCGTTGCCGACACCAACAGCGACATGATAATATCCGTTGCCGATGCCAATGTCATAACAAACGATTACCTTGACAACACGAAGTAGTAACGTTCATAAGAGAAAACTGCAACAATAATAAAATCAGGAGTGCTATTTGTGAGAATGTTTTCACAAATAGCACTCTTGATTTTTTATGCCCTCCGACCCACATCCACCATTGTTCAGCGTGAGTTCGGTATAAAAGGACTGAGTCAAGTACGTTTATTCAATATCCCTTCGCACCATATTCAGCAGTTCCTCGCCTGTCAGTTTGTGACTCATATCGGTGCTATCAAGAATATCCTGCACCAAAGCACGCTTGCGTTCATGCAGCCGTTGTATCTTTTCCTCAATGGTTCCCTCCGCAATAAGGTGATAAACGGTGACCGTTTGTCGCTGCCCTATACGATGAGCGCGATCCGTTGCCTGCGCCTCTATAGCAGGGTTCCACCACGGATCGGTATGTATCACATAGTTGGCGCGTGTCAAATTCAATCCCAGTCCGCCCGCTTTCAGCGATATAAGGAACACCGGACACTCCCCATCCTGAAATTTTGCGACCAATTCCTGCCGCGCCTTGATGCTCACCCCGCCATCCATATAAAAGTATGGTAGAGCAATTGCGTAAAGAGCCTGTGTTATCAGCGCAAGATAAGATGGGAACTGCGAGGACACAAGC
>WFLX010219912.1_pt1 | contig 14329 bp, 17 predicted proteins | sample 4967041 | NCBI WGS metagenome assembly WFLX01 (sample SAMN12857096, study PRJNA449069) | gut metagenome | isolation source: stool from male and female vole | host: Microtus ochrogaster | place: USA:Florida | collected 2017
GTAGAGGGTAAAAATAGAGCGGGAAAACCATTCGTAGCGGGCATTAACCATCAGGCCGTGCCATGTGATTTCGCCATAGCGCTGACCTACGGCATGGTTGCTGCTTCCGGAGGAGTAGGTGTAGCTCAATCCCAGCCATAGCTTGGGAATAAATTTATGGTCGATAGTGAAGTTTACATCGCCCCAGCCATTGATATCATGCCAACCGTGAGAGTAGGCGCCGTGGTACATGGCGGGTGAGGCGCCGTAGCTTGCGCTGACCTGAGTCCGTTGACCCCATGCGGCTACGGTGCATACGACCGCTGCCATAAGTAAGAGAAGTTTTTTCATAATTGCAGAATAGAGTTAGTTGATAACATAGTAACATATGAAGAAGGGATTTTGTTAGGCGGATTTTTATGAAAGTGGGGGATTAGCATAAATCGGGGGATGCGTGGCGGTAATTTTGTCGGTGAAATAACAATCAAGTAAATTTTATTTCCAGCTACAATTAACTTAATGTCGAACTATTTAATACCATGTGATTTACAAAGTGATTTATGACAGAAGAAATTAATACTGAAGAAGAAAATCCCCGTGAAGAGCGACTGGAGGTGGAAGTGACTCCGTATGAGCCTTCGCCACAGGTGCTTGCCATGATAGCTGATGCGGAGGAGCGCGGCTATATACGCGGTCGGAATGAGGCTATAGCAGAACGAATGCGTGCACCGGGGTTATTGCAAAATCCGGCCAGGGCAGCGGCCGACAATATGGACTGCCATGCTTCGGCAATTGATNCCGGCGGATATGAATCGCTCTTTTTGAGTGGTTTGTGTCCCGGAGTATGGGACTGACGGCCGAGTGCCAATCAATATGTTTACACACACAAGTTTAATCATTTAACCAAAAACAAAACATTATGTCAGACACAACAAATCCTACAAATCCTACAAATCCTGAAAACGCACCTTCTGCCACTAAAGTTACGGACTCTCCGGCAGCGACTATATCAAGTACAGCTATAGTAGCCGGTATGGCCGGAGGAAGTCATGTGGTTGATGGTCCGCTCACTACGGCGGCTATCACAGAGGTATCGCCATCGCTGTTGGTCAATGAGATAGACCGCCGCATAGTGATGGTGCGCCCTATGTCGACTCCTGTAGACCAGATTTCACGTATGATCGGCGCGCGTCCGGCCTCTTCGATGGTGGTCGATTATTATTCGGTAGATACCAAGCCGGTGAAGGCTCTTGTGCTTGCCGATGCTGAAGCTGTGGAGGGCGTGGAGTACGACGGTCATCAAGTGTACAGCGTAAAGACCGACAACAACCGAATGTTTGCCGCCACAGAGACCCTGCTTGTGCCGTATGGTACGGGCTATGATGAAAAGGGAAAGCCTACTCAGTCGTTGATACTTTATGTGGTGGAAGGTGCTACTACTGCCGATGGTACGCTCAAGGTGATAGCAGTGAATGCCAGCCCGTCGGATTCCGAAGAGACGCTCGATGCTTTGGTGGAGGGGAGCGAGCTGGTGCGTATGGGTCGTGCGGCGAGCGAACTGGACGTGCAGACCGCGCAGTTTGAGGCTCTTCCTGTAAAGTCGACCAATTATTGTCAAATATTTAAGGCGCAAGTGGAGCAATCGGTATTTGCCAAGCTCTCGGCCCGCGAGGTGGGCTGGACTTTTTCCGATCAGGAGGAGGTGGCCATAATGGATATGCGCTTAGGTATGGAAAAGAGTTTTCTGTTCGGAACAAAAGCCCGACTGACCGATCCGCAGAAATTTGATACAGTACTTTTCACTTCCGGTATCTGGAATCAGGCTCAGGGTGAGTTCAAAATCACGTCATCGGCTTTGACTCAAGAGCATCTGATCAGCTTGATGCGTAAGGCTTTTACAGGCAATGCGGCAGGCTCGTCGCGCAAGATACTTATAGCGGGTTCGGCAATGATAGAGGAGTTAAATTCGTTGACTTACACCAAGGTGATAGCCGCCAACGATACCGTGACGCGCTGGGGTATAGATTTCAATGAGATACGCTCGAAATTCGGATCGCTTTATGTGATTCACAGTGAGGTGTTTGACCAGTGTGGTCATGAGTATGACGGTTTGGTGCTTGATCCGCAATATCTCACCAAATATACTCATCTGCCTTTCAGGGTGGAGCATCTGGATTTGAAGAAATCGGGATTGCGCAATACAGATGCTATGGTGGCTACCGAAGCCAGCTGTCTGGTGCTGCGTCACCCTAAGGCTCACATCAAAGTCGAGTGGAAGAAGTTATGATACTTACCGCATCGCAATTGTTGACCGAGTGGAAACTGCGTCAGGGGTTGTTGCCCCTGCGCAGCGATGCCACCGTGACCCGCAGCGACGGCTATGACCTGGATGAGCTGCTGATGCGGCAGGTCAGGGAGTGGTATGTCAAAAGTCTGTATGAGTTGCCGCCGTCGCATCTGCCTGTGGAAGATATATCTTCGATGCTTACCATGAACCGTATGGCGGATGGGACGGGGCGTGTGATTCTGCCTGAGCGTGTGGTTCGCGTGACATCGGTGTATATTCCCGGGTGGCGAAGGGAAGCCCGTGTGGTATTGCCAGACAGTGTGGAGGCGCATGCGCAGCTATCGCCTTATTCGCGGGGTAACAGCAATATGCCGGTGGTGGTGGTCAATGACCGGGTGATGAATATCTACACTCCGCCCCGTGGAGCTGCCGATGCCGGTGTGGTGATGGCGGTGTTGCTACCGACGGACGATTTATATCCGGTGACCCAGCAGATGGTGGTGACGATGCCAAGTGCTGTGTGAACAGTCTTTTACCTTAAAATTCAACCTTACCTTAAATCTATATCATAAATATGTCAGATCAAACATCATCACAATATCTGCAGATGGCTTTCGAGGCCTGGAGTACCGGAGCCGAACTGCGTAAGCGCAGATGCCGCGCCAAGAATTATACTTATGGCAAGCAGTGGAGCGATAAGGTGCGTATGCCTGACGGCACGTGGGTGGAGGAGGAACAGAACGCTTTATCGGCTACCGGCCGGAGACCGTTGACCAATAATATGATACGTCAGATAGTGAAGTGCGTCATAGGTAATTTCCGTACATCGCTTGCTCAGGAGGATGAGAGTGTGCTGCCATTGGAGGTGACAGAGCGAAATTCGCTTGTGGAACTTGACTGCCGGTTGCTTGAGGAGTTTCTGATATCGGGCTGTGCCATACAGCGTGTGGTGACGGAGTCGCGTCTTGGCGGCTCAGGAGTGTGGATTGACAATGTGAGGCCGGAAAACTTTTTTGTCAATCGCTTCACTGACCCCCGCTCGATTGATAGAGTGCTTGTGGGTATGCTTCATTCGATGTCGATGCGTGAACTGCTGATGCGTTTCGGAGGCGGAGACAGGGTGAAGATGGAGCGTTTGCACCGTCTTTACACTGATTCTTCCGCTCCTCGGAGCAGTATATCTGCATCGGCATTTGCCGATGCCGGGGCGGGTCGCTGTCGTGTAATCGAGCTGTGGACTCTGGAGAGCCGCAATATGCTTCGTTGTCACGATAGTGAGCGTGCCGATTATTTCCTTCTGCCTGCCGGTGCGGCCGGGCGTCTTGATGAGGTGAATATCAGGCGTAGTGAAGCCGGCGTGCCGCCGGTGGATACTGTGATGACGACTACCATGCGCTGGCATTGCCGATTTCTTACGCCTGCGGGATACGTGATAGATGAATACGATTCGCCCTATAGTCACGGTATGCACCCCTTTGCCGTAAAGTATTATCCGCTTATCGACGGGGAGGTGCATTCGTTTGTGGAGGATATAATAGATCAGCAGCGGCATATCAACAGGCTCATCACTTTGATGGATCATGTGATGGCTTCTTCCGCCAAAGGTGTGCTTCTCTTTCCCATAGAGCAGAAGCCTGATACCTTTACATGGGGCGATATCGCTGCCCGCTGGGCTACCAGCGACGGTATTATTCCTTACCGCGCATCGGCAGCCGGGAATGAGCCGCGTCAGATCATATCATCGGGGGAGCAGTCGGGAGCATATCACCTGCTGCAACTTCAGATGCAGCTTTTTCAGCAAATTTCGGGTGTGAGCGAGGCTCTGCAGGGACATGTGGAGCAAAAGAATATGTCGGCTGCCATGTATGAAGCGCAGGTGCAACATTCGTCGGTGGCAATTCTCGATTTGCTCGACAGTTTCAATTCTTTTCGCCGGCATCGTAATTATCTGGCCACACATTGTTAATCATCGTATAGATTATATCTGAATGCTGTTAACCCTTTTTTACTTTAAGGGTCGATTTTTTGGCCCTTTGTGATTGTATTTTTACCAATAAATAACAAAATAAATTGATATTATGCCTACAAGACAGAAAATTGATACACCCCGTAATAGACATTTTATGTGTATAGTGCGTCAACTTTTGGCTACCGGTCAATATAATTCACTGGCAGAAGTGACGGCGGCTGCAGCCAGTCATCCTGCACCGCAATATTATGTGAGTTATGACTATGCATTGCGCCGATTGCGCAATGGCGGACCGGTGCATACAGAGCGAATGACCACAGCGGGTGAGGCTATGTGGCGGGAACTGAGTGGGAAAGTGGCCCGTGTGCAGGAAATATACGATATCAATCTTGCCGAAGCGCTGCAGCGAGTGCTCACCGACAGTAGGGCGTCATCGTTTTTTCTTTCGCCTTCATCGGCTTTGCGTCTTTATCATCAGTTGCGTCGGTCGGGACAATATCGGGTGAGAGCCTGAGCTTGTGAGGGCATAGGCGGAATGTTTTTATTATCTTTTTATCTTAATCAATTGAATATCTATGACTGTAATTTCTCTTTCCCTAATCGAAATCACTAATCAGGTACTGGCTTTGTCGGCAATGCGTCATGTGTTGTCGGCAGGGCGTCCGCCTCTGCTTCATTCTGATCATGCCGAAGCTATCGCATTGATGATACGGTCGGCTTTCGCTCAAGTGTGTATGGCTCTGTGTCCGGCTGCCACGGACTGCAATATCGATGATGATGGTGCCGAGATAGTGAGTGTGACTCTTGAATTGCCTCGCGGAGTCAATGCTCTGGCTCTGAGATTGCTCATGGAGCACGCTATCGCTTCTCATGTGCTTGCCCAGGCTTATGCGGGTACGGACGGAATGATGGCTGAGCGATATGAAGAACAGTATCGCACAGCTGCCAATTCACTCCATGCTTTGATGGCAGCCGACGGCGATTTTGTGCCGAGGGTGCGTCCGGCGTGGTATTGAGTGAGGCGGAAGATTATTCCATGAGCTTGCGGTAGCGTCGCCGGGGTGGTTCTTTTCCGCCGTTTTTGGCTTTTTTGTAGTCTTCGTAGTCAGAGTACGAGCCTTCGTAATACACAACGTTGCCATCGCCTTCAAAAGAGAGGATGTGGGTGCAGATGCGGTCGAGAAACCAGCGGTCGTGGCTTACGACAACGGCACAGCCGGCAAATTCTTCGAGTCCTTCCTCAAGTGCGCGCAGGGTGTTGACGTCGATGTCGTTGGTGGGTTCGTCGAGCAGCAATACATTGCCTTCTTCCTTAAGGGCCATGGCCAGATGGAGGCGGTTGCGCTCACCGCCGGAGAGTACACCGATTTTTTTCTCCTGGTCGGCTCCGGAGAAGTTGAATTTAGAGAGGTAGGCGCGTGCATTGACATCTTTGCCGCCCATGCGGAATGATTCTACGCCTTGTGAAATCACTTCGTAGACACTTTTTTCGGGCAGGAGGTCGTGGTGGGTCTGGTCGACATAGGCTATTTTGACGGTTTCGCCTACGTCGAATGTGCCGGCATCGGCTTTTTCAAGNCCCATGATGAGCTTGAAGAGGGTGGTTTTACCGGTGCCGTTAGGTCCGATTATACCTACTATGCCGTTGGGTGGCAGCATGAAGTTGAGCCCGGAAAACAGTTGCTTGTCGCCGAAGGCTTTGGTTATGCCGCTGGCTTCGATAACTTTTTGTCCGAGTCGCGGTCCGTTGGGGATAAATATTTCGAGACGTTCCTCACGTTGTTTTTGGTCTTCGTTGAGAAGGCGGTCGTAGTTNGACAGACGAGCTTTGCCTTTGGCCTGACGTGCTTTTGGTGCCATACGCACCCATTCGAGTTCGCGTTCGAGGGTCTTGCGACGTTTGCTTGCCTGCTTTTCTTCCATGGCCATGCGTTTTGTTTTTTGGTCGAGCCATGAAGAGTAGTTGCCTTTCCAGGGAATACCTTCGCCACGGTCGAGTTCGAGAATCCAGCCGGCAACGTGGTCAAGGAAATAGCGGTCGTGGGTGATGGCGATGACTGTGCCGGGATATTGCTGGAGGTGTTGCTCGAGCCAGTCGATGGATTCGGCATCGAGGTGGTTGGTGGGTTCGTCGAGCAGGAGNACGTCGGGTTGCTGAAGGAGAAGGCGGCACAGGGCNACNCGGCGGCGTTCGCCACCGGAGAGTGTGGTGACNGGCTGATTGTCGGGCGGACATTGGAGTGCGTCCATGGCTCGTTCGAGCTTGCTGTCGATATTCCAGGCGTCAGCGGCATCGAGGGCGTCCTGCAGCTCGGCCTGACGTGCAATGAGGGCTTCCATCTTGTCGGGGTCCTCAAGTACTTCCGGGTCGCCGAAGGCTTCGTTGACACGGTCAAATTCGGCAAGCAGATCCATGACGGGCTGTACACCTTCGCGCACTATTTCAATGACGGTTTTCGAGGGGTCGAGCTGTGGGTCTTGCTCGAGGTATCCTACGGTGTAGCCGGGAGAGAATACTACTTCACCCTGAAAATCTTTGTCGATACCGGCAATGATTTTGAGAAGAGAAGATTTACCTGAGCCGTTCAGACCTATNATGCCTATCTTGGCACCGTAGAAAAAGCTGAGATATATGTTTTTGAGTACTTGTTTCTGAGGTGGGTATGTTTTGGATACGCCTACCATGGAGAATATTATTTTTTTGTCGTCGGCCATAAACGGGAAATGATGGTGTGAGAGTTATCTGGAATGATGCGCAGGGTGGAGAGTATGGTGGAGAGTATGGTGATTATCGGTGGTTCTTGGGAGTTTTTGGGGCGTATTTGACGGGATAGTCGCAGGCGGTTTTGCCGGAGATGATGGATGCGAGTTTGCCTTTGATTAGCTGCTTGCGTATGGGTGAGATGTGGTCGATATAAAGTTTTCCTTCGAGGTGGTCGCATTCATGTTGGACTATGCGGGCGAGGAATCCGGAGATTTCTTCAGTGTGGGGCTGAAAGTTTTCATCGACCCATGTCAGGCGGATATGTTCGACGCGTCGCACGTTTTCGCTCAGTCCGGGCAGTGAGAGACAGCCTTCGGAGCGTGATATTTCAGGCCCATCGAGAATCTCTATCTGCGGATTGATGAGAGTGAGCCGGCGTCCGGTACATTCGGGAAAGCTGTCGGCCACGGGGTTGGCGTCTATGACCACGATACGGTCGTTGCGTCCGATCTGCGGAGCAGCCAGACCCACGCCTTCGCTTTCATACATGGTGGAGTACATGGCTTCGAGCAGCGGCTTCAGGTCGGGATAATCGGGAGTTACCGGCTCGGAAATTTTGCGTAGCACGGGGTGGCCATAGAGATATACGGGGAGTTTCATAACCGTTCGGTATATTGTTTGCTTTGTAAATAGTCGTTAAGAATGATGGTTGCGGCCATTTGGTCGACCACAGCTTTGTCGCGGCGGCGCATTTTTTTCATGCCTGAGTCAATCATGCTTCGGTGGGCGAGGACCGAGGTGTATCGCTCATCGAAATAGATAATNTCCAGCGTGGGCATCTCGCGGTGCAGACGCTCTACAGCGGGGCGGATATATCGCATCGATTCGGATTCAATGCCCGATGACTGGCGTGGAAGTCCCACGATTATGGCATCGACCGGCTCAGTGGCTACATACTGTTTGATGAAATCGAGCAGTGAGGCTGTGGCCACGGTGGTCAGGCCTGTGGCAACTATACGCAAGGGGTCGGTCACGGCGATGCCGCAACGCCGACGTCCGTAATCGATGCTCATNAGTCGGCCCATCAGGTCAGCGTGGAGCAGAGGGGGTTAGAGGTTGTCATCAAAGGTCATTTCATCGAAGCCTTCGGGGTCGAATTCATCGGCATTAAATTCATCGCTGCCGTAGAAGTCTTCATCGATGTCGTTGANTGCGGTTGCTGCTTTTTGNTCGGCTTTAGACTCAAATTCTTCGAGGTCGACAAANTGTGCCGGGGCATGGCCCATGGAGGCTACGCACACAGGTTCATGGAGTGTGCGACCGGGGATTGCTGCTTTCAGTTCGATGAAGAAAGCTCGGTCGGTCATATAGTCGAATACCCAAATCAGACGCTGTCCTTCATCTTCGATGAAATCGCTCATGACGGTGTCTTCCATCAGATATACATCTTCCGAGGAATCCACGCCCATGTCTTCGAGGGTGATTTCTTTGCCTTTTTCCCATTCGTAATCGCAGAGGAAAAAANAGCNCATCNGATTTTTATCATAGCNNACNGAATCGCAANTGGCATTGCGCAGCGACAGGAATGTATCGTCGGCGTCAATCTCGATTTCACGGCGGAAATTGTCGACTTCATCTGATACTATACGGAACTTAAAGACCATATCGTTAATTTATTTTTTACCGTAGTGAATGTTAACTTGAATAGATGGTGCGAAGATAGCAAATAGAGAATGAGAATCCAAAAATAAATTTGAGCAAATGTGCGTCAGAGGGCGATTTTATCGATGCGACGCTGATGGCGTCCTCCGTCGAAGGGTGTGGAGAGGAATGCGGCTACGACTTCAAGGGCTGTCTGCGGGTCGATAAAGCGGGCCGGGAGCACGAGGATGTTGGCGTCGTTGTGGGCGCGTGCGAGCTGGGCCAGTTCGGGCTGCCAGCATAGGGCTGCGCGTATTCCCTGATGTTTGTTGAGAGTCATGGCAATGCCGTTGCCTGTGCCACAAAGGGCAATGCCGGGATAGCACTGACCGCTTTCTACTGCTTGGGCGCAGGGGTGAGCGAAGTCGGGATAGTCGCAGCTGTCGGTGGAGTGAGTGCCGAAGTCTTCTACTTCGGCTCCGAGTGATGCGAGATAGTTTTTGATTATTTCCTTAAGCTCGTAGCCGGCGTGGTCGGAGCACATAGCTACTTTTTTCGTGGGTTGAATGAGAGTCATAACGGGGGTGTAGGTTTGTAATTAAGTTGACGGGGCTGCCGGTGTGAGGTACATACCGGCAACTGAATGCAAAGTTAAAGAAAGTGATTGAAAAACTCAACCAAAACCATACACAAATCTCTATTCAATTCGATGCTGAACTTCAGTATCGGTGCAGTGGCTGACTGCGGTCGGCAAGCGTAGTGCTTGTCTATGGTTTATGAGAGAATAATCATGGGCTTTCGGTATAGTCGTTTTCTATGAGGAATGGTCTATCGGCATGGGCGTGACGGGATAAATAAATTGGTGTGATTCAAAAAAATGTGTATATTTGCGGTGCCGTTCATCGGCAGAGGCCCACAGGGGCTGAGCGGGTGGTAAGGCAGACATAATATAAAGCGCGTTTACTGAAGCGCTGCATCTTTGACCTTTGGAAATGTGGCAGTTTCCCGCTTCTTCATTGATGTAGCAACGGTAGATGCCTATGTGGATATGTATATATCCCGGGAGCGTGAGATCATTCATGGTCTTTTGTCGGGCTATATCATATAATCTGCGTGGGGCCTCTGCGTGTTGCTTATCTTAAGAAGTAAGGCATGCCACAGCCTCCGAAGGTAAGATAAGCGACAGTAAGGATTCCACGTAGTCTTTTTTGTTGTTTTCTGATATGTCGGTTGGGGTCGCCGGCACCGTTTATGGAAATGAAAAAATTATTAGTGTTGGCACTGTTATGTGTGTTGGTAAGTTGCTCTGATGATGAGCCTGCGACTAATGATGTGATAGAGACGCGTTCATGTATTGGAAATACGGAGGAGATGCGGGTTTTGTGGACGGTTGTCAGGGAAAGTGATCCATTATATTTCAAGGGTAATTGCCTGCAGGTATGGCGCGTTTTAAGGGAATTTTGTCAGCAGTTTGTCAATCTATTGAATCAATCCAAAGGAGGTGAACCTTGCGGCGGAGATGATGTGAATAGAGCCGGTTTATGTGATATAAATAATGAGGGAGGGATACTTCAGGGAGATGTTGAATCAGCAAATGAGTCGGGATTATATGATGTGTCCGGGAATGTACATTTCCAGCCGATNGTTTTNANAGTGTTNNTCATAGCGGTGGCTGTGATGNTAGTTATTTAGCGGAGTGTGAGATTAGGCGCAGCNGNGATTCAACCCGCNAANTGCCATAATTTTCCGGTCAAAGTTTTCANCTCACCTCATCAGGATTGTATTTGGATTATAAATTAATGGATAAAGAAAGAGCGGCTCGGAGGAGCCGCTCTCGNTATGAGAAATCGTTTGGTTGGTAGTCAGTTATTCGGCTTTGCCGTTTGAACCGAGTACGTTGACGATTTTGTGTTTGTAGAGTTTTTCCATTTCGTCGCGAGCCGGGCCGAGGTATTTGCGGGGGTCAAATTCGCCGGGTTTGGTGGCGAAGACTTTGCGTACGGCTGCGGTCATGGCGAGACGGCTGTCGGAGTCGATGTTGATTTTGCAAACGGCGCTCTTGGCGGCTTTGCGGAGTTCTTCTTCGGGGATACCGATAGCGTCGGGAAGTTTGCCACCGTATTCGTTGATGATGTCAACGTATTCCTGGGGTACTGAAGATGAGCCGTGGAGTACGATGGGGAAGCCGGGGAGTTTTTCCATCACGGCATCGAGTACGTTGAATGCCAATGGCGGGGGCACGAGTTTGCCTTCGGCATTGCGGGTGCANTGTTCGGGAGTGANTTNGTAAGCACCGTGAGATGTGCCGATAGATATGGCGAGGCTGTCGCAACCTGTGCGGGTGGCGAAGTCAATAACTTCTTCGGGGTCGGTGTAGGTGTGGTGGTCGGAAGAAACTTCGTCTTCTACGCCTGCGAGTACGCCGAGTTCGCCTTCTACGGTCACGTCGTATTGATGAGCGTAGTCAACTACTTTCTTGGTGAGGGCTACGTTTTCCTCGTAGGGGAGGTGAGAGCCGTCGATCATTACAGAAGAGAAACCGTTGTCAATGCAGGATTTGCAAAGTTCGAAGCTGTCGCCATGGTCGAGGTGGAGACAGATCTGGGGATGTTCCCAGCCGAGTTCTTTGGCGTAAGCCACGGCACCCTGAGCCATGTAGCGGAGAAGTGTGGCGTTGGCATAGTTGCGGGCGCCTTTTGAAACTTGGAGGATAACGGGAGATTTTTCTTCAGCAGCGGCTTTGATGATGGCCTGGAGCTGCTCCATGTTGTTGAAGTTGAAAGCAGGGATAGCATAGCCGCCCTTGATGGCTTTGGCAAACATTTCGCGGGTGTTGACCAAGCCTAATTCTTTGTAACTTACCATTTGGGTGAGAGTATTTTAGTTAATAATAATGTTAAATATTTTTTGCAGTGCAAAGATAGTAAATAAAAATCGTATGGCGGAAAGTTTTCGGCGGATTATTTTTTCAGGTGAAGATAAGCCTGGACAGATCCGACGAAAAGTGCTCCACCGAGTATGTTGCCGATGGTTACGGGGACAAGGTTGGCAATGCAGAATTGGGCTATGGTGACGTCGGCTCCTTCGAGCATACCGGCGGGTATGAAAAACATATTGGCTATGGAGTGTTCGTAGCCCAAGATTACGAATGCCATTACTGGAAGAAAGCAACCCAGGGCTTTTTCGACAAGGGTGTGTCCGGCTAAGGCGAGCCAGATGGCCAGGCATACGCACCAGTTGGCTCCTATGCCTTTGAGCATGGCTGTGAGCCAGGGCATGCTTACTTTTGCCTGGGCTATGGCTATGGCGGCTTTATGGTAGGGTTCGGTGGCGGTAAGGCCTACGGCATAGACAAGGCAGTAGGTGAATATGAGTGCGCCGATGAAATTGCCGAAGTAGCCTATAATCCAGTTGTTAAATTCGGCCCACAGGCCTATGTGACGTTTGATGCATGGGGGGATAAGGAGGGCATTGTTGCCGGTGAAGAGGTCGGCTCCGAGTACTACCACCAGAATAAGGCCTATTGGAAAGAGCATACCGCTGAGCAGGCGTTGCAGGGCGGGATTGGCTGCGGTGATTTCAGGAAATCCGAATCCGATGGTGAGCGACAGTATTCCTCCGAGGGCTATGTAGGCTCCGGCGAGTATGGATTGCGGGATTAATTTGGATAGGGGGCGAGTGGCTTTATTCTGGCCTATTTCTAAGGTGCAACGGGTAATTTCTTCCGGGGTGCGGAGTTTCATAGAAGTGGTGAAATGTGATTATGTAAGATGGTTGGTATATATATAATAATAAGGAAGCGCGGGGGCTTTTGCCCCGGCGCTTCGCTGATAGGAATATAAGATTATTTCTTGGCTTTGATTTTTTCCAGCTGGCGTTCGATGGCTTCGAGAGCTACATCGACAGCTTCTTCAAATGTGTCGGCAACTTTGGTGGCTACCTGTTCTCCAAAGTGCGGTACAATGGCTTTTACGACGGCCTGTTTGTTCATGGCAGTCTCGGCTTTGAGAACGGTGAGATTGACATCGACATAGTCGATGGCGGTGTACTTGCGGGCGAGCCTGTCGACTTTCTTATTGATGAAATCAGATAATTTTTCGCTTACGTCAAAGTGGATTGACTGAATTCTAACTTCCATAGTTATCCTCCTTTTTTTTGTGCACGCGGGTGTGCGAGTTTATAATTTTGTTTAAGTTCTCGATAAGATATATGAGTGTATATCTGAGTGGCGTTGAGTGATTGATGTCCCAGGAGCTGCTGCACGGCGGTGAGGTCGGCTCCGGCGTTTAGCATATCGGTGGCAAAAGAGTGGCGGAGCACATGCGGACTCCGGCGCGGGGCATGAACCAGACCTTCCATGGAATTATGGACGAGCCGGTAGACCAGACGCCGATAGAGCGGTTCGCCCGATGACCGGGTGAAGAAGGCATCGCCTGCGGGGGGCGTCATGGAGTCGCGAAGAGTGCGGTAGTGTTGAATCATATTGCCTAAATCGTGTCCGAAAGGGACTATTCTATCTTTATTACGCTTACCATGCACTTTTAGTTCACCCTTGACGGTGTCTACGTTGCAATCTTTGAGGTCGACAAGTTCCGAACAACGTATGCCGGTGGAGTAAAACATATTGATAATAAGGCGGTCGCGTACAGCGATAACGTCATCGGGGTCGATGTCGGTATCTATAAGGGCAGTGGTCTCTTCGGGACGCACATAGATGGGGAGCCGCTTGGGCATCTTGGGAGAGATGACCATGGCGGCAGGATTTGATGCGAGGCCATGGCGTTGCATCATATACCGGAAAAACGCTCGGAGAGCCTGGAGCTTGCGTTTGATGGAACTTTGGGAGATGCCTTGGCGTGAGAGGGAGGCAATCCATTGACGCAGGTCGGAGGGAGTGGTGGTTTCGGGCCGGAGATGATATCGGCCGTAGTCTGTGGCATAGTCGCGCCATTGGAGCAAGTCGCGGCGATAGGCGGCAACGGTGTTGGACGAAAGACCTTGTTCGGTGGCTATATGTCGGAGAAACGCGTCAATCATGCCGGTGAAGATATATATTATCCACCGCAAGTTAAGCATAATATCTCAGATGGGCAAGATTATGGTTGGTCTTTTTGTAAAAAATAGGTAACTTTACCGCATGATTTTCCGGCAAATTTTTGAAAGACACTGACGGTATGGACAATTTACTGCGCATGAATCTTGAGCAACGCCAGCAGCAGACACTTGCACCGCTGCAACTGCAGTTTGTGCGTGTGCTGGAAATGAATGAAACCGAGGTGGAAGAGGAAGTCCGCCGTGCCCTTGACGAGAATCCGGCGCTGGAGGAGAAGGGAGAACCGGAGGAGAAAGGTACGGAAGAGGAATATGGTGAGACTGCCGAGCAGATGATGGCGGCTGATTATATGTCGGAAGAAGATATACCGTTTTATCGTTATGAGGCAAATAACCGTAGTGTGTCGGAGCCGGTGTATGAGCCTGTGGCTGTGGAACACGGGGCGTCTCTGATGGAATATCTGATGGGTCAGCTTGCCGAAAATGCATTGCTTGATGATGAAGATATGGATATAGCCCGCTATATCGTGGGAAATATCGATGATAATGGTTATATGACCCGCTCGCTACGTGAAATAGTCAATGATCTGGCTATATATACGGGACTTGAGGTGAGCGAAGAGAGGGGGCGCCGGGTGTGGGACGCAGTGCTGGCGCTAGAACAGGCCGGAATCGGAGCTATTGATTTGCGAGTAGC
>WFLX010022666.1_pt1 | contig 14324 bp, 11 predicted proteins | sample 4967041 | NCBI WGS metagenome assembly WFLX01 (sample SAMN12857096, study PRJNA449069) | gut metagenome | isolation source: stool from male and female vole | host: Microtus ochrogaster | place: USA:Florida | collected 2017
GGCCTGATGAATCTCATCAACAAGAAGAGCGGAGTGGCCGGAGTGAGCGGCATCAGCAACGACATGCGCGACATTGAGGCAGGCATCAAGGAAGGCAACGACCGCGCTCGCCTGGCCCTCGAGATGTATGAATACCGCATCCTTAAATATATCGGCGCATACACTGCAGTGCTCGGCGGAGCCGACATCATTGTCTTCACCGGAGGCGTAGGTGAGAACCAGATTGCAACACGCGAAAAACTGTGCAGGAAACTCGCATATCTCGGCATCACCCTCAATGAAGAGTCCAACAAGGTGCGCGGCGAGGAAATCGAGATATCGACCCCCGACTCAAAAGTGAAAGTAGTAGTGATTCCTACCGATGAAGAGCTGATGATCGCACAAGACACAGCTGCCATCATCGGCAAGTAAATTTCAGCCTATGCTTGGATTCGTGACCTGGAACGTAGACCCGGTGCTCTTCTCATTCGGCCCGTTTGCCGTGAGATGGTACGGACTCATGTTCGTGATAGGATTCTTCGTCGGCTATCAGATAGTGGCCGCAATGTTCAAACATGAAGGAGCTCCCGAGAAATGGCTCGGGACTCTTCTCACCTATCTCGTGGTGAGCACGATTGTGGGCGCTCGTCTCGGGCACGTGCTCTTCTATGAATGGAGTTATTATTCAGCGCATCCGGCCGAAATCCTCAAAGTCTGGAACGGAGGCCTCGCCAGTCATGGCGGCACCATCGGCATTCTTATAGCCATGTGGATCTTCAGCCGCTTCGTCTCTCACAAGCCCATGAGCTGGGTGATAGACAAGATTGTGGCTCCTATCGCACTGACGGGGTGCCTGATTCGTCTGGGCAACCTCATGAACTCCGAGATATATGGCGGAGTGACCGAGAAGCCGTGGGGCTTCATCTTCGTGCGCAACGGCGAGACTCTCGCATGCCATCCCACCCAGATTTATGAGGCCTTGTGCTATCTGGTGCTATTCTTCATCCTGATGTGGATGTATTGGAAACGCAACGCTGAAGAGCGCCCCTGGCTGATGACAGGAGTATTCTTCGTGTGGACTTTCGGCACCCGTTTTCTCATTGAATACGTGAAGAACGTGCAGGTGCCCTGGGAGATACAGATGCGTGCAGACTGGGGCATCGATCAGGGCCAGCTGCTCAGCATCCCATTCATTCTGCTTGGTGCGGGACTCATAGCCTACGCCATGATGCACCCGAGGCAGAACTGGAAATTTCCCAACAGATTTGCCGATGCCGATGAAAAATGACAACCGATCGGAATAAACAAAAAAAGACCAATCTCACGATTGGTCTTTTTTTTGCAGATGATCTCTCGATCTTCTGAATGCGTTATGAACAAAAATCTATCTTCTTTATGTTTTTTAAACACTTGATGTTGCAAAAATGTTTCAATGCGAATATTTTTTAACACTTGTTAAGACTTCAGAAGATATTTTCCTCTCTTTTCAACTTGCTCAGTCAGCTCCGGTTCACACTCAACCCCTCAGTATAGGAAGGATCCTATTGAGCGCCGCAATAAAGGCATCCGCCTCCTCAACAGTGTTATACACAGCAAACGAGGCGCGTACCGTCCCTGGCACTCCGAGCCTGTCCATGAGGGGCTGTGCGCAGTGGTGACCGGTACGCACGGCAATGCCCAACTTGTCAAGGAGCATTCCGATGTCGTAGGGATGAATTCCATCCACATCAAACGAAATCACTGCGCTCTTATGTGGAGAATTTCCGAAAATGCGCAGGCCGGGAATCTCACGAAGCCTCTCCTCGGTGTGCTTCATCAGCTCCACCNCATGCTCCTCAATNTTGCCGAGACCTAATTCCNCAATGAAGTCAAGAGCCTTAGTGAATGCACCTNTTCCTACGAANTCAGGCGTTCCCGCCTCAAACTTGAAAGGCAGGTCGGCAAAAGTAGTGCCGGAAAAACTTACATGCCCTATCATCTCTCCGCCTCCCTGATAGGGAGGCATCTTCTCGAGCAGCGCCTTCTTTCCGAAGAGCACTCCAATCCCTGTGGGGCCATACATCTTATGAGCCGAAAACGCATAGAAATCGCAGTCAAGATCGCTGACGTCGATCCGAATATGCGGCGAGGCCTGCGCTCCGTCGATCATTACCGGAACACCCCTCGAGTGTGCGAAGGCTATCATCTCTTTCACCGGATTAATCGTACCGAGCACGTTGGAGACGTGGCAGAAAGAGGCCATGCACGTTTTATCGTTGAAAAGTTCCTTATACATATCGAGACGGAGTTCTCCCCTATCGTCGATATCCACCACCTTTATCTTCAGGTCAGGCCTGACCGACTGGAGCAACTGCCACGGAACGATATTGGAGTGATGCTCCATCACCGTCAGTATTATCTCCCCATCAATGGGGAAAAGTCTTCCGAACGAGGTAGCCNNAAGATTTATGGCCTCGNTGGTGCCTCGGGTGAATNTCNCTTNCTCAACCGACGAAGCGCCGATGAAAGAGCGCACCCTGCGCCGGCATTCCTCCATCATGTCGGTGGCCTCCTNCGAAATCGNGTGCACTCCACGGTGCACGTTGGCCTTATAGCGGGTGTAGCCCGCCTCTATCGCTTCCACCACTTCAAGGGGAGTTTGCGAGGTAGCCGTATTGTCAAGATATATAAGCGGTTTCTCGCCCACCTTGCGTGAGAGAATCGGAAAGCGTTTTCTTATTTCTGACGTATTAATGTTCATGGCTATCAGAAATTATTGGCAGGGAAGCGGACATGAGGCACATGCTGTCTCCTCGCCGGCGAAGCGCCGCTCAACCATAAGTTTCAACCTGTCGCGCAGCGGCTGCAGTGCAATGCCATCGATCACATCGCTCATAAACGCCTGCTTCAGAAGGAAGCGGGCAGACTGCTCCGAAATTCCACGCGTCATCATATAGAACAGCTGCTTCTCGTCGAGCTGGCCTATGGCAGTGCCGTGCGAGCACTTCACATCATCATTGTAGATTTCAAGCTGCGGTTTGGAGTGCATACGGGCTTCCTCGCTGCCGAGCAGGTTGCGGTTTGACTGATATGCCTCGGTGCCCGACGCACCTTCGGCTACATATATCAGGCCGGCAAATGCCCCTACTGATTCACCCTCCACCACATATTTGAACAACTCATCGGTCTTGCAATCAGGCACATCGTGAGAGATGCGCGAGAGTGTATCAAGGCGACGCTGCTTGTCTTCAATACCCATTCCGAGCATCTTCAGCCGTGCGCGTGGGCCGGCGAAGCGGGTCAGCAACTCGTTGCGAGTAACGCCATTGTAGAGCGTCATCTCATCTATCAGCACCTCCGACTCCTCATCCTGACGCAGCCAAAGCGAGGAGAGACGTGTAGTGGACACTGTAGACTCTTCGAGGTCATAGAAATCAAGGCGGCTGCGTTTCCCGGCAAAGATTTCCACCACCTGCAGGTTGCAGAAAGCCACATCACGGGTCTGAGTATGATCGCAGGCGAGAATACGGGCCTCTGCGCACTCCTCCATCACTATCAGTACACGCCGGCAGGCCATCAGCGGAGCGGTGTGGTTAAAGATATTCACCAACTGTATGGTTGATTCCACCTTAACCCCCTCTCTCACACGGATCACGATGCCATCCTGACAGAAGAGCGTGTTAAGCGCCACTATCGGATTGGCAATATCGGCAAGTGCCCCATAATACTTTGAAACAAAATCAGGATTTATGGTGGCATATCGTGCGAGCGACATCACATCGACACCCTCAGGAAGATTATCCCTGCATCCGGCAGTCTCGGCAAAAGCGTCGTTCACTATAAGGAAGAGCGAAGTGGACAGATGAGGCACATCGCACCTGAATGATTCATTAGGATTCACAGTCATTGGCACCCGGCCCACATTGATACCATAATCGGGCGCCAACAAAGCCTCCAGATAGGTGTGACGGTAATCCTCCGCCTTCTGAGACGGGAGCCCCGTAGAGCGCAGCGACTCGGCGGCTTTCTGCCTGAGCGCATTGAGAGGCGCCGGCGACTTCGATTCAATCAGGATCCGGTGCTCGTCGTAAAGAGCCAGATATTGATCAAGCGCAGCCATGACTTATGCCTCCCCTTTTATATCATTGCGCGCGTCTACGTCTGCCTTTATCCAGTCGTAGCCGTTCTTTTCAATCTCAAGCGCAAGTTCCGGGCCTCCGGTATACACGATCCTGCCCTTGTAGAGCACATGGATCACATCAGGCTTTATATAGTCGAGCAGTCGCTGATAGTGAGTGATGACTATTGCTGAATTGTCGGGAGTGCGCAATTTATTGACGCCTTCGGCCACGATTCTGAGCGCATCCACATCAAGGCCGGAGTCAGTCTCGTCGAGAATGGAGAGCACCGGCTCCAACACAGCCATCTGAAAAATCTCGTTGCGCTTCTTCTCGCCTCCCGAGAAGCCTTCGTTCACACTTCTCGAAGCAAGTTTATTGTCGAGCTCCACTATTGCCCTCTTCTCCCTCATCATCTTGAGAAAATCGGTGGCACCCATAGGAGGTTCGCCGAAATATTTACGCTTTGCATTGACGGCGGCCCGCATGAAATTCACCATCGAGACGCCCGGAATCTCCACCGGATATTGAAAACCGAGGAAGAGTCCCTCATGGCTCCTGACGTCGGGAGTCATGGCGAGAAGGTCTTTACCCCGGAAAGTGACCTCTCCGGAAGTGACGGTATAGGCGGGATTACCGGCAAGCACCATCGAAAGTGTGGATTTTCCTGAACCGTTTGGCCCCATCACTGCATGAACCTCGCCCGGCTTGACCTCAAGGTTGATGCCACGGAGTATTTCCTTACCGTCGATTTCTGCATGAAGGTCTCTTACTGATAGCATATCTGTTGATTTTTAATGGAATTTTCTAAAATTATTGATTCCGTCAGCTGATTTTTTTCGCTTCCCAAAGCTGCACCTGATGAATATATTCGTCGGCCGACATGAAGCCAAGCACTGCCGGAGCGAGTCGAATCACGGCATCCACAAGATTGCCGTCGTCGTGTCGGGCACAGTGCATCAGCGGCGTCTGAGAAGGGCGGCAGATGGCAAGGTCGAAAAGGAGCGACAGGAATATAAGATATTTCAATATTGAAAACATCGCACCGGCCAGAGAGTTCACAATGCCTGCAGGGATAAGGNNCAGCACGGCGTTGATGACAGATGCGAGCATGNNAAAGAGAAACACAGATGCGCTCCATATAATGCCGTAGGCGAGCACCGAGAAGAAAAATGTCTTGGCCACCGGATCGCAGATGAGAGGCATCCACCCCATGAGCCATGAAGCGAAATCGGGGCCTACGGCGCGGGCTGCCACGATCCCGAACATAAATCCGAGTATGCCCGAAGTCTGGCGAATCAGCCCTTTATGAAACCCCCTCACCATTCCGGTGAGAGCCACAGCAATCACTAAGATATGATATATCGCTTCTCCCATAATCAAATGCAAAATTAATAAAAATTTCGGAAAAAAACCTTATTTTTCGGCGGCGGCATTTGGATTCACCACAAAATAATATTAATTTTGTAGAGAGAATGAAGATACTGGCCGACATCAATACCCGCAAGAACGATATTATCATCTTCCTCTGCTTCTTGGCAGCCGCCGTGCTACTGGCATGGGCAGCCCGTGCCGCGTGGGTAAGTTTCAGCACCACTCCGCCGCAGATCGACCCTGCGCGCTATCCGGTGCAAGGTATCGACATCTCGAGCCACAACGGCACCCCCGATTTCCGGAAAGCAGCCTCCGACGGCGTTGAATTCGTATGGATGAAGGCCTCGGAAGGAGCATCATTCCGCGACAAGAAATTCAGCGACAACCACCATCAGGCGGGAGCCGCCGGACTAAAGCGTGGAGCCTACCACTTCTTCAGGTTTGACAAAGACGGAGTGGAGCAGGCCATCAATCTCCTTGAAGCCATCGGCAACAGAAACCTCGAGATGGGAATGGCCATCGACGTGGAGTCGTCGGGCAATCCGGAAGGAATTTCGGAAGACGTCATCAGGGAGCGCCTCGCCGCCATGGTGGATTACCTCAATCTCCGCGGCATAGCCCCCACCCTCTACTGCAACAGAAAAGATTACTTCAATTATATGGAAGACACTTTTCCCGGACATTACCTGTGGGTATGCTCCCTCTCTGAAGAACCCTCGCGCGGAGCCTGCACTTTCTGGCAGTTCAGCCACACAGGAAATGTGAAAGGCATCGAGGGGGAAGTAGACATGAACGTCTTCGGAGGCTCCAGATCGGAATGGGAAGACTTTATCAATGCGCAACAATATNANTCNGNAAAATACGTTAATTAANCGTNAAACTATATAACAAACTATCNGGAATATATCATAGAGGCAGGCTATCTGCGTGGATCGCAGCCTTCCTGCTCATGTTCATTCACCCGGATGCCACGGCTGCGTCATACCAAGAGAAATCGATGCTGGCCGAGGGCAACTGGGTGAAGGTGAACGTCACTANCCNCGGACTGCAGACAANCANNCGGCAGACTCTGCGCAACNTCGNATTTGCNGNTCCNGAGAAAGTCTATGTGTATGGATATNGCNNACGCATGANCTCCGANACCCNNTCGTCTGATCATCCGGACGATCTCCCACCCGTGCCGGTGATGCGCGGTAGCGACGGAAGCATCAGTTTCTACGCTACCGACAACATGACCATTCGCCCCTCCGCCGTGAAAGGCGCTTTGGATTTCGACCATATCATCAACCCCTACAGCGACGACTCGTATTATTTTATAAGTGACAGGGCTCCATCAGCTGAATTATCATCAACCGACCTCAGCGACACGGCAGGGATGAAAGCGGCCACAACCGCCACTCATCTCCTCGTGCATGAGAAAGACCTCATGCAGTGTGCCACATCAGGCCGCGACTATCTCGGTGAGGACTTCAGGAGCACAAAATTACAGACTTTCAATTTCGATCTCACCGACAATGCCACCGACAAAGTAAAGATACGTGTCAGATTCGGGGCTAACTCCACAGCCGAGAGCAGCTTCATGGTGAGCGCTAACGGCGAGCGTCTTCCCGCCACGAGCAGCGACAAGATTGCGCGCGTGACTTCAAGTTCGCAATATTACTGCGTCGCCACGAGCCTGAAGAACGCCACGGTAGCCGGAAATTCACTTGCCGTAGGAATAGAATATTCACAGGCCGGGGTCGTCAGTACCGCGCGCCTTGACTGGATAGAAGTGGAATACACCCGGCAGCTTGCCATGCGCAACTCACAGCTTCTTTTCCACGTGAACCCTACCTCTGCAACTGCCTACACCATAAGTGGCGTGGGGAGTGATGCCATAGTGTGGGACGTGACCCGGCCTTGGGACATCAAGACCGTCACCGGCCAATACGACTCACAGGCGCGCACCCTAACCATAGGAGTGCGCACAGCCGGATTCAGGGAGTTTCTCGTGGTAGAGCCTTCGGCCAAGGGAACAGCAATCACGGGAAGGATGAAGGTTGCAAATCAGGACATCCACGGAATGCAGACCCCCGACATGGTGATAATCACTCCCGAGCAGTATCTCGCCACAGCCGAGCGCATAGCCGACATTCACCGCAGGGCTGACGGCATGGAGGTGTGCATACTCACGCCCGAGAAAATCTTCAATGAATTTTCGAGCGGAACGCCTGACGTGTCCGCATTCAGGAAACTTCACAAGATGTGGTATGAGCGCAGCCTCGCCGACCCGACAGGCACACGGTTTGGCTACAGTCTCCTGCTCGGGCGCCCTACCTACGATCAGAAACGTAAAAATCCGGAAGTAGTGAAACTCGGCTATCCCACGACCCTGATATGGCAGTCGGGCGACGCTTATTCCGAAACCACTTCATACTGCACAGACGATTTCATAGCCATGCTCGAGGATGAGACGACTGAAGGGAAGATGTGGAAAAGGACGCAAAACATCGCTGTGGGCCGATATCCGATAACGTCTGCCATGGAGGGCTCGGTGATAGCCGATAAACTCGAGGCATACATTTTCTCTCCGGAATATGGCACCTGGCGCACCAATGTGATGACCATTGCCGACGACGGCGACAATTCCGATCATTTCAAGCAGGCTCAGAAATGTGTGGAGCGAATGAAAGCCACTGAAGCGGGATCTCATCTCGCTCACGAGAGACTATATCTCGACGCCTTTGAACTGAAACAGACCGGAAGCGGCCTCATTTTCCCCGATGCCAAGGAGCGGATGCTCCGCAAATGGCAAAAGGAGGGAGTGGCGCTCATCAATTATATCGGCCACGCCAATCCTAAAGAATGGGGGCATGAGAAACTGCTGACATGGAACGACATCACCGATATGGCCAACCAGCGGCTGCCTATTCTCTACGCTGCCACCTGCAGCTTCGGGAAATGGGATGCGGAAAGCGTGAGCGGAGGTGAATATGTGCTCAGCAATCCCGTAGGGGGTGCGATAGCAGTGATCACGCCCAGCCGCACTGTGTATATAACACCCAACGAGTATATCACCAATGCAGTAGCCGACCATTTCTTCCTTAGGGATGCCGATGGCCGGGGAATGCGCATCGGCGACGTGCTGCGTATGGGCAAGAACACCGCCAGAGATATCACCGACGCCAATATGAACCGCTATCATCTTTTCGGCGATCCGGCCCTCAGGATGCCCACCGCGCGATATAATATAGCAGTGGACTCGATTGCAGGCAGTCCGGTGGTGGCCGACGTGGCGGATGCTCCCAGTGTCAAGGCACGGTCGAGCTTCACCATCTCCGGAAGGGTGACTGACACGGAGGGAAACACCGTAGACTTCAACGGCCCTGTTCAATACACCTTATTTGATGCGGAAAAGAGCATCACCACACATGGATGGGGAGAGAAAGGCAAGTCCGAAGTGTATCAGGATCAGTCGAGCAAGCTTGCCACCGGGCGTGCCACAGCCGCCGGCGGCAAATGGAGCGCCACCATCCTTATGCCTGCGGAGACCTCAAACAATTACTCGCCTGCGTTCCTGACCCTTTATGCCTATGATACGGATTTGAAGGCCGAGGCGTCGGGCTCCACAGATAAACTCTACGTCTATGGATATGACGAAGATGCCTCTGAAGACTCGGAAGGCCCCGTAATAGAAAGTTTCGGAATCAACACATCGGAATCAGGAGCCAACGTAATGACGGATCCCAATCCCACAGTGCTTGCGGTATTCAGCGACGACAGCGGCATCAATATCTCGGATGCGGGCATCGGACACCAGATGACTCTGATACTCGACTCCGACAAAGAATATGAAGATCTGAGCAATTTCTTCACGCCTGACCCCGAGACCTCGGGAAAAGGCAGCATAGCCTATCCCCTCACGAATCTTGAGCCGGGCGAGCATACCCTCAGGCTGACGGTGTGGGACAACGCCAACAACTCCACGTCGGCTGAGCTCGCCTTCAGCGTGGGTATCAACCTGCAGCCGGATCTGACCGACCTCTCACTGCTCTATCACAGGGAAAGCGATCAGCTTTCGATAAAGGCAAGTGTAGACCGCGCCATGACTAAGATGGGATATAGCATCGAATGCTTCGACCTGAGCGGACGCGAAGTGTGGAAAGTGAACAGCACTTCCAACACCGGAAGCGGAAGCTGCGTGCAGCATACATGGGATCTGCGCGACTCCAACGGCGACCGAGTGCCGCGAGGAATCTACATCATCAAGGCTACAGTCGAGACCGAAGAGGGAATCAAATCTTCAGAGAGAAAGAAAATAGCAATCCCGGCAAAATGACAATCTACGCAATAATCAACGGACTCACCGGCTGCGCCGGACAGGAGGCAACGCTTCCTGAATGGACTTTGATATCCGGCTCAAGCATACTTCAGGGCGGAAATCCTTATTTCGTTCCTGATTTCGCCGGAAGATTTACGGCAACCCCGGCCCTGGCCGTCAAAATCGGGAAACTCGGCAAAGGCATTGCGCCAAGATTTGCCGGGCGATATGTAGACTCCGTGGCGCCCGCATTGCTCTTCGTGGCGGAAGATCTGCTTCAGAATCTCCGCAGCCGGGGGCTTCCATGGACTCGGGCCGTGAGCTATGACAGATGCCTCGCGCTCGGAGCATTTGAAAGCAGACCTTTGGACTCACTTGAAGAATGCTCCGTGGAAATCAGACTCACAGAAGGAGACCATACCGAGACTTCGACCCTCCGGCTCTCTGAAGGAGTCAGCTCCATAGCCGCGACAATATCAGCGATAAGCCGCGACAATACGCTCAAGACGGGCGACATCATCCTCACAGGCCTATCTCACGAGGGGCTTGCGGTGAGCCCCGGAGCTTCGGCATCACTGCTTCTCGACGGGAAAGAGACACTTCATTTCAATATCAGATGATTATTCCAGGAGTGAAAATCTGCCGGCAATAATAAAACGCATCCGAATTTCGTTAAATAGTCATGACTACATCAAGACTTATCTGCCTGCTTGCATCAGCGGCGACATCGATATCGCTCTTCGCCGACAGTGGCGACGAAATTAAGAACGAGCAATTCAACCCGATTCAGACCGGTGTCACCACACTCAGCATCACTCCTGATGCGAGGGGCAGTTCCATGGGTAACCTCGGAGCCGCCACCGACCCTGACATCAACGCGCAATTCTGGAACCCGTCGAAATATGCCTTTGCATATTCGGCCGGCGGCATCGGACTGAGCTACACTCCGTGGCTGCGAAAGATCGTCAATGATATTTTTCTGGCCGACGTGAGCGGTTATCTCAAGTTAGGCAGCAGCGACAATCAGGCCATAAGCGCCTCATTGCGTTATTTCTCGCTTGGCGAGGTCATCGTCAACGACGCCTCGTCGCAGACTATCAATCCCTACGAGTTTGCACTTGNCTTCGGANATTCACGCAAACNAAGCGAGAAATTTGGCATGGGCGTCGTGCTTCGCTATATCCTTTCGGATCTCGCTTATGAAGATTCATATTCAGGAGAAATCAATACCGCCGGCTCGGCCTTTGCCGTAGACCTGAGCGGCTATTACACCTCCTACCCCATGATAGGCAGAAGCGAGTGCCAGTGGAGCTGGGGATTCGACATCAGTAATATCGGCTCGAAAGTGAGCTACGACCACGGTGCCAATTACTATTACCTGCCGACCAATCTGCGCCTCGGCACTAATTTCACTTTCCCGCTCGCCGACTTCAACCTCCTCTCGATAGGACTTGACCTAAACAAACTTCTCGTGCCCTCCAAGCCTCGTGAGCAAGACTATATCAACCCCGGAGGTGCCTATTACGATCCGGACAAGACGGAGGGAGAGAACGCCATGGCATATAACGACGCACTCAACAACTGGGAAAACATGTCGCCTATCTCAGGCATCTTCAAGAGTTTCAGCGACGCTCCCGGCGGCCTCTCGGAAGAACTGAAGGAAATCAACATCTCAATAGGCGGAGAATATTCCTACAACGACCAATTCTTCGTGCGAATGGGCTACAACTATGAGAACGCCATGAAGGGCGGACGCAGTTACTTCGGCTTCGGAGCAGGTTTCTCGCTCAATGTGGTGCGTCTGGATGCCTCCTACATTCTTGCCACGGCCCAGAATTCACCTCTTGACCAGACCATGCGTTTCACTCTCAGTTTCGATATGGATGGCATCCGCGACCTTCTCGGCAAGCGCCGTCGCTGATTCCACGTGACCGGATAAGGAAGTAAGATAATATATGAAAGATATCAGAATAGGACAGGGATTTGACGTGCACCGCCTTGTGGAGGGGCGCGAACTCTGGATATGTGGAGTCAGGATTCCCCACACCACCGGACTTCTCGGCCACAGCGACGCTGACGTAGCCATACACGCACTTTGCGATGCGNTGCTCGGNGCCCTTGCANTGGNCGACATCGNCAAGCACTTCCCTGNCAGCGATCCGCNCTACAAGGGCNTCGACAGCAAACTGCTGTTGCGACACGTGACGGCTCTTATACGCGACAAGGGATATGAACCCGGCAACTGCGACATAACCATCTGCGCAGAGCAGCCTAAGTTCCGCCCGCATATCGACACCATGCGCCTGACGCTGGCAGATGTGATGGGAGTGGATGCCGACACGGTTTCGGTGAAAGCTACCACTACCGAGAAATTGGGCTACACCGGCAGAGAGGAAGGAATCTCAGCCATGGCCGTCTGCCTGCTATTCAAAAAAGACTTGTCGTGAACCTCAACCGACGACAGACCGAGGCGGTAGAGGCCACCGAAGGGCGTGTGCGCGTAGTGGCCGGAGCAGGCTCCGGAAAGACACGGGTGCTCGCCCACCGATTCGCGTTTCTCGTGAACGAACTTGGCATCTCGCCCGGCAACGTGCTGTGTCTGACATTCACCAACAAGGCGGCGCATGAAATGAAACACCGCATAGCCGGAATGGTAGACAGAGGAAACGTCAACGACCTGATATGCACTATCCACAGTTTCTGCGTAAAACTCCTGCGCCGTGAGATCTACAAGATAGGCTATCCGAAAAATTTCATCATTCTCGACGAGACAGATGCCAAAGATCTCGCCAGAGACGCGATGCAGGAATTCGGCATCGACAGGAAGAAGACCACTGCAGAGCGCCTGCTTAAAGACGTGGCCGCACTGAAAGGCTACGATCCTGACGGCTACATAGCAAAATACCTGATGCCGGGAGCTGCCGAAGGCGCTCCCGATGCAAAGATTCGCTACATACAGCTTCAGCGCAAGCAGTTTGCGCTCGATTATGACGATATCATCTACATAGCCACTTATATACTCACACATTTCAAAGACGCAAGAGAATATTGGTGTGAGAAACTCAACTATGTGATGGTTGACGAGGTGCAAGACTGCAGCGGCGACGACTGGAAACTGATAGAGATTCTGGCCTCGCACCACGGCAACCTCTTCGTGGTGGGCGACCCCGATCAGGCCATCTATGAGTGGAGAGGTGCCTCCCCAAAGACTTTCGTGAATTTCAGAGCAGACACCGACGTGATTCTTGATCTGAACTACCGCAGCACTCCCGACGTGCTGGCAGTGGCCAACAGCATCATATCAAACAATAAGAACCGTGTGCGCAAGGAATTGACAGCCGTGCGCCTCAACGAGCGTCTCCCCGTCTGGAACCACTACAGAAGCGAGACAGATGAGGCTGAAGGCATCGCTAACGCGATTGAGGCCGGCATACTTGAGGGAAATCCATTTTCAGCTTTCGCCGTGCTCTATCGCAGTTCGTTTCTCTCCCGCCGCATGGAGCAGGCGCTTCTGAAGAGGAAGATACCCTACACGGTGTGGGGAGGAGTCCGCTTCTTCGAGCGCAAGGAAATAAAAGACATCATCAGCTACCTGCGGCTCACCGCCAATGAGAACGACGACATGGCGTTTACACGGATCGTAAATGTCCCGGCGCGCAAATTCGGCTCAGTCACACTCGGGAAACTGAAGCAGATAGCCGAAGAAGAAGGAGATGCCCTATATCCTACACTCCGCCGCCATATTTCGGATGCCCCGTTCGGCAAGAAGCCCATCAGGGATTTCGTCACATTGATAGAGGAGGCACGGGCAATAGCGGAGGGGCTGAAAGTTTCAGACCTCACGGAGAAACTTATGGCGCGCAGCGGACTCGACACGATGTATCGCACCGATGAGGAAGAGGAGCGGCTGGAAAATGTGGCGGAACTCGTAAGCTCCATGATTGAATTCGAGTCATCACGCTTTGAAGACAGCGAAGCCGACCTCTACCATTACCTACAGGACATAGCGCTCTACGTCAATACTGACCATAAAGAGGAGAAAGACAAGGTTCGGCTCATGACTATCCATCAGTCGAAAGGTCTGGAGTTTCCGTATGTCTTCATCATGGGCCTTACTGAAGGCATATTCCCAAACCATAGATCCATCCGCGAGCGGAGGTCAGACGGAGAGGAAGAGGAACGGAGATTGATGTATGGCAGCAGCCGCGCTGTTGCTCTACCGAGCCGAGAATATGAAAAAACTGATTGACGCTCTCCTCTTCCGAACTTCCCGACACCGAATTCATTTTTGTAAACGCTACCCTTACAAACCGTGATTGCGAAGACAAGTCGCCGGGCAGTCCCAAAGCGCCCATACCTCGGCTGTACGCCTTTAACGGAAGCTTGTCCGAAAACAAATTTTTCGGTTCCCGCGGCGATAAATTCATATAGTTGTTCAGGTTGAACATCTGGTCGTCGAAGGGCGGATTGTTAGTAAGCACACCTACGGGATTGTCGTAAATCTTCAACCCCTCTTTCACGCTCTCTACCGTAACCGCCCTGTTCTTATCGGCGATAATCCAATGTAACTGCGC
>WFLX011289872.1_pt1 | contig 14323 bp, 14 predicted proteins | sample 4967041 | NCBI WGS metagenome assembly WFLX01 (sample SAMN12857096, study PRJNA449069) | gut metagenome | isolation source: stool from male and female vole | host: Microtus ochrogaster | place: USA:Florida | collected 2017
CGAGATAGATGTCCGCCCCGTTGCCGCAGATAGCCTCGACACCAAGTTTCAGGTTCTTCAACCGCTTGTCGTAGACGGTGATCACCGCCGGCGTGACGATATCGAGCGTCGGCAAGTCCTCCACCACCAGCTTTTGGAACTCGTTGAAGAGTTCCAACCGCTTCTTCGGGTCGATCTCGACGGCGGCCGTTTCGAGCAGCCGGTCGACTTCGGGATTCGAATATTTGGAACCATTGGTGAAGGGGACGCCCGGCTTGAAGTTTTTCGACCAGTAGAGGCGCTGGACGCCGACGGTCGGGTCGTAGAGATTGCTCATGCCCTCGATGGCGATGTCGAAGTCTCGATCAGTGAAGACGCGCTTGACGAAAGTCGCGAAGTCCTGCGTTCGCAGTTCCACCTTGATGCCGACCTTGGCAAGCGCCTGTGCGATGTATTCCGCGGTCTGCTTGGGAGGACCGGACGGCTGGGTCGGATCGATGAATAGCTTGAAGCGAACACCATCGGCGCCGCGCGAGTAACCTGCCTCATCCAAAAGCTTCTCGGACTTCGCCGGGTCGAACTCGTACTTGGGAAGGTCCGGCGAGTAGAACTTCGCAAGGTCGGGGCTGACCGGTCCGTCGAGGCGGGTGGCGTAGCCGAGGTAGACGGTGTTGACGATGAAATCCTTGTCGATCGCATGCGCGATCGCATGTCGCACCTTGATGTCGGCCAGATACTTGTTCTCAAGGTTAAACTCCGCGCGGGCAATGCTCGGTGAATACGGCGCCGGGTCGGTATCGACGACGAGGTTCGGATTGGCCTTCAGGCGGTCGATATCGGTCAGCGGCAGGTTGGCCGTCGAGACCTGCACCTCGCCGGTCTCAATCGCGGCCACAGCTGCGGCGGGATCGACGATGAACCGGAAGATGATCTGGTCGAGGTAAGGCTTGGGCGAACCCCAATAGTCTTCGTTGCGCACGAAAAGTGCGTGGCTGCCGCGAACCCATTCGACGAACTTGTAGGGGCCGGTGCCAATCGGCGCGACGTTGTGCGGGTTCTCCGCAATCTGCGTGCCCTCGTAGAGATGTTTGGGAACGATCGGCGCCTCAAAGCTTGCAAATGCCGTCAGCAGGTAGGGTGCCGGCTTGGCAAGGACCAGTTCCACCTCATGCGAATTGAGAACATTGGCCTCTTTCACATGGGCAAAGGTCGCGCGGCCGCGCGGATGGTTTTCCTTCAGCGCCAAGATCGAGAAGGCGACGTCTTCGGCGGTGAAATCCTTGCCGTCGTGCCAACGAACGCCCTGGCGCAGCTTGAACCAGTAGCGCAGGCCGTCTTCGCTCACCGTCCACTCGGTGGCGAGCAACGGCTGAGGATTGAACTCCTTGTCATAGGTCAGCAGGCTCTCGGTTGCCTTGCCGCTAATGTAATAGGCAGCGCCGGCACTGTGAGCGATGAGCACCAGAACCGGCGGCTCGGTGCCAATATTGATCGACACGCTGCCGCCGCGCGCCGGCTCTTCGGCGGCGGCGAACGAAGGTACCGGCAGCAATGGCACGGCAATAGCGGTCGCGAGTGCAACGGAGGAAAGCAAAAACGCGCGGCGCGTCGGCTTCAAAGTACCAGTCTGTCTTGATGTCATCTGAGTATCCCCAAGCAGGCGAAGCAGAGGCAACGCCGATTTTCCGGCACCCGGACAGGGTGTCAGCCAGACTATATAAAATCTACTATATCTGTAGATAGAGTGTAATTCCAAAGTCCGAGGCTTTTCTGAAAAAAGCTACTCAGGACACTCCGTTTGCCGCGTCCCCCGGGCTCCCCATGGAGAGGGTGACACGACGACAAAACTGGTTCGATGGAGGAAAAGTTCTCGTTTGGACGTGAGCGCGACAATCCATCCCAATATCCGCCGGCAAAACGCAATCGACAAAATAGATTATCTACATGCTTGCTTATCGAATGAGTTCTCCATGCGCCCCGAATTCATCGGCCATACATCCAACCGAAGGGTCAGACATTGTGCCCGCCTCCGGGCCGGTCATCGACAAGGCCTATATCCGCAATCATGTTCAGCCGGCGGAAGCGGCGGGCATCGACCGTCTGCTCATCGGTCAATTTGCGCAATGGCCCGACAACAACCAGATCGCGGCCTATGTCTTCGGCCAGACCGCGCGGCTCGGGGGCGCTGCTTGCCCACCGGCCTGCCTGATGGCCCCAACGCTCGACGCGCGCCAGCTTGCCACGCTCGATCAGTTCTCCGAAGGCCGCTTGTGGGTCCATATCATCACCGGCGGATCGAACGCGGAGCGGGCCCGCGACGGCGATTTCGAGGATCCCCACACTCGCTATGCCCGCACCGATGAATATCTGCAGGTACTGAAGAAGGTCTGGGAGAGCGACCGGCCTTCGATCATGAGGGGCGCTTCTACAGGTTCAAGGGTGCCTTCAGCCAGGTGAAACCCTACCAGAAGCCGCGCATCCCGATCTCTTTCGGCGGTTCGTCAGACGCGGCGATCGCAGTCGCCGGCAAGCATGCGGATATTTACGCGCTCTGGGGCGAACCCCTCGACGGCGCGAGGGAAACCATCGCCAAGATGCGGGCCGCGGCGCTCGGCAACGGTCGTGCCGCCGAGGATATCCGCTTCACCCTCGCCTTCCGCACCGTCGTGGCTGATACCGAAAACGCCGCTTGGGCAAAGGCCGTGGATATCCTTGAAAAGATCAAATCGCAGGTTGCGCGTTCTACCGGTGGCAATGGCGAGAAACTGCCGTCAAATGTCGGTTCCGTGCGCCTGCGGGAGGCCGCAAGCCGCGGCAAGGTCTTGGACAAGCGGCTCTGGACCGAAGTCGCGGAAGCAAGCGGTGCCGGCGGAAACTCGACGACCCTAGTCGGCACACCCGAACAGGTCGCCGACGCCATCCTCGACTACTGTGACGCCGGCGTTACAAACTTCCTTGTCCGGGGTTTTTACCCGACGGAGGATACCGTCACCTATGGCCGCGATGTCGTGCCGCTCGTCAAGGCCGGGATCGCCGAACGCGAAGCCAGAAAGGTTGCCGCCGATCGACCGCGCCGCTCGATATCGTCGACATCCATGCCCATCTCTGGCCGCCCGCCTGGCGCTCGGGCGGCAGATACGAAAAACCTGCTGGCGCATTTTCGCCGGAGATCCATCGAAAGATCGCCACGCCCCGGCGCTCGTCGATGAACTTGAGCAAAGCGGCGTATCGCTTGCCGTGGTCAGGGCGACGATCGAAAGCCTCTTCGGAATGGAAGGAAACGTACCGCTAACGGCCGTCAGGGAGGCCAACGACTGGCTCGCAACGCTTTCTCGCGAGCATCCGACGCTCACTGGGTTTGCCGTCGTCGATGCCTTCGCCGGCGAGGAAGCGGCCCGCGAGGCCGAATGGGCGATCGTCGACCTCGGTCTGACTGGCCTGGTGATCGACAGTTCGCGCGACGGCAAGCTCATCGCCGATCCCTCAGCCCGACCAACCCTCGACGTCGCGGCACGGCACAAGGTTCCAGTTTTCGTGCACCCGGTCGCCCACCCAAACGCCGAGGTCCTGAACGGTACCGGCAATCTCGGCAACTCGCTCGGCGTGGTTTGATGAACGGCGTCGCATTCCTGTCGGTGATCCAGTCGCCAATTCTTGACGAACTGGCGGACCTGCATCTGGTCTTTGCGACCCTCGGTCTTGGCGCAATCGTGCAGGCGGCGCGCGGCGGCATCTACGCTCGCGCAGAGCGGGCCCTGGGACGGCGGCCCAACACTACTTCGATACGATGGGGCATGATCCGGACATCGTCCGAACGCTGACCGGTTTCTTCGGTGCGGAACGGGTGCTTGCCGGTACGGATTGGCCGATCCTTGCAGTGCTCAACGGACACGAATTGCGACAGAGCCTGGCGCAGGCCGGGTTGAACGAGCGCGAGGCGGGTCTCGTTGCCGGCGGCAATGCCCGGCGCCTCCTCGGCTGCGGCACGATCAAGCGGCGTCTGCTGAATAGGCCCCGGTAAAACGAAGCCCCGGATCAACGATCCGGGGCTTTTTGCAATTCGATTTGCCGTTGGCCGGCCGACGCCGGCCGGGACCCGTCAGGCGACGCGCTGCGAACGGGCAAGCGGAATGATCTCGGCTTCCGCCGCTCCGAAATGCGGTTCGCGGCCCTCGAGCGGGTGGCCTGGATCGGTGAAGCCCGGAGTCGACGGATGGCCGGGCGCGACCAGCCGATCGACCAAAGCCTCGTCTTCCGCATCAAGCTTGACATCGAGGGCGCGGATATAGGCGTCCCAATGCTCTTCCGTGCGTGGTCCTGCGATTGTCGAGGTGATCAGCCGGTTGTTCAGCACCCAGGCGAGCGCGAAATCGGCGGAAGCAATGCCCTTGGCTTGAGCGTGCGCGGCAATCTGCTTAGCGATCGCGATCGATTCTTCGCGAAACTCGACGTCATGCATGCGCTTGTCGCCACGGCCGGCGCGGGTATCGGCGGCTGGGGCTTCGCCGGGATTATACTTGCCCGTCAGAACGCCGCGGGCGAGCGGGCTGTAGGACACAGCACCAAGTCCATAGGCGGCAGCTGCCGGCAACTGCTCCGCTTCGGCGGTGCGGTTGACGATGTTATAGAGCGGCTGGCTGGCGATCGGCCGGTCAATGCCGAGCCGGTCGGCGAGATGGGCGACTTCCGCAATGCGCCATCCCCGGAAATTCGAGACCCCGAAGTAGCGCAGTTTGCCGGCCTTGATCAGGTCGGCGATCGCCCGTACCGGCTCTTCGAGCGGCGCATCGAAGACGGCGCGATGGAAATAGAGGATGTCGATATAGTCGGTGCCGAGATTGCGCAGCGAGTTCTCGATCGTCTGATACACCCACTTGCGCGAATAGCCGCCTAGGTTCGGTCCCTTCGCACGCGAATTGACGAACTTCGTCGCCACCACCCAGTGGTCGCGGTTGGACTTGATACCGCGCCCGACCACCTCTTCCGACTTGCCGTCGTGGTAGACATCCGCCGTGTCGATGAAGTTGATGCCCTGTTCGCGCGCCTTGTCGATGATGCGGAAGGCGACGTCGTCCGGCGTTTGGTTGCCGAACATCATGGACCCCAGTGTCAGCGGCGACACTTTAAGGGCGCTGCGCCCAAGATAGCGATACTCAACCATTCAAGTTCTCCATTTCAATTGGTCTGGTCCGCGACATGACAGGCCACCTGGTGGCCGGGCTTGATGGAGCGGAATTCGGGATCGGCGACACGGCAAAGCTGGGTCGCCAGCGGGCAGCGGGTGTGGAACCGACAGCCCGACGGAATGTTGCTCGGGCTTGGCAAATCGCCGCCGAGGGGAGCCGCCTGCCGCGGCCGCGACGGATCGGGAACGGCGGCCATCAGGGCGCGCGTGTAAGGATGGCGCGGGTCCGACCACAGCGTCTCGTTGTCGGCGCTTTCGACGATCCGGCCGAGATACATGACCAGCACCCGGTCGCAGAAATAGCGCACCACCGACAGGTCATGGCTGATGAAGAGATAGGAGAGACCAAACTCCTTCTTCATCTCCACCAGAAGGTTCAGGATTTGTGCCTGGATCGACAGGTCGAGCGCCGAAACGGGCTCGTCGCAGACGATCAGATCCGGATTGAGCAGAAGCGCGCGGGCGATGCCGATCCTTTGCCGCTGGCCGCCAGAGAATTCGTGGGGATAGCGATTGATGGCGTCGGCAGGCAGCCCCACCTTGGCAATGATGCCGGCGACGGTGCGACGGCGCGCCGGCCTATTGCCGGCCTTATGCACGATTAGCGGCGCTTCCAGGATTTCACCGATCGTATGTCGCGGATTGAGCGACGCGAACGGATCCTGGAAGATCATCTGGATCGACTTGCGAACGTTTCTGAGCCGACCCTGATCGAGTGTCGTGATGTCCTCGCCCTTGAACTCGATCCGCCCCTCGGTCGGATCGACCAGGCGCAGAAGCGTCTTGCCGAGCGTCGACTTGCCGCAACCGCTTTCGCCGACAAGCCCGACCGTCTCGCCACGCTCGACCACGAGATCGACGCCATCGACCGAACGCAGCAGTCCGTCGCGCGTCTTGTAGTGCGTCTTGAGATCAGAGGCTAAGATGAGCGGCATCAGGGACGGCCTTGAGGGACGAGGTGAACGGGCAGGCAACAAGGCGATCCGGCGTTTGAGCAATCAAGGGCGGCACCTGATGGCCGCAGCTCGCGCGCGCCTGGCAACAGCGCGGCCTGAAGGGACAGCCGACCTCGCCTGCCGCCGAGACGATCGAACCCGAGATCTCGGTCAGCGGACCTTCCAAATAGTGAAAGTCGTGCTTCAAGCGCGGCGAGGCCGAAAGCAGCCCGCGCGTATAGGGATGCAGCGGATCGTTGAAGAGCTCGCCGGGCAAGGCCTGCTCTACCTTACGGCCGGCATACATGACGACGACCCTGTCGGCCCATTGTGCGACGACGCCGAGATCATGGGTGATCAGCACGACCGCCATCTGCAGTTCACGTCGCAGGGTGTCGAGCAGGTCGAGCACCTGCGCCTGGATCGTTACATCCAGCGCCGTCGTCGGTTCGTCTGCTATCAGCAGTTTCGGCCGGCAGGCAACTGCCATGGCGATCATGACCCGCTGCCGCATGCCGCCCGACAGTTGGTGCGGATAGTCGTCGACGCGTTTTTCGGCGGCCGGTATGCGCACGAGCTTCAAAAGCTCGATCGCCCGTTCTCGCGCCGCCCTGCCAGACAGCTTTTCATGCGCCTTCAGCACTTCACCGATCTGGCGACCGATCGACATGACCGGATTGAGGCTCGTCATCGGCTCTTGAAAGATCATTGCGATGTCGCGCCCGCGCAAGTGTCGCATCTCGCGCGCATCGAGACCCAGAAGATCGCGGTCATCGAAGATAATTCGGCCGCTGATGACAGCTGCTGCACGCGGCAGCAATTGCATCAAGGCGAGTGCCGTCAGCGATTTGCCGGAACCGGACTCTCCGACGATCGCCAGCGTCTCGCCTGCCCTTACCTCAAAAGACAGGTTGCGGACCGGTTCGGCGCGCGGAAAGCCAATAGTGAGGTTCTCGACCTGAAGCAGCAGCGACGTCATCGTCAACGATCCTGCGTGAAGCGGGGGTTGAGGGCGTCGTTCAGCCCATCACCGATGAGGTTGAGCGCAAGCACCGTGAAGACGATCGCCAGACCCGGAAGGGCTGTCAGATACCAGGCGGTTCGGACCAGTTCGCGGCCAGTGCCGATCATCGAACCCCAGCTCACGACGTTCGGGTCGCCAAGCCCCATGAAGGACAGCGCCGATTCCATCAGGATCGCCGTTGCGACCATGACCGATGAGGTGACGATGATCGGGGGCAGCGCGTTCGGCAGGATCTCGCGGAAGATGATCCGCCCGTGACCAAACCCGAGACTGCGGGCGGCCATGACGAAGTCCTTCTCGCGGATCGTACGAAACTCGGCCCTGGTCAGTCGCGCGACCGTCGGCCAGGAGATGACGGCGATTGCAAGCGTCACCGTGGTAGCCGAGGGCTGGACGATCGCGACAAGCACTACGAGAAGCACGAAGCTGGGCAAGGTCTGGAAGATTTCGATGAGCCTGACCAGGAGATCGTCTACCCAGCCGGCGAAGTAACCGGCGATCGCGCCGACGAACACTCCGAAGGTGAGACTGAGCGCTGTCGCCATCAGCCCCACGAACAGGGAGATGCGCGAACCGTGCAGAATGCCGGCCAGCACGTCCCGCCCGAGCGAATCCGTGCCGAGCGGGAAGGTCGGATCCTGGCCCGGCCACAGGAACGGCTTTCCGACCATCGAAAGGGGGTCGTCGGGATAGAGCACTGGGGCCAAAAGCGCGACAGCGATGACGAGTGCAAGGAATGCAGTGCCAAACAGCGCGTTGGGGTTGGCGAGGAAGACCTTCAGCGCCCGTCGCCCATTCGTAAAAGCGACCGCAGCGGTTGGCTGGGAACGCGCGTCGGGCGCCTTCACGTTGGACCAGGCTGGACGTTCCGGCGCGGTCGCCTGCTCGCTCGTCGCCGGAGCAGCATAGGCGCCGCCCGTGACAGCCGGAAAAGCCCCGAAGTCGGTGGTGGACATCAGCGCGCTCCAATTCTAGGGTCGAGCCAGGCGTGGACGAGGTCCACTGCGGCGTTCGCAATGATAACAAGAAGAGAGGACAGGAGCAGGATGCCGAGCAATACGGTGAAATCTCGGCCCATGACCGCCTCGAAGGCAAGCCTGCCGAGACCCGGCCAACTGTAGACTGTTTCCACCACCACGGCGCCGCCGAGCATGCCGCCGATATGCATCCCGGCCATGGTCGTGATCGGGATCAGCGCATTGCGCAGAATGTGCCTCGCCGTCACGCCAAACGGCGTCAACCCCTTGGCATAGGCAGTGCGCACGAAATCCTGGCTTTTGACTTCGAGCATGGCTGCACGGGTCAGCCGCGCATAGATCGCAACGTAGAACAGCGCGAGCGAGGTCGCCGGCAGCACCATGTAGCGTGCCGTGTCGAAGAGCGCCGGCAAGCCTTTCAGCTGGGAACCGATGGTGCCCGCGCCGCCGCTCGGCAGCCAGCCGAGCTTGATCGAAAAGAGCACGATCAGCATCAGACCAATCCAGAAGCTCGGGATCGAATAGAAAAGCAGCGAGAACACCGACAGCACGCGGTCAGGGATCCGCCCCGCAAAGTTTGCCATCAGCGATCCCAGGACGATGCCGAGAAGGATCGCGATCAAGAGGGCCACAGCCATCAGGGTCAGTGTGCCCGGAAGGCGCTGGGCAATCAGGTCAGCGACCGGCATGCCGTAGCGCGGTGAAAATCCGAGGCTGAACTGGGCGAGGTTGCCCAGATAGGTCGCCAATTGCTCGAGTACGGGGCTGTCCAGCCCGAAGCGGGCTCTTAGCGCAGCGACACTCTCTTGCGTCGCCGATCCCGCCTCGCCGGCCAGAACATCCGCCGCGTCGCCAGGTGCCAGCTGCAAAAGGAAGAAATTCAGGACCACAATTCCGAGAATCGTCGGAACCGCCTGCAGAAGCGTTCGTCGAAGCGTTCGCGCAATTCTGATTAGCACCGGCATCGATGTCGCCTCTCCGTTTGGCTGTCCGCAAACAGCGAACCTTCACCTCGGCCTGACGTTTCGCCGCGGATGATTTTTATAGTTGACTAATTACATAGTCTTTGTCAAATTTATTTTGGTAATTTCACCCTGCAACTTGCCAGATCCAGGAACTGCATTTCCGTATTTTACGAAATCCGCTCACATTGTGGAATAGTAATCCTACCTTAGTACAGCCCATTGCAATGACCGACTAAGAAGCGGCGCTCGAACGAAAAACGCTTCCCGGCACACCCCATCAGAGACAGCGGAGAAAACTGTGACGCGTAAAGATGCCATCTCACAAATCTGGTACACCCGCTGCCCTGTCCCGACACCAGTGGGCCTTGCCACCCAGCTTGGTCTTCTCGACACGGCATTTGCCGCCGAGGGCATCACGCTCAACTCCATCATCGACAGCAAGGATCGCTCCATCCGGTCCAGCCACTTCGATCACCATCTCGACTATTCGTTTCGCCATGGCGGCAATGTCCCGCCGGTCCGCGCCCGCTCGGAAGGCAACCCGACGCGGCTTGTCGGCATCACATGGACCGATGAGTTCCAGGCCATCATCACGTTGCCGGGCACCGGCATCAAAACGACACGCGACCTTTTTGGCCGGCGCTTCGGCATTGCGCGCCGTCCGCCAGGCATCGTCGACTTCATGGCCGCCACCGCGCTGAAAGGCCTTGTTTCCGCACTGTCGCTCGAAGGGCTCGCACCCTCCGATGTCGAGATCGTCGATATCCCGCTTTCCGAAAGCGTGCTCGATGGCAGAGAGGGTCCCCAGCTCTACGGCCTGCGCAACCGTCAAGCCTATGGCCCCGAAATCGCCGCGCTGCTGCGCGGCGAGGTCGACGCAATCTATGTCAAAGGTACGCCCGGCATTGCCGTGGCCAATCTCTTTGCGGCCCACATGGTCGCGGAATTCGGCTTTCACCCCGACCCGAAGATCCGCATCAATTCCGGCTCCCCACGGGTGTTGACCGTCGATGAACGGCTGGCGCAAGACCGCCCCGATCTCGTCGCCAAGCTGATCGCGACTTTGAAGCAGGCTGGCGCCTGGGCCGAAGAACATCCGGACGAGGTGCGCCGCTTCGTTGCCCGCGAGGTCGGCGCATCCGAAGAGGTCGTGGCTGCGGCCAACGGTCCGGATCTCCACAAACATCTCGGCATCGGCCTTGAACCGACACTCGTCGAGGCGATCGGGCACTACAAGGACTTCCTGCATGAATGGGGTTTCCTGGCGAGCAACTTCGACATCGACACATGGGTCGACCACCGCCCCTGGGCGGAACTCGACATCCGCGCTGTCGCTTGAACGAGAGCAACAAATGACCGATCCTACACGTTTCGAGGCGGTGATTGCCAAGGCCGAAGAGCTTGGAAACCGCTTCTCCCTGACTGCGCGCCACTACGATGAAACCGGCGAATTCCCTTTCGCCAATTTCGACGCGCTCCATGAGGCAGGCCTGCTTGGCCTGGTGACGGCGCCCGAACACGGCGGTCTCGGAGGCGGATTGACGGAGGCGCTCGCCGTCGTCTCGGCAATCGCCCGCGGCGAGCCCTCGACCGCCCTCGTTCTTTCAATGCACTATAACCAGCACTACTCGGTGCGCACGTCAGGCAAATGGCCGCCGCACCTTGTCGAGCGTGTTACCAGGGCCAATCGCGAAGGTGTCGCGCTGATCAATGCCGCGCAAGTGGAGCCGCGCGTCGGTTCCCCATCGCATGGGTCGTTGCCGCAAACCATTGCGCGGCGCGTTGGCGACCAGTGGCGCATCACCGGCCACAAGACGTATGCGACAGGCATCCCGCTCTTGCGCTGGGTGGCGGTGCTCGCCGTGACCGACGAGCCGGAGCCGCGACTGGGCTCGTTTCTCGTGCCGACGTCAGCCGATGGCATCCGCGTCGAAAAGACGTGGAACGCAACGGGCATGCGGGCAACCAACAGCGACGACCTGATCCTCGATGACGTCGCGATCCCGCTCGAAGATGTTCTCGACATCGCGCCTGCGAGCGAAGGCCTGAAACGCGATGAGCGCATGGGTGCCTGGTACTTCAGTCTCGTTCCAGCGATCTACGACGGCGCGGCGCGCGGCGCCCGCGACTGGCTGATCGAGTTCACCACCTCGCGGGCACCGGCGAGCCTCGGCGCACCGCTTTCGACCGTCCCCCGCATCCAAGACGGCCTTGGCGAGATCGAGGTGCTGCTGACCGTCAATCGCAGGCTCCTGCGCTCAATCGCCGAGGATTTCGACAGCGGACGCGCCTTCGGCGCCGACGCCGCGGCGGTCAAGCACACGGTCATCGCAAACGCGATCACTGTGACGACCCTTGCACTGGAACTCGGCGGCAACCCCGGCATCAGCCGCGACAATCCGCTGGAGCGTCACCATCGCGATGCGCTTTCCGGCAAGGCGCACGCTCCACAGAACAACCTCATCCGCACGATGCTCGCCAAAGCCGTGTTCAGCCGCCACGCCGAAGCACCTGCTGTTGCGCTTGAGCCGGTGCCGGTTCGGCCGCACCAGCAGCCCCGTCTTGCCGTCGTCGGCCGCAGCTAGGAGTTTTACGATGTCTTCCCCCGGTTCCGTCTGGTACACGCGCTGCCCCGCCCCGACCCCGCTGTCGATCGCCTATCAGCTCGGCTGGCTCGACAAAAAGTTTCTGAACGCCGGCGTTGCCGTGCGCTCGATCCGCGACAGCAAGGATCCGTCGGTCCGGCAGAGCCACTTTACTCATGCGCTGGATTACTCGTTCCGGCAGGGCGGCAACATTCCACCGATCTGGGCGCGATCCGGCGGTCGCGAGACACGCGTCGTCGGCATCACCACGACAGACGAGTTCCAGGCAATCATCGCGCTCCCAGGTTCCGGTATCGCTGTGGCGAAAGACTTAAAAGGGCGCCGCATCGGCGTGCCGCGCAAGCCCAATTCCGACGTCGTCGATTTCCAGCGGGCCACCGCATTGAAAGGCATCGTCTCGGCGCTTTCGCTCGGCGGGCTCGATCACCGAGATGTCGAACTCGTCTACCTCGACACCAACGAAGGCGATCTGATCGAACGCGGCAATGGTGCCTTCCTGGGCTTGAAGCGTCGATATCCCTATGGCGACGAACTTTTGGCCCTGGCCTCCGGCAAGATCGACGCCTTTTTCGTCAAAGGTGCCGAAGGCATCGTGCTCGCCAATCAGATCGGTGCAGTGGTGGTGGCAGAATTCGGCTTCCATCCGGATCCGACGATCCGCATCAACAATGGCACGCCGAGACCACTGACGGTCGACGCCCGCTTTCTTGACGAGCATTTCGATCTCGTCGTCGATCTCGTAGCGACGGTTGCGGGCGTCGGCGACTGGGCGACTTCCAACCCCGATACCGCGGTTCGGTTCATCGCCAACGAGATCGGCGTTGGCGCGGATGCCGTCTGGGCAGCAAACGGCCGCGACGTCTATCGCCATCTGGCACTGAAGTTGGATCAGGACCAGATCGCCGCCTTCGACCACTTCAAGCGCTTCCTTCTCGATTGGAGCTTCATTCCTGCCGACTTCGACGTCTTCGGCTGGATCGACGGGCGGCCGCTGGAGGCCGCATTGCGGCGGTCAGCCGCATGAGCATTCGACCGAGCCTCGTGACCGGCGCCACAGGCAAGCTTGGGCGGCTGATCGTCGAACGACTGGTCGCGCTCGGGCAGCCGGTCCGCGTCTTCACCCGACGCCCTGAAACGGCCCGTAGCCTGTTCGGCGAGACCGTGCAGATCGCCACCGGCGACTTCGGTGACCGAGCCTCGCTCGAAGCGGCTGTTGGCGGCGTTGGACGCCTTCTCCTGCTGTCGCCTATCAGCACGAGGCTCGTCACCGATCAGATCGCCGCCGTGGATGCCGCGGTCGCCGCAAACACTAAGCGCATCGTCAAGATTTCGGGCTCCGACTGGACGATCGAACCGGCAGGCAATTCGATATCGGGTGCCGCACACGCGGCCGTGGAGCAACACCTCAACAGCCTTCCCGTCGAAACGGTTTCGCTTCGGCCCAATGCCTGGATGCAGGTCTCGCTGGCCAACACAATCACGCGGGCCATAACGAGCAGCCAGGTCATCGCACCCAACCTTAGTGCCGGCATTGGCTATATCGATGCGCGCGACATTGCCGACGTCGCCGTGCATCAGCTGCTTGCCGACCGTATCCGCGGTCGCACGCTCAACATTACTGGCCCGGACATCGTATCGTTCAAGCAGATCGCTGCCCTGTTAACGGCGGCGTTGGACCGGCCGGTTGCCGCACTCGAGAAGCCGCCCCAGGCCGCTTCTGGCGATGGTGACTTCGAGCATCGCGCCGTTGCGCAATTCGTAAGGTTGATCGCAGCCGACCGCGCCGCGGTGACGACCGACGTGGTGCCAACGCTTCTCGGCCGTTCGCCCCGTACCGTCGCCGACTTCATACTGGAACAGGTCGCCGCAGCGACGGCGATCCCGGAGTATCAGCCGTGAACATACCCTTTGTTGACGTCGCCATTATCGGTGGAGGTCCGGGTGGGCTCGCCCTGGCGCAGGGCCTGAAGAAGAACGGTATCGACACTGCCGTCTTCGAGCGCGACCCTATCCGGGCGGACTATGTACAGGGTTTTCGCATGCGCATTCGCCAGCGCGGCATCGATGCCCTCAGAGCCAACCTACCACCGCATCTCTATCAGGCGTTCCTCGACACGCTTGGGATTGCTCCGACCGAGAGCCTGATCCTCGACGAAAGGTTCAACCGGCTGGAGGACGCGGGCCAAACACCCCGTGAGCCCGAGGATACCCATATCGAGAAGTCGGTCAGCCGCATCACGCTGCGGCAGATCCTTTTGTCCGGGCTCGACCGCATCTTCCAAACTGGCAAGCGGTTCGAGCGATACGAAACGCTCGCGGACAACACTGTAGTCGCGCATTTTTCCGACGGCTCGGCCGTGCGTGCTAATTTGCTGGTCGGCGCCGACGGCGCCGGATCGGCGGTCCGCCGCCAGCTCCTGCCAGACCTCAGGAGCATCGACACGGGCGTCCGCCGGCTGGCCGGCAAGATCACGCTCGACGCAGCGGCGCGCCATAACATTTCGCCGCTGCTGACGGAATTCAACACGAATATCCGCCCGCGCGACGGTCGTGGCCTGATGATCACGAGCCATCGGGTCGATCCATCCGCCTACGCCCGTCACGATCTCATCGGCAGCGAAGATCCCGGCCATGCCGACATCTCCGGCTTCC
>WFLX010336519.1_pt1 | contig 14322 bp, 12 predicted proteins | sample 4967041 | NCBI WGS metagenome assembly WFLX01 (sample SAMN12857096, study PRJNA449069) | gut metagenome | isolation source: stool from male and female vole | host: Microtus ochrogaster | place: USA:Florida | collected 2017
AGAACCAGAGAGGGTAATGACCTTTACCATGAAATGAGTGAATCAGGCGTTATTGAAAAGACCGCCATGGTATTTGGTCAGATGAATGAGCCTCCCGGGGCAAGAATGAGAGTCGGTCTGACAGGATTGACGATGGCGGAGTATTTCCGTGATAAGGGCGGCAAAGACGTGCTGTTATTTATTGATAATATTTTCCGTTTTACACAGGCTGGTTCCGAAGTGTCCGCGCTTCTCGGACGTATGCCTTCCGCCGTTGGTTATCAGCCGACGCTGCAGACGGAGATGGGCGCTTTGCAGGAGCGTATCACATCCACCAAGAATGGTTCCATTACCTCCGTACAGGCGGTATATGTACCTGCGGATGACCTGACAGACCCTGCGCCTGCGACGACATTTGCGCATCTGGATGCAACTACCGTATTGTCGCGTAGTATTTCCGAGCTTGGTATCTATCCGGCTGTGGATCCGCTGGAATCCACATCAAGAATTTTGGATCCGCGTATCGTCGGTAATGAACATTATCAGGTGGCTCGTGATGTACAGGAGATTCTTCAGAAATATAAAGAGCTTCAGGATATCATCGCGATCCTTGGTATGGATGAGCTTTCTGAGGATGATAAGCTGGTAGTAAACCGTGCAAGAAAGGTACAGAGATTCCTGTCTCAGCCGTTCTTCGTAGCGACGCAGTTTACCGGTATGGAAGGAAAGTATGTTCCGATCTCTGAGACGATCCGTGGATTCAGGGAGATCATAGATGGCAAGCATGATGATATTCCGGAAGGATTTTTCTTAAATGCAGGTTCTATCGACGAGGTAGTTGCCAGAATGAACAAGAAGTAAGCCTTTGTCTTAGAAAGGAGCTGTTGGATAAGGTGGCGGACAATACATTTTTATTAAAAATAATAACACCGGAACGGCTTTTCTTTGAGGGCGAAGCTGAGATGGTAGAGTTTAATACAACAGAGGGTGAGGTCGGTATCTATAAGAATCATGTGCCGATGACGGTCATTATCAGTCCGGGGATCCTGACGATCACAATGCCTGACGGGGAAAAGGAAGCGGCGCTCCATGCAGGATTTGTGGAGATTCTGCAGGATCAGGTGACAATCCTTGCGGAAGCGGTAGAGTGGCCGGATGAGATTGATGAGAGCCGTGCAAGGTCTGCAAAGGAACGCGCAGAGAGAAGACTGCAGGAGAAGGAAGCGGGTATTGATGAGGATCGTGCACAGATCGCTTTGATGCGCGCGTTGACCAGAATACAGACAATCAAATAATCATAAGGAAGCGTTGATTTTATCATCGCTTCCTTAGTACAATGAAATAGCGATTGCTATGGAATGGCGGTCGCTATTGTTGCGCTGAAACATTTTGTCAGCATCCGCATAGAATATATCAAAGAGCTTTGGGATGTATCTATGAGAGGAAATAAGGTATTGCCATTTTACATGACCTATCCCATGCCTATGGCATATGAAGATGAAGATGTCATGCTTCGGGATTTGGAATATCTGCAGCAGATGTATCCGCAGGATGCAAAAAAGTATCAAAAGAAGATCGTCACTATCTTAGACAAGATGGACTATGAAGGAAGTATGATCTATGACGATTATCCGGATCAGTTTATGCTGTATAAACTGTCAAGAGACATTACCGAGATGATCAGGAAAGATGAAATAGCAGAGAATGCAAAAAAAATGGAGCAACAATCAGATAAGGATGCGGACGATACTGCTTCTGAAGCTGCAGATGGCGCTATGACCCAGAATAGAAATAATATGGGACAGGAGATGGATCTTTCTCCGGAAAGATGGAAGCAGATAGGCGATATGGTTCAGGTGTTGTTGTTTTATGAAATCTATAAAAGAAGACATAATTCCGGACGGGGGATGCTAAAATTTTTTTAACGGTGAAAGGGAGCTTGCAGAGCCGGTAAGCGGTTTGCGTAGGCTCCTTTTTTTGGGGTAAGAAATGGACAAATCAGAGCAGGACATAAAATTGCATAGAGCGATCTCGCAGATCGTATCAGAACGGCTGTATCGTATCATCGTCAGCAGACCATTGATCAAGGGGGAGCTGACGAAGGTAACCGTGCGTCCGGTTGTGATACGCAGGGAACTAATCTTTCAAGAGACGCGGTATATAGGCACAAAGGTGCTTCATGAAAATTATGATGCGGAGAAGATACAGGATAGGCTTGTTCATTATCTTCAAGAGGAGTTTGGCCAGCTGGAGGCGGAATGTGCTGATAAAAACGTTACGATTCTGACGAATAAGAAGGGAACCGTAACGATCCGTGAGAAAAAAGCAGCTGCACGGGATTGTGGACAGGAACAGGAATGTTCTTTTGAACACAACCGGGGTAAAAACCATATCTTAAAGGATGGCGAGACGGTAGACTTTCTGACTGCTCTGGGGGTGCAGACGCCGGAAGGCAGGGTGGTCAAGTCGAAATATCATAAGTTTAAACAGATCAATCGTTATCTGGAATTTATAGAAGACATTTTACCAGCGCTCCAAAATGAAGATACGATTCGTATCGTTGATTTTGGTTGTGGAAAATCTTACCTGACGTTTGCGTTGTATTATTATCTGAAGATTATACAAAATAAAAATATAGATATTATCGGTCTGGATCTGAAAACAGATGTGATTGATGACTGTAATGCGCTGAAGGACAAGCTTGGATATCAGGGATTGAGATTTATCAAAGGCGATATAAAGGATTACGAAAATGGTGATAAAATAGACATGGTCGTATCCCTTCATGCCTGCGATACGGCGACGGACTACGCCATTGCGAAAGCGGTGTCATGGGGCGCAAAGGTGATCATGGCAGTGCCGTGCTGCCAGCATGAGTTGAATAAACAGATAGTATGTGAACCGCTTCAGGAGATATTAAAATATGGCATTGTTAAAGAAAGGATATCGGCGTTGATCACGGATGCCTATCGGGCGGACTGTCTGGAAAAAATGGGATATGAAACGCAGATTCTGGAATTTATCGATCTGGAACATACACCCAAGAATCTGCTGATCCGGGCTGTCAGAAAAGGAAAAAAGATTTCCTCCAAAAAAAATGGTAAGGAATATCCAGGTTCCTTGGAAGAGCTGGAGCGGTATCTTCATATCCATCCGATGCTGGGAGGATTGATGGAGACCATGAGGAAGCAGTGATTGAAGCAGCGCTTCCTTAGATGAGCGGAAAAAGAATGACGGTCAGGAATGATTTACGGAAGGGACAAAACTGTAAAGTGAGAAGAAAAGGAATCAGCAAGGGAATCATCTTAACGATATATTGTGTCTGCATGTTTTTTGCGTCTCTGATCCTTCTGGGCGCGTTGATGAACCGCGGTAATACGGATATGACAGCGGAGATGAGTTCTGCCGGATTTCCATTGGTTTCTTTTGTTTGTGAGGGGATGCAGTTCAATACCTTGCATGGATATGCTGCTCAGATGGAGATCCCTTATCTGAGGGATACCATTACGCCTTTGATGGAGGGCAGGAATCTTTCGATTAAGATCGATACCTATGGAACAGGCATTGAAAAGATCTCCTATGAACTTCGGACGATGGACGCGTCGCGTCTGATTGAGGATACGCAGATTTATAATTATATTACGGATGGGGATATCATTACCGCAGACATCACGCTGAAGGATCTTTTGGAAGAATATCAGGAATATTCCTTCTGTCTTCTCCTGCGGACAGTAAAAGGGGATGAGATACGTTATTATACCAGAATCATAGAGGCGGATGATTATCAGGTGTCTGAGAAGCTGGAGTATGTCTATTTTTTTAATGATGCCGCCTTTGATAAATATACGGCATCTGTCGAACTTCCCACTTATCTGGAAAGCAATGCGGAAGGGAACAATACCACATTTCACAAGGTCAATATCCACAGCAGCCTCAATCAGGTGACGTGGGGCAATCTGCCGGTGGAGAGGGTAACGGAGCCGGTGGCTATGATCCACGATATTGAGAAGGACATTGCCAATATTGAGATTCAATATTCTGCTGTTATTACGGACAATGAAAAGGATATCTTTTATGTAGTGGAGGAATACTATCGGATCCGTCAGGGTGAGGAAAGATTTTACCTGTTGGATTACGAAAGGACAATGGAGCAGATCTTTGAGCTGGAGACAGCTACAATGGCAAATAATAAGATCATGCTTGGCATCGTGGGTGAGGACGTACAGATGGTAGAAAGCTCTGATGGCAGCCGTCTGGCATTTGTCAATACCGGCAGTCTTTACAGCTACAATATCGCCGATAATAAAATTTCAAAGGTGTTTGGTTTTTTTGATGGGGATATTACTGATTTGAGAGAATCTTATCAGAATCATGATATTAGGATCTTTTACGTGGATGAAACAGGCAATATATATTTTATGGTATATGGGTATATGAACCGGGGCATCCATGAGGGAGAGATGGGAGCTGCAGTCTATTATTATGACAGTGTTTTGAATATTGTGGAAGAGAAAGTGTTTGTTCCCTATACGAAATCCTTTGAGCTGCTGGAACAGGATGTATCAAAGCTGTCCTATGTCAACAGCGCTAATGAATATTTTCTTTATCTGGATCATGCGGTGTATCAGATCAACCTTTCGGATCATACCTGTCAGCAGCTGGTTACCGGACTTCCTCAGGGCGCGTTTGCGGCATCGGGGCGGCAGCAGATCATCGCCTGGGCAAGCGGCGCGGACTTGAATAACGCAACGCAGATCATCATATGCGATCTGACGACGGGAAAAATAAACAACATAGAGGCAGAGGAAAATACCAGAATCCAACCCATCGGATTTTTTGGGGAGGATTTTGTATATGGTGTTGCATGGAAAGAGGATATCATCCGGGATGCTACCGGAAAGATGCTGTATCCGATGTATCAGGTCCTGATCCGGGATGTGCGGGGCAATATCCTGAAGCAGTATGAGGAATCTGGTATTTACGTTGTGGATACGCAGGTAGGGGATGATATGATCACCATGGTCCGTATGAAACGGGATGAAAGCAACAGGAGCTGGTCTTATACCACCGATGATCAGATCCTGTATAATAACACATCCGCCGGAGGGAAGAATACGCTCGAGGTCGTTACGACGGAAAATTATGAAAAGATCATACAGATCGTTCTAAGGAAAGAGATCGATGTGGAAACGCTACAGGTGCTGGAGCCAAAACAGGTGCTTTTTGAAGGAAACAGAAGTATCCAACCGGGAGAGGATACCTATACAGGCAGTGAATATTTTCTTTATGTAAAAGGCGATCTGGCAGGCGTCTATGAATCGCTGCCGGATGCAATTAACGAGGCATATCAGTCAAATGGTATCGTAGTAGATGGTCAGGGAACGTATCTGTATCGAAAGACAGGCAGAGTAGCGAGAAATCAGATTATGGCGATCAATCCGGTAAAGGCGGAGACGGATGGAGAGGAACTGGCAGTCTGTCTGGACGTCATGCTTGCTCTGGAGGGATATACTGTGGATACGGCGCCGCTTCTTCGTCAGGGCAGGGAGCCGGAGGAGATCTTAGAAGAGAAAGGACAGGGGATGACAGTGCTGGATCTGAATGGATGCAAGCTGGACATCATACTTTACTATGTGGCGCAGGATATTCCCGTACTGGCCCGGATGGTGGACGGTTCGGCAGTACTGGTGATCGGCTATAATGAATATCAGATCGTGGTCATGAATCCCCAGACAGGAACCAATTATAAGATAGGTATGAATGAGGCAGGCAGATGGTTTGAGGAAAATGGAAACTGGTTTTTGACGTATCTGGATAAAAATGGTTAATTACCTATTCTGCTATAAGCCAGTCCTTATTTGGGATTATGAGTAATGGTTTTTAAATTGATTCAGATATATGCATTTAAGGTACTGATTGTTTAGTACCTTAATGCATTATTTAATATATAATGGTAAAAAAGCATTTTTATTTAATAATACCAAGAAGGAGTATTTGATGGATGCAATACTAAAGGGCTGGGATATTTTTCTTACTTTTCTGTTCGTGGGGTTTTATCCCTATATTCTGACAAAGATAATTTGTTTTGGATCGAAGGGAGATAAATATTTTAAGGGAGGAATCGTGGGAGTAATTGTAATCTGGTTGTTTTGGGTAATGTTTTTTGGAACTCTGACATCAATTATGTTTACATCATCAAAACCAACTATAACATTGGAAAGTGTTACTTTTAGTGATAAATACGCTATGTTTCTTAAACTGACACTTGGGCATCATGATTATCTTTCCTTAAGTTCAACTACAGAAGATTCTACTTTGTATATGCCATATTATACAACAAAAGATGACATTGATGAAGATTTTCTTGGCAAAATTATAACAGAGAATTTTTTCATATACGAAAGGTATCAACTGGAAGGATTTGAAATAAACGGCTCGGGGAAAAGTGGGGACAATTGGTATATTTATTTAAATGGTAAATATTTGGGATCCATCTTTGTAAAGCATGGTTTATTCTTAACAGAAATTGTTTATCGATGGGATATGGAAAAATTAAATGAAAGGGATGATCCGACATTCATGCAGCGAATGCCCGAGTTAATATTTTATTGAAAATGCTGTATTTCGTGAAAAAATATATACATGGTGCAATATAAATTATATTGGGGTTTTCTCCGAAAATAACATTAGATAATAAAAAGGAAATAAATAAAAATATTTAGGGGGATGTAAAAAGATATGAATATATCAAATGATTTGAAACCGGCAACAGATTTACCGGAGGGATTTATTGAAAAATTCAGGGAAAACATAAAAAATTATTCATCAAAATATTCATCACAAGGTACATCACAATTGGATAAGACGGCAAATAAAAAAGAAGAATTCCGTGATTATCAACCGGCGATACCTCATTTTAGTCTGACAAGGGAAGAAACAAATCTGCTCCAAAGCTGGAGATTGGAGGAATATGTATCAATTATGGACCGGATGAAAAACAGTGATCCGGAGCAATATAAGGCTCATCAGCAGGCTTTGCTGGCAGCAGAAAACGGTGGCGAGCTGGGGGATGATTTAAGGGTGCGGCTGAGCGCGTACAGATGGGCATATGGGGATGCAATGGATCAGATTTATGAAAAGCATCCGGGAGTAGATGTATTTATAAAATCACCACAGGACGATCCCCATTTTTACGATGGTAAAGAATTCCGTAATGCGTATCAGAAACAGAATAAAATTCCTTATCTTGTAATAACAACGGATGAGTTAAAGCTTCTGCAGTCAAAACGGAAGGAAGATAAGGAAAGACAAGATAAATTGTGGGATGCCATTAAGAGTAGAATCAGCAGCTAAAATTGTGGTATGACCTTTTCGTCAATTGTTTTAAATATTTACTTATACATATAAAGTATTGTTTCTATTAGCCAAAATCAAAAATTTTTCGATTTTGGCTAATAGAAATTTTAAACAAAAATTATTTTCTTGACAAAATACCCCAATAGGGTATATTCTTATTAAAAATCATATACCCATAAGGGGTATTGTATTTAAAACATTTTTTTGGATTTGCACAAAGCGGAAAGGCGGGAATGACAATGGCAAAATGCTGTAATAATAAGACAAAGAAGCGTACACCGGAGGAATATAAAAAGCTGGTCAACCGGTTAAACAGGATCGAGGGACAGATCCGGGGAATCCGGAAAATGCTGGAGGAGGATGCCTATTGCCCGGATATCTTGATTCAGGCTTCCGCAGCCAATGCTGCGATCAATGCATTCAGCAAAGAATTGTTATCAGAGCATATCAAGACCTGTGTTGCTGAGGATGTCCGTGCCGGTAAGGATGAGGTCATTGATGAGCTTCTGGTAACATTGCAGAAGATGATGAAGTAGGGAATGTGTTGAGGAAGGATTAAGATCAAGTAGCAGGAAATGTATTAACGAAGGAATATGATTATGCAGCAGGAAATGTTTTGATGCAGGATCGTGATTATGCAGCAGGGGAATGTTTTGATGCAGAATCGTGATCAGGCAGCAGGGGATATGTTGACAAAAGAACAAGATCGTGCAGCAGGAAATGTTTTGACGGAGGACTAGGATCATGCAGCGATATAATGTGACAGGAATGAGTTGTGCAGCATGTTCTGCCAGAGTAGAAAAGGCAGTAAACAAACTTCCCGGGGTGACGGAATGTTCGGTCAGTCTGCTGACCAATTCCATGGGTGTGGAAGGTGAAGTATCGGTATCGGAGGTGATCGCTGCGGTGGAAGCAGCGGGATACGGGGCGTCTTTAAAGGAGGAGTCGGCTTCCGAAAATGTGAATCATAACGGCAGCGGAGCTGCCGCTCAGGGGGATGGGCATGCCTCTGTGGAAAGGGATGCGCTGACAGATAAGGAAACGCCAAAAATGAAAAAGCGTTTGAGCGCATCGCTTATTTTTTTGATTGTCCTAATGTATTTTTCTATGGGGCATATGATGTGGAACTGGCCGGTGCCGATGTTTTTCGCGGAGAATCATGTTGCAATGGGATTGCTTCAACTACTGCTGACAGGTATGGTGATGGTGATCAACCAGAAATTTTTTATCAGCGGGTTTCGAGGGCTGCTTCATCGTGTCCCGAACATGGATACTCTTGTGGCGTTGGGATCAGCGGCGGCATTTGTTTACAGCACCTATGCGTTGTTTGCTATGACAGATGCACAGGCGAAAGGCGATATGGATGCCGTTATGATGTATATGCATGAATTTTATTTTGAATCTGCGGCTATGATCCTGACGCTGATCACGGTAGGGAAGATGCTGGAAGCAAGGTCGAAAGGTAGAACTACGGATGCTTTAAAGGGACTGATGAGTCTGGAACCTAAGACGGCGACATTGTTGATCGACGGTGTGGAGCAGATTGTGTCGATTGCACAGGTGAAAAAGGGCGACTGTTTTGTGGTGCGTCCGGGGGAACAGATTCCGACGGATGGCATGATCTTAGAGGGAAATGGTGCGGTCAATGAAGCATCCCTGACAGGGGAAAGCATTCCCGTGGATAAGGGCGCAGGAGATCATGTCTATGCAGCCACAATCAACCAATCGGGATTTTTGCGTTGTGAAGCAACGAAAGTTGGAGAAGACACAACGCTCTCCCAGATCATTAAGATGGTCAGTGATGCAGCGGCAACCAAGGCGCCGATTGCAAAAGTGGCGGATACGGTATCCGGTTTCTTTGTGCCGGTGGTGATCGGCATTGCCGCATTGACGATCCTGATCTGGCTGTTGGTGGGAGAGACCGTAGGATTTGCACTGGCAAGGGGGATTTCCGTACTGGTCATCAGCTGTCCTTGTGCGCTGGGTCTTGCAACGCCGGTAGCGATTATGGTAGGAAATGGCGTTGGTGCCAAGAACGGCATTTTGTTTAAGACAGCGGTTTCCTTGGAAGAGACCGGAAAGGTGGGAATGGTTGCTCTGGATAAGACGGGCACGATTACCATCGGAGAGCCGAAGGTGACGGATTATTTTCCGGCAGAAGGCATTACAGAAAAAGAACTTCTGCAATATGCGTATGCATTGGAGCAGAAAAGCGAGCATCCGTTAGCGAAGGCGATCGTAGAGGAAGCGAGGATGAAGGGAGCTGCGCTGATGGAAGTACAGGAATTTGAAGCGCTTCCGGGGAATGGACTACAGGCGGTACATGCCCATGAGGTACTTGCGGGCGGCAGCGTGAAATTTATCGGCAGCCGGATACCGCTTTCGGAGGATATCAGAAAAAAAACGGAAGAACTTGCAGACAAAGGAAAGACGCCGCTTTTATTCAGCCGTGGCGGAGAGTTTCTCGGTATCATCGCAGTAGCGGACGTCATCAGGGAAGACAGCCGGGATGCAGTTAAGGCGCTTCAGAATATGGGAATCCGTGTCATCATGCTGTCAGGAGATAATGAGCGGACAGCCAATGCCATCGGGGAGCAGGTCGGTGTGGATGAAGTGATTGCGGGCGTCCTGCCGGACGGTAAGGAANAGGTAGTCAGACAGCTTNCANAACNGGGNAAGNTTNNCATGGTAGGAGATGNAATCAATGATGCGCCTGCACTGACAAGANCCAATATCGGCATTGCTATTGGCACCGGTACGGATATAGCCATAGATGCGGCAGATATCGTTCTAATGAAGAACCGGCTGAGCGATGTGGCAGCAGCTATCCGCTTAAGCCGTGTGACCCTTCGCAATATCCATCAGAATCTGTTCTGGGCATTTTTCTACAATGTGATTGGAATCCCGCTGGCAGCGGGTGCGTGGATCCACTGGTTCGGGTGGCAGCTCAATCCCATGTTTGCAGCGGCAGCCATGAGCCTGTCAAGCTTTTGTGTGGTAAGTAATGCACTCAGGCTGAATCTGGTGAAGCTGTATCAGGGAACGGAAGGTATTGGACAGCAAAGCGATCATATAAATCTGAATCAGAAAGCAGAAGGCAAAGAAGCCCAAAGCAATCAGATGAATCAGAATCAGAAAATAGAAGACGTTAAGAAGGTAAAAAATAATAATATAAATAATAAAAATGAAAAGGAGAGTAAGAACATGACAAAGACATTGGTAATCGAAGGAATGATGTGCGGACACTGTGAGGCAAGGGTGAAGAAGCTGCTGGAGGGATTGGAAGGAATCAGCGAGGCGGTTGTCAGCCATGAAGCNGGAACGGCGGTGNTCACCACTGAGAAGGAANCTGACGAGGCTGCGNTNCGCAANGCAATTGANGAAGACGGTTATAAATTTATAGAAATGAANTAATCAGGGAAGCGCTGTTGATCTTAGGGTTGACAGTGCTTTTTTGGAATGCACTGATTAAATCGGTGCTTTTCTAATGTCTGAGAATTTTGTGGTGGAATGTATTTTTATGATGTATAATATAATTTAGATTTTTTGAGGAATTTTGGAAAATATTTATGGTGAAAAAGAGGGTAAAGGAGGCTGCATCAAATGGAAACAAAAGTAACACGTGAAAAGGCGCTGGAATTATTAAAAAAGTACAACAANGATACATTTCATCTGCAGCATGCATACACTGTGGAAGCGGTGATGCGCTGGTATGCAAAGGAATTGGGATATGGTGATGAAGATTTCTGGGGACTATGCGGTCTTTTACATGACGTGGATTTTGAAAATTATCCGGAGGAGCATTGTATTAAAGCGCCTGAACTTTTGGCGGAGATCGATGCGGAGGAGGAATTGGTCCATGCTGTCTGTAGTCATGGCTATGGGATCTGTTCCGAAGTAAAACCGGAGCATGAGATGGAAAAAGTGCTTTTTGCGGCAGACGAGCTGACGGGTCTTATCGGTGCGGCAGCTTTGATGAGACCGTCAAAGAGCTGTACGGATATGGAGCTTAGCAGTTTGAAGAAAAAGTTTAAAGATAAAAAATTTGCTGCCGGATGTTCCAGAGATATCATCAGAACAGGAGCGGAGCAGCTTGGCTGGGAGCTTGACCGTCTGCTTTCCATGACCTTAGACGCTATGAAAGCGACAGAGGATATTGTTAGGAGCCAGAATTAGAGTATTTTGTTTTGANNGAAAAGANANAATAAAAATTGAATAATCCNTCATTGNCCAGCCCTTGANTATNANTTTTAAANANTGTAAAATAATGTCNAAATAAAAAGTTGTAGATTTAATATAACGAAAAATGGGCNNGGTGGTTATGGTAGATAAATGCTTAAAAGATCCGATATACGGTTACATTGAAATTGAGGAATCAATCATGTATTCCGTTGTCGATACACCTGCCTTTCAACGTTTGCGAAATATTGTGCAGACCAGTTATGCACCTCTCTATTCGGCAGCAGTACATAACCGTTTTATTCATTCACTTGGAGTATATCATTTAGGACAAATAGCTTATCAAGCAGTAGAAAAATCTATTCATGAAAATCAAGAAATTAAAGATATAAAAGATTTAAGCAGATATGGGGAACTATTTCGCCTTGCGTGTCTTTTGCATGATGTGGGGCACGCACCGTTTTCTCATACGGGAGAGGAATATTATTTAAATTTACAGGAAAAAGGTAGCAAAAGATTCAGTGAGCTGCATAATATGCTTATAGAGGCGGTCGGGAATGCTCAGTTTAAGGCGGATGTCAAAGGTATAGAGATGAGATTTGAACCGGCGAAGCCGCATGAGATCATGAGTGCTATCGTGGCATTGAGACAATTTCCAAAATTGTTCAAGAACAGTAAAGAAAAATCTTTTTTTGCCAGGTGTATTACGGGTTATTGCTATACAAAATTGACGCAAAACCAAGATATCTGGAACTGCCTGATAAAGCTTCTGAATGATGACGTTATTGATGTAGACAAATTGGATTATCTGATCAGAGATGCATATATTACGGGATTTGACACGGTAAAGATCGATTATGTCAGATTGCTGGGAGCTTTATGTTTATGGCGGGATGAAGACAAAGGTGTCTGGAAGTTGGTTTTTCATAAGTCGGCTCTTAGTGTCATTCAAAATGTTGTCTTTGCCCATGATGCGGAGAGACACTGGATACAAAATCATCCGGTAGTGCAATATGAAGGATATATCTTAAATCATGCCATTGAGCAGGTGAACCGCCGATTTTCAGCAGCGAATCACAGATTGTTTTCCTATGAAACGCTGACAGAAGAAGGGAACCAGCTGGATGAACATATCCATATTTCTCTATTGGCGGATGATGATCTGGTTTATTTGATGAAAAATGTATGCTCGGATGAAACAACGAAAGAATATTTTAACAGGCAAAATCGAAGACATCCGATTTGGAAGTCGGAGGCAGAATATAAAAGTCTGTTTTATTGCAGATCAGGAGAAGATAGCGATATAACAAACTTTATAGAGAAGGAGATTGATGATCTATCACAATATGTCATTAATATAACAGGAAAAGATACAATAGATGAATCTACGATAGAAGCTTGCAAAAAGCAGATTGAGGAATTGAATCATAAGGTAAATGAAGTCAAAAAAAATAAAAAGAATGAGCTTAATAAGCTATTAAAAGAAGCAAAAAAGCACCTCAAGGTATTGGAATGCATGCATAATATAACGAAAAAAAGTGATGTTATGTTTGATTTGCTGATTCTAAGAGCGAACCAGTTTAATAGCGGATTTTTGAAAGAGGAATTTGCACATATTCCGATCTTATTTCCAGACAGGAACTGTACGAATGATTTTGGAAAGATCGTTAACATAATGAATGCTGAAAAGACTGAAAAAAGAGAATTTTTTTACATATTTTACAGAAGAAAAGNAGGCGGAGGAAANAAAGATTTGATTGATGCAGAAGCCCNTGTACAAGGGTTNGCAGATATAGCCAACACTAAAGCNAAATNAATTNNGGNCAGTTTTACCTATGTACAAAATGAAGAAGATGGTTATAATAAAATTAAGCCATATTTAATATATTATTTTGAGGTGGAATATGAGCATAAAAATTGGAATAGCGGATCTGGTTGCAAATGCACTTATTNAGTTAGTTGACAATGACGNGNATAATCGAGAGGTGACATACAAACAGCTAAATGAGTATGGCACTCTTGTTATTGAGACACTAAACGCACAGAATGAAGAAGCGGTACTGATCATTTCAAAGGAAAGAACGAAAGCATTCCTTCATGACTATTCTGATTTTTTTGAGGTTAGGGTCAATGCGAAAAAAGAGAAATGTATTGCTTTGAGGGAAGGAAAGAAGACAGACGAGCTGAGAGANCTATTTAGGGGATATTTATCTTTGGATATGTTGTTGGCATTTATTAGTGAATATTCCTTNCAGGCTCTGGGANTANAGTAATANTTNATAATCAAATTTTTTGAGGGTCTGGAAAGAACCAGACCCAGAGTATCAGCTTTCTGCTGTTATTCTGTTTTTGCGTCGTGTGTATCCATATTTTCTAATGCGTATTCGCAAGCCTGTAAAACAAAGCTGGAGAAAGTCACTTCTTGATTTTCGATGGCTTTTTCTATTTTATTAATCAATGGTACGGGAAATCGGATTGTTTTATTTTCGGTTTCTTGCTCCGAGGGAACGGCAAATCAAGCGGTAGAAGAATTCGCATATATCAGCTATAACTATGCGTGTCCCCATAGTTTTAACGGATACCGTACACCTCATCAGGCACGTATAGCATCGTAAAAAGAAAATGATATTTTTAGCCACAAGTGTTACAAAAACGCTTGACCACAACACAATTAAAAAATAACGAGAGGAGAGTATGAAAAATTTTCTGTAAATTGCTATAAGTGATAGGTCTTCTATGATAAAATCTAAATCATAGGAGGCCTATTATTATGGCAAACAGAAAAAAGGAAGTTTACAAAGTAAAACC
>WFLX010282768.1_pt1 | contig 14313 bp, 10 predicted proteins | sample 4967041 | NCBI WGS metagenome assembly WFLX01 (sample SAMN12857096, study PRJNA449069) | gut metagenome | isolation source: stool from male and female vole | host: Microtus ochrogaster | place: USA:Florida | collected 2017
GAGCGAGCGCATAGCCTCTGCCCATATCTCCATTTTGCGTTGTTCCTCAGTCTTGAGGTCGCGCACCAAGAAGTGTGATACCACAAGCGAACCGATGCTGAGCATGACAGCCAATGCCACCAGCGCAATCTTCACCTGACGTATTCTGTTTATCCACTGCATACGTTAAAATAACGGAAAAATGGAAACGCTTATTGTATTTTGTTGATTAAAGAGCCTCCCTATGTTGTAAAAAAGGCGTACCTTTGCACGCATGAAACGTTTTCCCCTATACATTATAATATTATATAGTGTTCTCGCACTGACAGGATGCAACGACACATTGAATCCACCCGAAGAGGTAAAGACACCGCTCACGCCTTTGCCCGAAGCCGAACGCACTGTCATCATATACATGGCTGCCCAAAACAGTCTCTATGGAGCAGCGAAGAGTGACACCACCGAGATGATTCTGGGCAAAGCCGGCATTCCTGAGGATGTGAACGTCGTGGTATATATCGACGATTATAACATCCCCTCCATCTATCATCTGACCGCCAAAGGCGGCATGCGCCTTTGGAAACATTATGAGGAGGAACGCTGTAGCACCGACTCGCTCACCATGCTCGAAACTCTGCGCGAGATTGAGCACTACTTCCCTGCACGCCACTACGGCATCACATTCTGGTCGCACGCATCGGGTTGGGTTCCCAAGAAGAAGACTTTCGGGGCAGACAATACGACTACACAACCTGTCCGGCAGGATGACATGGGCATTCCAACCATGGCGGGAGTGCTGGAGCAGTTGCCCAAGTGCGACTATATTTTCTTCGATGCCTGCTTCATGCAATGCATAGAGGTGGCCTACGAACTGCGCAATGTCACCGAATGGCTCATCGGCTCGCCGGCTGAGATTCCCGGCCCGGGCGCACCTTACGACAAGATAATGTCCGCCCTTTGTCAGGGCGATGTCGAAGGTATCGTGCGAAATTACGACAGCGCTTATCCGCTGGAGATGCGGGACAACAACGGCCTACTTCGGGAATACTACAGGGGAGTGATACTTTCGTGCATCGACTGCAAAGAGGTGGAACCTTTGGCCCATCTGACGGCACAAATGCTGATACCGCTCTACATGGGGCGCACCAGCCAGCCTGTCACAGGCTTTCAGCCATACGCCACCCGACTCTCATCGTTTCCACACTTCTACGACATGCAAACCACCATGTTCCGCCTGCTCTCGGACAGCGACTATGCAACGTGGTATGAAGCCTTCAACAACGCGGTGCCCCTGCGCCTGCACAGTGCTACCAACACCTGGACAGCATTCCATTGCGACAACGCCAGAATACTGGACCCCGAACATTGCGGCGGTGTCTCCATGTTCGTCCCGCGTGCAGAGTATGAAAGTTTCTCATCATACGACTGGAACACAGCCGCCCATAAGACGTCCTGGTACAGTGCCTGCGGCTGGGAGGACACCGGCTGGTAGGGCCCTCCCGGCTCGCTATGGCTTGGCCACCGTAACGCAGATGATGCCGGCCGAATACGGAGCTATCTCGTATTGATTGAAGAGGAACTCTATGCTGTCGCCCTTCAGCCGGAAGTTGTTGGTCAGGTAGAGGTCGCCGAGCACGGTGATTCCCGTCTGCTCCTGTAGCTGGGCAACATTTTCCACATCGTTGTCGGCACAAAGTTTCTCCATCATGGTTTCCAGCACATCCTGCCGTTTCTCATCCGGAACAACATCCTGAAGTGCCAATTGTTTTCCTGTCTTCTTGTCGAAGTTTCTGTACCGTACCCAGTGGCTGCCATGCGCACCACCCTCGTAAGTCTCCACGTCCACTTGATAAGACAGAATGCCATCTGCCGCATCCTCCACTGCGTTACCCTTGACTTCGTAATAATACCGGAACATGTCCTTGTACTCTGACTGCGGGTCGTAAAGGTCTTTGAGCACGGACTTCCAAGCGGTTGAAATGCTATCGGCAAAGGCCACTGCACTCTGATGCAACGAAGCACCGGACACACACAGTATGCTGTCACACAGGAAACCATTAAGCTCCCGAGCCAGAGTGCCACGGCCCGACAGAGTGTCCATCTTGATTCCAATCCTGTAGGTCAGTGTCTCTTCCGGTGCAATGGGAATTTCCATACACAGATTCTCCGTGCCCCACAGCGTTGCTTCTGTAGAGTCGGAACTGCCTGCGCCTGACGTTCCGGCAGATCTGCCGCAGCCGTTGCACACGCAGATTAAAGCTACTGAAAGGAAAGCTACTATTTTCTTCATATTAAGGAAAGGTATTAAAACATTATTCTTTTCTCGCGAATCAGAGTTTACACGAAGTGTTTTCAAAGCAGTTGGGGCAAGAAACTGCTGACCACCAGCACCACAAGTCCCAGCACAAGCACCGCGATGGTGCGTCGGTCACAGCCTTTCCACTCTTTGAGCAGAATGCCCCAAAGGTTGCTGAACGTCACATTGAGCGCCATAAGGATGCAGAAGGCGAACGTCGTCAGAACGGGACTTTCAGTGAGGAAGCCTTTGCCTAAGCTCAAGCCAAAGAACTGGCTGTACCACAAAGTGCCTGCCAGGAGACAGAAGAACAGGTTGTTGGTCCAGACCTTCCCCTTGGCATAGTCGCCCCATGTGCAGTTGCGGTTGTTCTGATAGAAACAGTAGAGCGCATTAGTCAGGAAGCCACCCAAAGTAACCAAGAAGGTGGCAGGCAGGGAAGCGAAGCGCGGATTGACGTCTGCACCCGGGATGCAGACATTCTCGCCAAAAGCCAGTCCCACGTTGAAGCAACCGCTCATGAAGCCGGCCAGCAGTGCAATGGTCAACCCCTTGGGGAAGTTAAAGTCCCTGACCGTCTCGCGCTTTTCTTCCTCGCTCAGAGCCGCGCTTTTCATGGCACCGGCCACACCGATGATGGCAATACCTACCAGTGTGACCAATACGCCTATGATAACGGCCCATGTCAACTTGGACAAGGGGTCCTGCTCGGGAAAGAAGAAGTTCAGAAAGACAGGGCCGAGAATGGTGCCCAGACCTGCGCATGTGCCCAGCGCGATGCTCTGCCCTAAGGCCACACCCAAATAGCGCATGGACAAACCGAAGGTCAGACCGCCGATGCCCCAGAGTATGCCGAAGAGCACTGTCATGCCCGTGCTGAACACATCGTTGGCAAAGAAGTCGCAAAGGCGGTGGCCTTCTGGCACCGCCAACAGTGCGCCGCACAGAGGCAGGACAAGCCAGGCAAAGATGCCCTGCACGAGCCAATAGCTCTCCCAGCTCCAGTTCTTTATCTTGTTGATAGGCACATAGCTGCTCGACTGGCAGAATGCACCGATGGCAATGATTAACAATCCTAATGCTATCATTATTGCAGAATGTTGTTAGTTATACGGTAACTACTTTCCGTTCCCCGCCCATAGTTCATCATCCGCAGTTTTCTGCCTGCGGTTCTCCCGTCGGGCGTTTCTGTAACACGGCTGTTGTCTCGTTATCTCTTGCTTGTCACGGTCTGTTCGTAAGCGTCAACCTCCTTCAGCCAATCCTGTCCGACAGGCACATTGTTGCGCACGCAGAATTCGTCATAGACAGCCTGCCATGGCATGCACTTCTGTTCCTCGACAAGTGCGAGCACCTTGTAACCACAGCCTGTAAGCTCCAGCTCCGAGATGGTCTTGCGAGGTTCGAGCAGTGCGCGCGTCATGCACTTCTGTGCTGAACGAGAACCTATGACATAAGCTGCAATGCGGTTGATGGAGCCATCGAANAAGTCCAATCCGTAGTGTACGCGGTCAAGAGCATCGGCACGGACGATTNCGCAGAAGNGGTCCTGTGTGGTGTCATCCTGAATGGTCACATGGTCTGAGTCCCAGCGTACAGGGCGGCTGACGTGGAGCANCAGTTCCTTGATGAANGGCAGAACGGCACTTACCTTGTCGCCAGGCATNTCAGTGGGATGATAATGCNCCGTGNCGATGGTCAGAATCTTGTTGTTCTGCGCTGCATAAGCGGTATAGNAGNNANGACNTCCCNCCGTGANANTCNCNAGTCCTATGCCGAANANTTTGCCTTCGATGCAGTCCTTCATCATGGGCAGGTCGTTGGCAAAGATTTCGTCGAGAGAGTTTTTCAGAATGGTGCGGTACATCATATGGTTGACACTAACGTCCTTGCATCCGTCGTGTATCCAAAGATTCATGATGCAGGGGTCGCCCTGCGCTTCGCCCATCGCGTTGGCGATGTCACGGCAGCGCTTGGTGTGTTCTATCCAGAAGTCGCGAATGCCCTTGTCGGGATTTGCCAGTGAGAGACTTCCGCTCTTGGGGTGCGAGAAACTGCTGCTGTTGAAGTCGAGCTTTGTGTCGTTTTCCTTGCCCCAGTCTATCCATGACTTGAAGTGGTCAACGGTCACTTCGTCGCGGTCCACCACCTTGCCCTGAAAGTCGCCGTAAATTTCGTGGAGGTTCAGACGGTGTTTGCCGGGGATGAGGCTTTTAGCTTTAAGGATGTCGGCACGCAGTTCGTCTATGTTGCGGGCGGCACCGGGGAAGTCGCCGGTTGACTGTATGCCGCCGCTCAAGGTGCCAGCCTGCACTTCGAATCCATGCACGTCATCAGCCTGCCAGCAGTGAAGACTGAGATGGAAGTCCTGCAACTGTTGCAACACCTGCTCTGTGTCGACACCAATTTCTGCATAGCGCTCTTTCGCTATTTCGTAAGCTTGTTTAATTACTGTTTCTTTCATTACATTATATAATAATAGTTGTTAGTTCATCCGGTTTCGCAGGTTTCGGTTTGCTGAAGACTGAATCTGAGAACATCCGTTTTCTGTATGTTTCAAAGAGTATGCCTTGGGGTGTCAAATCCTGACGAGAGAGGTTAAAGGGTCAATGCCGTGAAGCGTGCGTATGCCTCGTCCCAGTCGGCAGTATTGTTGGGCCGGTATGTCTTCATGTCTATGCTTTGAGCTATGATGCTGCGCATCTGGCAAATGTCCTCCACCAAGCCTGCCGCCTTAGCCTGAAGCATGATGTTGCCGATGGCGGTGCCTTCGACGGGTCCCGTAAGGACAGGCAGAGCGATGCTGTCGGCCGTCATCTGCATGAGGTAATGGTTGTAGGTTCCTCCGCCTATGACATGAAGCTTCTCGATGGGGAATGGCGAGAGCTCGCGGAGGTAACCCAGCACCTGACGGTAGCGCAGGGCAAGACTCTCGAAGATGCAGCGTGCCATTTGCTGATACGTTTCCGGGACAGGCTGCCCCGTTTGGCGGCAGTATCCCTGAATGGCATCCACCATGCTTGTCGGATTGGCAAAGCGCGAATCGTCGGGATTAACGAAGCTGCGGAACGCCGGTGCCGTCATGGCGGCGGCATTTATCTCGTTCACATTAGCGGGCGCATCGGTCCACTCCTGTCTGCAACGCTCCAGAAGCCACATGCCGCAGATGTTCTTGAGGAAACGCGTCGTGCCCTCTATGCCGCCTTCGTTCGTGAAGTTGTAGGCATAGCTCTTTTCGTTGATGATGGCCTGCCGTGTCTCTATGCCGAGCAGACTCCATGTGCCGCAGCTGAGATAAGCGAAATGTGCGTCGGCAGCAGGCACGGCAGCCACGGCTGCTCCTGTGTCGTGTCCTGCCACGGCCACCACGGGTATGGGGCCAAGGCCCGTTTGCTGCTGCANTTCGGGCGAGAGAGTGCCGATGATGTCGCTCGGGTTGACATAGCGGCCGAACTGCCGTTCCTCCATGCCGACAGCAGCGAGCAGATCGGTGTCGATGCGCTTGGTGCGCGGGTCAAGCAGTTGCGAGGTGGACAGGATGGTGTATTCACATACCGTCTCGCCCGTGAGCATGTACATCAAGGCATCCGGAACAAAGAGAACCTTTTCGGCAACTTCGAGTGCCGAGTCGTTGTTGCGACGCATAGCCGCCAGCTGGAACAAGCTGTTGAACGGCATGAACTGTATGCCGGTTTTCGCATAGACATCCTCTTTCGGCATGCGCTTGAAGAAGTCCTCCATAGCGCCCTCGGTATGCGGATCGCGGTAGCAATAGGGATTGCGCAGGATGCCGCCGTCCTTACCGATGCACGCGAAGTCCACGCCCCAAGTGTCGATGCCGATGCTCCGAATGCCGATTCCCTCTGCCGCCACAACCTTGAGACCGCGCACAATCTCTGAAAAAAGGGCATAGATGTCCCAGTAGAAGTGACCGCCGGTCTGTATGATGCGGTTAGGAAAGCGCGTCAGTTCGCGCTGCGTCAGTTTGCCATTGCTGATGCTGCCAAGGATGGTGCGCCCGCTTGTAGCGCCTATGTCGACAGCAAAGAAATGGTGCATAGATGTCTGACTGGGTGTATTTGCCATAATGAAATGCAAGGTTAAACGGTTTTTCCTGCTACAAATATACGCTTTTCCCCCTTACATGTCAAGCCTCCCGGTCGTTTTCTTTCCATATTACATGTATATTTGCGNNCCGCAATTAAACTNTTGTTGCCATAAGCAGTCAAAAAGNATAANATGNATAAAGGTNCATTATATCTCGCTCCTCTTCTGCTCCTGCTATTTGCCTCGTTCATGCAAGCTCAGCAGAAGCAGGTAGCGAAACTCAACATACGCGGCACGGTCTATGAGAACGAGTCGCTCACTCCTCTCGAAGGAGCCGGTGTGAAGCTCTACAACGAGAAGGATTCGATGATAGCGGGCAACATCACAAATTCGCACGGACAGTTTCTTCTGCCAGACATTGCATCGGCCACTTACACATTGCGTGTGACCTTCATGGGCTTCAAGGAGCAGAAATTCAAACTGACGCTGCCGCAGCGTTCCGGCAACTTCAAGGTGTCGGACGTGATGATGCGCGAAGATGCCACCGTGATGGCTGAGGCCGTGGTGGAAGGCAAGTTGCCGGAGATGACAGTGGTGGACGACACTGTGGCCTACAACGCTGATGCTTTCAAACTGCCAGAGGGTTCGATGGTGGANGAACTTATCAAAAANCTGCCCGGCATCGTGCAGGATGACAACGGANGCTTCTCCTTCAACGGCAAGGCCATTAGCCAGATTCTTGTGGACGGCAAGGAATTTTTTGGCAATAACCAGAACATGGTCCTCNNAAACATCCCCGCAGAAATAGTGGACAAAGTGAAGGCCGNACNANCGCAAAAGCGANATGGCACGCATCACGGGCATCGATGACGGCAACGAGCGCACCGTGCTGGANCTGACGGTAAAGAAGAACCGCAAGAAGGGATTCTTCGGCAATGCCACAGGCAGCTACGGAACCTACGACCGCTACAACGGAAGGCTTAACACCAACATGTTCCGCGGCGACCAGAAATTCAGTTTCGTGGGCAANGCCAACAACACGAACGGCAANGGNCTGACAGACCAACAGGATTTGGGCACCACGATGAACTGGGAAAACAAGGTCATCGAGTTGAACGGTAGCGTCAGGGGAGATTTCCGGCAGAGTGGCAACGCATCGGAGTCCAACACACAGAACTTCGAGCTGAAGAACTCTGCCTACTCGGCAAGCCGCAACAACAGCACAAGCCGTTCGGGCAACTTCAGTTTCCAGTACAAAGTGGAATGGAAACCCGACTCTTCGTGGAACATCCTGTTTCGTCCCGAATTTAGCTTCGGACGCAACAGCGGCTCAAACCGCAGCGAATCAGCCACATGGAACGATGATCCCTTTCTCTATTCCCCTACCCCGCTCAACGACTACCGGCAGCTGGCCGGCCACATCGGGGTGAACCACCGCATGGGTGCCGGAGAGAGCCAGTCGCACAATATCAGTGCAACAGCCTCTGTGCAGGTGAACAAAAGGCTGCGCAAGCCCGGACGAAACGTTACANTCCAANTCGCAGGCGGCTATGGAGACTCGTACAACGAGAGTAACAACTACTCGCAGACGGACTACTACNTCNTCCNGGCCGTCATGNGCGNCGNCTCCACCNACNACANNGTGCAGTATAACCGCAGTCCGCAGTACNACTACAATTTCCATTCCCGCGTGAGTTACAGCGAGCCCATCGCCTTCCAGACGTTTCTGCAACTCAGCTACAACTACCGATACAGCTTCCGCGACAACAGGCGCGACGTGCGTTCCATCTTCGACCCATACAACGACATGCTCGGAGTCAACATCGACAACTACAGTCAGTTCTATCACCATCCGGAGCCTTTCGTGGTGCGCGACAGGCAGCAGTGCTCCTACGCCAACAACATACACCAAAACCACGACGTGCGCCTGCAATTGCGTCTCAATCGCACACGATACCAGCTCACCGCCGGCGCCAACGTTCAGCCGCAGATAAGTCGTGTAAACTACGAGAAGGGCAAGATAGACACACTGCTCACACGCACCGTAGCCAACTTCTCGCCGGTAGTGAACTTCCGCTACAAGTTCAGCCGTCAGGAACAACTCGACTTCCGTTACAACGCCGACACCGGGCAGCCGAACATCACCGACATGATTCCCGACACACTCTCCGATGCCAATCCTCTGAACATTCGCATCGGCAACGCAGGACTCAGACCCAGCTTCACCCAGCACGTCAACTTCGACTACCGACGCACCGTCACAGAGTATCAGCGCACTTCGGCGCTCAACCTACAGTTCCACACCACGCGCAACGCCACTACCAACCGCACCGAATACAACGAGGTGAGCGGCGGACGTGTATCAATGCCCGTTAACGTCAACGGCAATTGGAACGCCTCGGGTTCGTTCAACTTCAACACGGCCTTGGACAGCAAAAAGTTCTGGCGCATCAATACGAACAGCCAAACCGGCATAAGCCAAAACAAGGGATACCTCTATCGAAGTCAGGACAAAGCCACGGTGGAGAACCGCACCACCAACGGCAACTTCAGCGAGTGGTGCCGCATCACCTACCGGCGCAACTGGGAAAGCGGATGGGAAGTAGAGGGCAACGTCAACGGCTACTTCCGCTACAACATCAGCCGCAGCAATAATGCCTCCGCATCAAACCTCGACCACCACAATTTCAACTACGGCGGCAGCTTCGTGCTCACCACGCCATGGGGCATGACCATCAGCAGCGACATCGAGGAACAGTGCCGGCGAGGCTTCTCGGATGCGGCAATGAACACCAACCGTCTCATCTGGAACGGCACCATCAGCCAGCGCTTCCTCCGCAACCGCCAGCTCACCATCAGTCTCCGTGCCGTAGATATTCTGGACGAACGCGACGACGTGAACCGCAACATTAGCGCCACGAGCAGAACCGACACGCAGAGCGAAATGGTACGCTCCTATGTGCTGCTCTCTGCCAACTGGCGCTTTGGCCGCTTTGGCGGACGCGGCAAGGGAGAGCGTGGCATGGAGTTTCGCGAACAAGGCGGCCACGGCATGAGAGGTCGCGAACGCGGCATGGGCGGAACAGGCGGCGGCAGATTCTGATTCCGCTCGCCGTGCGCTGTCCACGGCAAAGAGTATGCCTTCATGCCTATCAGATAACCACACGATATGCTGAGCCCGGGACGGCGCGTTTGTTTCACGCGCTGCCCCGGGCTCTTTTTCTGTCAACCGGTCCGNTTCCCCGTGGGTATCGGCCGGATGTCTGCCTTCTTNGTGTTTGTCTACTACTTTACTTCCCANATGTCATTGGTCTCGAGCAACTCTGCAAAGGTGTGGTACTTCTTNGCTGCCTTCACCTCTTCTATCTGTGCCGTAACGCAGTCATCATAGGTAGGAGCCTCCACNTCGCGGATAACTCCGAGCGCCACGGGGAAACCATCGCCGTTGCCCATGAGGGCAAGTTTGAGTTGCAGAGTATTGTCCTCGCAGTGTGCATCATGCACCAGAACATCGGCTTCGGTGATGCCGTCCTCGCCTAATTTGACTATTTTCAGGCCGAAACCCTCCTGCATAAGACCATACTCGCGGTTCTCACCAAAGACAAGAGGCTTGCCGTGCTCCACATAGATGGCATTCTTGGCGCGTCCCTCCTTACTATACACTGCATCGTGCGTGCCGTTGTTGAAGATGACACAGTTTTGCAGTATCTCGCAGACGCTCGTTCCCTTATGGTTGTAGGCAGCCTTGAGCACTGCTATGGTGGCAGGAGCATCGGTGGCAACGGCACGAGCAAAGAAGTGTCCGCGTGCGCCGAAGCAGAGTTCTGCAGGACGGAAAGGGTCCTCCACAGTGCCATAAGGGCTGGACTTGCTGACGAAACCGCGTGGGCTGGTGGGGCTATACTGTCCCTTGGTCAGTCCGTAAATGCGGTTGTTGAGCAATATCATGTTCAGGTTGATGTTGCGACGGTTAGCGTGTATGAAGTGATTACCGCCGATGGCGAGTCCGTCGCCATCACCGCTTACCTGCCACACGGCAAGATTAGGATTGGCCACCTTGCAGCCGGTGGCTATGGCGGCAGCACGGCCGTGTATGGTGTTCATGCCGTATGTGGCCATGTAATGGGGCAGACGGCTGGAACATCCTATGCCGCTGATGACTGCTGTCTGCGAGGGTGCCACACCGATTTCAGCCATTGCCTTGTGGAGGCTGGCCAGAAAGAAGTGGTCGCCACAACCGGGGCACCATCTTGGCTGCCCTTTCTTGAAGTCGTTTGCCCCCCACTGTGTCGCTGCGGCGGAGGCAGACTGCATACTGTTGCTGCTGCTGTTTATGTTGTCCATAATATCGTATATACCTTATATTATATATTGATTCTGTAGCTTATTCACGTTTCGCGAACTTGTGCCGGCAATGTCGGCGGATGTCGGCCGCACAACGGTCGGCTCGCCCGATGCAGGTTCAAGGAGGGTATTGACCGTTGGCTCCTTATGTCATTCCTTATCCTTCAGCCGAGGTCAGAATGGCGTCGAAAGCCTTCACCAGCTCGTTCACTTTGAAAGGTTGACCTTTCACCTCGTTGTACTGACACGGCACAAAGCCGTCCACCTTCATGCGCAACCAGCCGGCAAGCTGCCCCATGTTCTGCTCTGCCACTACCACCTTCTTGTACTTCTTAAGCACCTCTGCGGTATTCTTGGGCAGAGGATTGATGAAGCGGAAATGGGCCATCGCCACTTTCTTGCCTTCGGCACGCATCTGGTCCATGGCGGCATGCAGGTGACCGTAAGTGCCGCCGAAGCCCACGATGAGCAGGTCGGCATCGTCCTTATCACCGAGCACTTCGAGATCGGGCACGGGGATAGCATCTATCTTGGCCTGACGCTTGCGGGTCATAAGGTCGTGATTTTCGGGATTGGTGCTAATGGCACCGGTTTTGTCATCCTTCTCCAGTCCGCCCAATATATGTTCGAAACCTTCGCGACCGGGCACTGCCCAGTAGCGTGTACCGTTCTGTGCGCGCATATATGGAGTCCATGTGCCCTTCAGTTCTTCCGGCACATAGGGAGGCTGTATGGCGGGATAGTCGGCAAGGTCGGGCAGTTTGAAGGCTGCAGAGCCGTTGGCCACAAAGGCATCTGTCATGAGCACGACGGGCGTCATGTGTTCGAGAGCAATCTTAGATGCCGCGTAGGCAGCCTCGAAGCAATCGGTGGGGCTGGTGGCAGCCACCACCGGCATGGGACTTTCGCCGTTGCGTCCGAAGAGAGCCTGCAAGAGGTCTGTCTGTTCGCTCTTGGTGGGCAAACCGGTAGCAGGACCGCCGCGCTGCACGTTGAGGNCCACGAGGGGCAGCTNCATGATGACGGNGAGANTCATAGNNTCGCTTTTCAGGCAGATGCCGGGACCTGAAGTGGAGNNCACTGCCAAAGCCCCTGCGAACGATGCTCCCAGGGCNCTGGCACAGCCGGCTATCTCGTCCTCACACTGCACGGTGGTCACACCGAGGCTCTTGTGCTTGGAGAGTTCGTGCAAGACGTCTGTGGCGGGCGTGATGGGATACGAACCGAGATAGAGCTTAAGGCCTGCTTTCTCGGCTGCGGCAATGAAGCCGTAGGCTGTCGCNTTNTTGCCGGTGATGTCCATGTNGCGTCCGGGNNCTTTGTGCTTCNNTTCGNTGCGATAGNCGTTTNCCACGCTCGAGTGAGTGTTATGACCGTAGTCGTAGCCGGCCTGAATGACCTTGATGTTGGCTTCTGCCACGCCGGGCTTCTTGGCGAACTTCTCGCGCAGGTAGCTGAAAGCGATGTCAAGGTTGCGATCGAAAAGCCAGCACACCAGTCCGAGGGCAAACATATTGCGGCATTTGCTGATGCTTTTGGCGTCCATGCCACTGTCCTTGAGGCAATCCTTGACCATAGTGGTCAGGGGACAGGCGATGACGCGGTCCGGGTCGATACCCATCTCGCCAAGGTAATCGGCGGTCTTAAACTGCGCTTTCTCAAGGTCTTTGGGGCCGAAACTGTCGGTGTCGATGATGATGGCGGCACCGGGTTTGGCATACCTGTACTGTGTTTTGAGGGCTGCGGCATTCATGGCCACCAGCACGTCGCACTGGTCGCCGGGTGTGTACACCATGCCTGCGCCGATGTGTACCTGAAACCCACTGACACCGGTCAGCGAGCCTTGCGGGGCGCGAATGTCTGCCGGGTAGTCCGGAAAGGTGCTGATACTGTTGCCTACGGTTGCAGAGACCGTAGAGAAGATGTTGCCGGCAAGCTGCATGCCGTCGCCTGAGTCGCCCGAGAAACGCACTACTACGCTCTCGCGTTCATTAACTTCGATGGATTCTGCCATACTTTCTGCATTAAGAGTTCATGAACTGCATGCTGTGACATGCAGAGAAAAGTAACTGTTATCCCTGTGAGTACTCCCGCCGGGAATCGAACCCGGATTGACGGTTTAGGAAACCGTAGTTCTATCCATTGAACTACAGGAGCGCTTACGGGACGCAAATATATGGCTTTTTTATCAAACGGCGGGCCTTTTCGCGTGCTTTTTTTTCGCAATGTGGAGAGAAACGTATCATGCAGGCTCTTATTTCAAGCACAAACGTGCGTTTCTCTCGGCAACGGAGAAAAACGCACGTTCGGAGTTCAGGGAAGCGGCGAATGGGTTCGGCGTAGTTTGTCGCGCCGGGCGACACTATTTCTTCACCACCTTCACGTCACATATCTCAACGGGGGCCATGCACATGCGGGCAGCAATGACCACTGTGCCGGAACCTGCATCTACGTCCTTCACATCTATGCTGTGCACAACCACACCATTGCCATGATTGACGAACTCATCCCACGCTTCACTGTCTATGGCGAAGCCGAAGTCGCTGTTGACATAATCCTCATAGGCATAGTCGCGGAGGTTAACACCGGGTTCCGACGGGCGCAACACGACTTCCTTCTCTTCGCCGCCGCTGGTATAGCGGAAAGTGTAGGTGAGGTCGACGTGGGTTTTCTCTGTGAGCGACATGAAGGTGTAAGTGCCGTTTTCGGGCAGATTGACTTCTCTTTTGAAGACGGCAGAATATGCGCCGTCGTTCACATTTCTATTGTTCCGTCTGAGCCGGAAAGTGTAGTATGGGAGGTTNCCTCTGACAACGTTGGTTTCAGCAAAGTTCGGATAGAGGTTGGTGGACTCCTCAAGGCTCCAGCCGACTTGTTGTATGAATCGTTTGCTGGCACGGAGTCNNGATTGGTCGGTCACTTCCCGCGAGTAGGAAGCGGCCGATATAGTCAGGAATATGGCACAGCTTATGCTTGCNGATATAGCAAGTACCCATGCCACAACACACGACACGATGAGAGTCTTGGACATACGCTTCTTGCCGAAGATGCCGTGCAAAACGCCTGCTATGGGGAGCAACAGAACAAGCAGACAGCACCCGAACAGAATAATGGCCCAGGGATAAATGGAGTTCGCCCAAGGCAGCATGTCTCCAATTCCAATGAAAGTACATATCGATGAAAGCGCCATCGGCACGCCGTTCATAAAGAACATTATCGAACCTAACAGCAAGGAAAGCACAAGGAAAAGCATGGGCACGGAAATGCAAACAACAGTGAAGAACAGGAGCCCAAGGCAAATGCGCGACATCCACTTGCGGCTACGGCTCCGTTGCACCACACGACCGGTATCACTCATCACTTGCTGCGCCACATTTTCGGGTGTCACCTTCTTGCCCTGCATGCGCAAACGATCCTCGGGTGTTGTGGCTTCCGGTATCAACGCCCAGAGCACGAGATAGGCAAGAAACAGGAAGAAGACGGAACCTCCGAAGCATAGGAGCAACGCAGCAATGAGGACTATAGCGAGACGCAATGCGAGGGGAGACCCCATGTCGAAATAGGTAGCAAATCCGGAGCAGATGCCGGCTACTATCTTGTCGTCGGCACATCTGTACAGTTTACGCTTCGATTTGTGCTCGATTGAA
>WFLX010350710.1_pt1 | contig 14313 bp, 10 predicted proteins | sample 4967041 | NCBI WGS metagenome assembly WFLX01 (sample SAMN12857096, study PRJNA449069) | gut metagenome | isolation source: stool from male and female vole | host: Microtus ochrogaster | place: USA:Florida | collected 2017
TACGTCCCGAACGTAGCGCGCTAACCAACTGTGCTACACCCCGAGTGCAATTTCCTTGCGGCGGTTGCCGCTCAATTGCGACTGCAAAATTAATCTATTTTTTTAGAATATCCAAATTTTTTCCAAAAAATCTTACAAACACCAACTCCCAAAATCCACTTCTCAGCTTCATCTCAACCCTCCATAAAGCGGATACAGTTTTTCAATGAATAGTGGCCACGACAATTCTCTTTCAAATCGCTCTCTGGCTGCTTTCCCTATGGCCTGGCGGGTCTCGGCAGACTGTGCAAGCCTTTTCATTTCCATTGCCAATCTCTCCGCATTGCGCGGAGGCACGAGTATGCCCTCTTTGCCATGGGTGATATATTCGGGCTGAGCTCCATTGTCAGTGCATACTATTGGTCGCCCTTCCTTCATAAACTCAATGTTTGAAAGTCCGAAAGCCTCGGGAGCAGTAGATGGGAGCACTCCGAAATGCGACATCCTTATGAAGTCTTCCGTATTCTCCTTATGTCGAGGCCAATCAATCATATGCATCACCCCGGCCGTCAATGCTCTCCTGCGAAGAGAATCCACATAATCCGGATGGCCTGTACCTACGATTTTAAGACGTATCTTCATTCCTTTCAGGATCACAAGAGCATCGATCAGTTCCTCGAGTCCTTTGTATGGGGCGAGGCGCCCTAAATACATTGCAGTCACGGGGCCTTTTGCCGGTTCCGTGGCCACTGGCTCCAGCTCAATATTCAGGCTGTTGTGAATCACTATGGCATTGATGTCATCATCAGCATAGCGTCCTTTCCAGTGCCATCCCGACATAAACTTCTCTTTTGCCACATGGGAGACAAAAATCATATGGTCTACATTCCTATAGACAAACCTATGGAAGGGCGATCTACCTGCTCTCCTGACATAATGGCGGGTCAGAAGCACCTTGATATCGTGGCGCCCCAACAGACGCCTGGCCGTAAGAGCAGCAAAGGCATCGCGGGTATTGTGGCAGTGTATGGCTGCAGGGCCGTTGCTTTCACCAAGCACATCGCATATTCCTTTCACAGCATGATAAGACAAGAAGCCTCCCAACGGCGCAAAACGCACATCTATTCCTTGATGTCTGAACACATCATCGACTGCCCTTGCATCACGAGTGACAACAAGCACCTCATCGCCATTATCACGACAATGACGGCAAATGTCGAGAGCGTATCTCTCCACTCCCGACCACATCACTGATGAAAGGACATGGATGATCCTCATCTCTGAGAAAGAAAATTACACAGATCAGTTGCGAGCTGCAAGCATCACCGAAAGATCAGCTGAAGGAAGACCAGTATATGAGCCTACAAGTTTGTCTACGAGCTTGCCGTGGTAGGTGACGATTCCCTGCTGCACTCCTTCATTGGTGGAAATCATGCTGTCGAAGCTCTCCTTCAGTCGCAATTCCTCAAAGAAATTGACAAGGACATTGCTCAGTGCCATAGCGACAGTGCGTGGCACCGATACGGAAGGATGCGACTCCTTGAAGTCGAGCACATAAGCGCTGTCTTTCATCACAGCAGAAAGATTTTTTGGAAATTCAAAGGGGCGTGTAGTGGTGCCGAGCAAGATTACGTCGGCAGTCTTCACCTTGTTGTAGAGCACTCGCGGATGGATCATGATGGTCTGGATCTGAGGTCCACAGATTTCCCTTGCCACTGCGAGCATCGAGACGTCGTTGTTGACCACCGTCACCTGTGCGCCCATATTCAAAGCTGCCCTTGCAGCTGAATACACGTCGGTGCCATCGCCGATTATCAGCACCTCGCAAGGATTGATTCCTGCCACACTTGCAAGAAGCACACCTTTTCCTCCGCCAAGATATGACAGGTTTTCCTGGGCATACATTATAGCGGCGCGTCCGTCGATCTCATCAATGATATCAGCAAAAATAGGAGTGTCGTTGTGGCTATACATATTATCGAGACATCCCATCGTGATGTCCATGTCGAGCAGAGCCCTTATTGAGTCCTTGTCGATCAGGCCGGATGCCATTGTGCACAGCAGTGAGCTGCCGGGCTTCATAAGGAGTANGTCGGATGTGCGTANANGGGAGAAAGAAAGCACCATCGAAGCTCCGAGAGCCTCCTCACGCGACACTATTTTCACTCCATATTCGGCATATGCATCGTCGCTGAAGGAGATATCGACCCCTGCGCCCTCCTCCATTGCCACTTTCAGGCCTGAAGATGTCAGCAGTCCGCATGCCTCCGGGGTGAGCAGCATTCGGGTTTCATCAGTGTCAGGATAGTTTGCGAGCATCGCTATGTCGATGCTGTCGCCGTTGCTCATCATATTGGCGTGCATCAGCAGAGGCTCAAGCTCAAGGGTTGCTGTTGTTTCTTTCTGAATTGCTTCTTTATTCATGGCTCTTGTGTTTATAGGAATCAGAAAAGTCCGGACCTATCGCGAGTCCGCAATGGCAAAATTAACAAATTATTCCTTTTCTTCCAAATTGTGGAAATGATTTTTGATAAAGTCGTCTACGGTCTCTGCTATCTGGGTTTTATTTTCCAGCTTGTCTCCTGAGATTATCAGAGCAGCCTTGTCGTAGAAAGGCTTTCTCACCTCCATGTGCTGCCGTAGAGTATCAAGGATCTCATCTTTAGATTTTCCTGCCATCAGCGGACGCTTGTTGCCAGCCTGAAGAATCCTGTCGGCAATCACATCATCGGATGCCTGAAGGCACACTGTAAGGCCACGTGAATTCATATACTCCATATTGTCGCCGTTGCAAGGAGTGCCTCCTCCACATGAGATGACTACATCTGTCATCTCCCCTACTTCCCTGAGCATAGCACTTTCTATGCGTCTGAATTCAGCTTCACCTTTATTGGCAAATATTTCCCTTACTGTAGAATGAAAGCGTTGTTCGATATAGAAATCAAGATCTATATGCTGCAAGTGAGCCCTCTTCGCAAGAGCGCGTCCAAATGTTGTCTTTCCAGAGGCCATATAGCCTATAATGAATAGTGTCATCCAGGGGGTAATTTTGAATTTTGAATTTTGAATTTTGAATTTTGAATATTTCTTTAATCTTTAATCTCTAATCTTTAATCTTTAATCTTCAATCTTTAATCTTTAATTAAGGGGAGTTCAATCCTGAAAGTAGTGCCCTTTCCCACTTCCGACTCCTTGACATAGATGCGCCCGTCGTGGTATTCTTCGATGATGCGCTTCACGAGTGTCAAGCCTAAGCCCCATCCTCGCTCTTTAGTGGTGTATCCTGGGTCAAAAACCTTGTTGAAATTCTTGCGAGGTATTCCCTTGCCGGTGTCGCGCACCTCTATCCAGATGCAATCCTTTCCTTTCCCGGTAGTGATATGAATCTCCCCGACACCGGCCATTGCATCTACGGCGTTTTTCGTAAGGTTTTCCATCACCCACTCAAAAAGGCTCGATGAGATCAGCACCCCGTAGTCATCCTCACCGAAATGAAAATTGAGCGAGACCTTCCCAGAGATTCTCCCTCTCATATATTCGAGCGACGACTCGATAGTCTGATTGATATATTCAAGTTCGAGATTAGGACGCGAACCGATTTTCGAAAATCTTTCTGCTATCTTTGAGAGTCGCTTTACGTCTTTATCTATCTCGTTGGTCACCTCCGGATCAGCGCCCGAAGCCTCAAGATATTGGCTCCAAGCCATAAGCGAGGATATGGGAGTGCCCAGCTGATGTGCGGTCTCTTTCGAGAGTCCCACCCACACCCTGTTTTGCTCTGCTTTCTTCGTGTAGACCACAGCTGTGTAGATGATAAGCACAAGCACTATCATGACAGCAAGCACCACATAAGGATAAAGGCTCAGGCGCCTGAGCAGAATGGAGTCTTCATAGTAGATGTATTGATTCACTCCCGGATAGACCTCAACCTTGATGAAATGGGAATTATCCTTCACTATCTTGTCGAGACTGCGACTCCCTACTGCCTTATTCAGGCGCTTTTCAAGAAACTTCTGGTTGCGCTCCGTAAGATCAGAAAAAACTACGTGCTCCCCATCTGCCACGCGGTCAGGGAGCTCGTAGTTTCTATATTCAAGTATATTTTTGTCGGCATCTGTCACCATCACAGGGATGGAATTATTTTGCGCAATGATGTTGAGCAGAAACTCAAAGTCGGCGTTGCCATCCACTTGAGCCATCTTCTCAGTAGCCGATGCCCAGATGTTCATTCTCTCCCTTTCCTGCATCGAAAGCTGCTTCACGAGATTGGTGGAGATGATAAGGAAAATTATCACTGATATCGTGGAGCACACCAGAAAGATAGTCTTTCCGTACTGATCGGAAATCGCGGAGAGTTTCATCTTGCAATAAGGATTCAGACGAATTTAATCCTTGCTTTTTTAGTCACGCGGCAAGTATTGTCGGCAAACAATGCTTCACCCGGCTGGAGAGTGACTATTTCAGCTGCGATATCAGCATCCTCGGGATTTTCAATCACGCATCCACCCTCCAGCCACTGGCCTACGTTGTCGAGCAAGCGGTCGAGGATTTCGGGATCGTTCACCACACGGAAAAGACCATGATGACCGTCGGGGATATCCATACGATATACCGACGACTCCATATTGAGCGAGCGAGAAGCCTTGGTGAAGAGTCCCTTCTGATTGACATATCCGAGGAATACCACCGGCGGGAGCCCATTGGGGCGTGCCGGCGAAGCCTGAGAATCCTGCGGTTTAGGTTGGCGGCGTTCCTGAGGCTGACGCTGAGGAGCAGCCGGCTCTTGCTGGCGTTGGGGGGCAGCTGGCTCCTGACGGCGTTGTGGAGCTGCAGGCTCCTGTCGGCTCTGGCGGGCATTGGCAAGCTCTCTTTTGGCCGCATCAAGTTGCCGACGCAAAGCATCAGATTCTCTTTTAGCTGCCTCAAGTTCCTGTTCAAGGGTCTCATGGGCCGCCTTCAGCTGCTTTATCTCATCATTTTTCGACGTCAAGGAATTGGCATATTGCTCGCGCATCTTATTTTGCTCTTCCTTGGCAGCCCTTTTAGCCTCGCGTATTTCACGCTCTCCGGCCTTATGATCGGCAAGAGTTGCGCCTGTCTCCTTCATACTCTTCGAGGCGTACATGACAAGCCAAATCACAACCCCTACCAGCACTACAAGAATGCCAATATACAATCCCGTATTGCTCGACTTTTTAGGTTGCTCATCAGCAAGCCCAGCATCAGCTTCAGCCTGGGCTACGGCTTGATCCACAGCTTCCATAGCATCCGGCTCATCCGAGACAGCCTGCTGATCGGAAGCTGCAGGCGACGGAGTTGCAGCAGCGGCCGCGGGGGCCGGGTCTGCTGCGGGCTTTGCAGTCTCTGCTGCCTTTGGCTCTGCTGCAGGAGCAGCCGAAGCAGGCTCACCTACAGGTATCTTATTGAGGTTTTTGGCAAGAATGCCAAGGCATTTTTTGCCATCTTCCTTCAGGCCTGGAGAGCGGAAGAAAGTAGAGCTCCAATACTCTACGAGTTTCTTCTTATCCCAAGAAGCATAGTCTTTAGGGAGAGCCACAGCATTGAAGCTCTTGATATTCTCCTTTTCTTTTGCCTTAAGCTCCTTGGAGAGCTCCCCTACACNTGTAGGATTAAGTTTGTCGAGANAGTCAGAGCCATTATTGGCATAGCGCAGATAGTGCTTGGCTGCCATCGCACGAGCCTGCTCCATCTCCTTGTCAGTGACGGCAAATGACGGAATAGCGGTGACCATGGCCACCGCTATCATGAATATTTTGAGGAAACAGTTCATCAGCGGTAATTATTCTTCAGCTTCCTTCATGTTGTGGAATACGTTCTGCACGTCATCGTCGTCTTCAAAGCGTTCGAGAAGTTTTTCGATGCTTTCGCGCTGTTCGGGAGTCACGTCCTTATAGTCGGTAGGGATTCTCTCAAACTCAGCGCTGACAATTTCCATGCCGCTTCCTTCCAAGAACTTCTGGATGTTGTTAAACTGGTCGAAAGCTCCATATACGAGCCATTCTTCATCCTCTGCGTCGAGCTCTGCGTCGAGATCCATGAGTTCGAGTTCGAAATCTTCAAGGCTTACCTCGGGATTAGGCTTCACGTGGAATACGCTCTTATGGTCGAAGAGGAATGAGAGGCTACCCTGAGTGCCAAGTGAGCCGCCGTGCTTAGTAAAGTAGCTGCGTACGTTGGCCACTGTGCGCTGGTTGTTGTCAGTAGCAGTCTCCACTACGATAGCGATGCCGAAGGGTCCATATCCTTCGTATACGATCTCCTTGTAGTCAGAAGCATCCTTATCAGTAGCTTTTTTGATGGCGCGTTCTATTGTGTCTTTTGGCATATTGGCAGCCTTCGCATTGTGCATAAGCATGCGAAGACGTGGGTTCATATCAGGATCTGGGCCACCAGCCTTGACAGCGATAGTGATTTCCTTACCAATACGTGTGAATGTTCTTGACATGTTGCCCCAGCGTTTTAGCTTGCGGGCTTTGCGGAATTCAAATGCTCTTCCCATTGTATGTTGTTGAGTTGTTTAGTTGTTGAGTTGCTTAGTTGTTGGGTTGTGAGGGCTTCAGAATTCTCTGAGAGCTCAGAGTCCTCAGAGTTCTTTAATCTTTAATCTCTAATCTTTAATCTTTAATCTTTAATCTTTATCTCAAGCTTGCTCCAAGTTGCTGCTGGAGGCTCTTGATGATTTTCTCCATCACTCCATCGATTTGCTTGTCTTTGAGCGTATTCTCCGGATCTTGGATTGTGAATGCCACGGCATACGACTTCTTGCCCTCCGGAAGATTCTTCCCCTCATATACGTCGAAGAGTCTTACGTCGCGAAGCAATTTGCCACCTGCCTTGCGGGCGCATGTTTCTACGGCATCAAACGATACCGCTGCATCGAGAAGGAGCGCAAGGTCGCGGCGTACAGGCTGGGTCTTTTCAAGCGGAGCATAAGTGGTCTGATATTTTGCAGCGAGCTTGCAGAGATAAGTCCAGTTGATCGAAGCATAGCATACTTCCTGCTCAATATCAAGAGCCTTCAGGGTCTTACGGCTAAGAATGCCAAGCACTGCAAGAGGCTTTCCACTGCGGTGGGCAATGTCGAGCTTAGCGGAGAAAGTGGCATCTGAGCCTTGGGTCATCTTAAGTCCTGACTCGGCAACACCCACTTTTGCAAAAATATTGAGCACGGTGGCCTTGAGGTCGAAAATGGTGGCCTCCATAGCCTGACGATTCCATGATGCCGACTGAAGATTGCCAGTCAGCCAAATGCCCAGCTCCATATGCTCAGAATATTGGGCAAGGGGCTTCTCGTCGCTCTTTTCCTTTGCAGGATCGAAGAAATATACGTTGCCAAACTCGTAGAATTTCAAGTCGGCAGCCTTGCGGTTGACGTTGTGAGCGATGCTCTCCAAGCCTCCATAGAGCAAAGTAGAGCGCATCACCCCGAGGTCGTTGCTAAGAGGATTCATCACCTTCACGCAGTTTTCAAGAGGGAAATCAGCATTTCCTTCATAATATTTCACTGCAGAGAGGGAATTGTTCATAATTTCGCGGAATCCCTGCCCCGTCAGGTCATTGCTGACCACTTGCTGGAGAGCGTAAGCCTCGTCGACGGCAGTGCGTTTCGAGAGANTCGCATGCATCTCAGAGCCAAACTNCACATTATTATATCCATNGATGCGAAGGATTTCCTCCACCACATCGCATGGACGGGTTACGTCTNCTCGGTAGGTAGGCACCTTTATAGAGNGCACATCCTCATCTGAANTAGGTTTCACTTCAAATTCGAGCGCACGGAGAATTCCGATGATAATATTGGTCGGTATATCCTTGCCGATAAGGTTGCGGCAATATTTCAGTGAGAAGTCCATTTCTACGGGCTTCACAGGATTTGGATAAATGTCTACCACCTCTCCACAGATCTCGCCACCGGCAATCTCGCGAATGAGCACAGCAGCCAATTTTGCGGCATATTCACACATATTGGGATCCGTGCCACGCTCGTAGCGGAAAGAAGCGTCAGTGCTCAGTCCATGGCGGCGAGCAGTGCGCCGGATAGAAGTGGGATTGAAATATGCACTTTCGATAAAGACATCGGTAGTGGCTTCTGTCACTCCTGAATCAAGACCACCGAATACGCCTGCAATACACATTGGCTTCTCAGCATCGCAGATCATAAGGTCGTTCTCATTCAAGGTGCGTTCAGTCTCGTCAAGAGTAGTGAATTTTGTGCCTGCCGGGCAAGTACGCACTACAATCTTCTCTCCTGCTACCTTTGCCAGGTCGAAGCAATGGAGAGGCTGGCCGATACCGAGAAGTACAAAATTGGTGATATCTACAATTGAATTGATGGGGCGCTGTCCGGCAGCCACAAGAAGGTTTTTGAGCCATTCAGGCGATTCCCCTACCTTAACGCCGCGGATAGTCACACCGCAATATCTTGGACAAAGCTGTGTGTCGTCGACCTCTACGCTCACTGCGCCATCTTTCTTATCAACAGAGAAAGAAGAGACATCAGGCACGCTGATCTCAGGCATTTCAACGCCTGCAGAGTTTCCGCTTTCAAGAATACGGGCCCACTGATAAGCTTTCAGGTCGCGGGCACAACCATAATGACTTGCAGCATCCACTCGGTTGGGAGTCAATTCCACTTCCAAGCGGAAATCACTTTCCACATTGAAATAAGCAGATGCCTCAGTGCCTGCAGGCACATCATCGGGGAGCACCATAATTCCTGCATGGTCGTTGCCGAGGCCAATTTCATCTTCGGCGCAAATCATGCCGTGCGACTCCACACCGCGGAGCTTCCCTTTCTTGATCGTGAACTCCTTGTCGCCATCATAGAGCACGGTGCCAATAGTAGCCACCACGACAGTCTGTCCGGCTGCCACGTTTGGAGCGCCACATACTATCTGAAGAGGAGCATCGCCGCCTACATCGACTGTAGTGACATGCATATGGTCTGAATCAGGATGAGGCTCGCATGTGAGCACCTTGCCGATTTTCAGGCCCTTAAGGCCACCGCGGATTGACTCCACCTCCTCTATTTGGTCGCATTCAAGGCCAGTGGAAGTGAAAGCAGCCGCCAGCTCCTTGGGCGACTCATTGAAATTGATATAGCGTTTAAGCCACTTGTATGATATGTCCATAAAGGTATTGTTATCGGTTGTTTAAGCATAAAGAAACAGTGCCAACAAGTCTGCTTCCCTTTTCAACTTGCAAAAGTACAAAATAATCGGCTAATTTGCAAATCTTAATTTAAGTTTCGCATCTTTATGCATTACGCGCGAAACGCACCGGAGCAATGATTACCCCCCCCTACGGCGTCCCGTCAACGCCGCCTACATATTCCTCTTCATCGACATAGATTATTCTCTTTTTAAAACTCGGCGACAGTGGATCTCTGACGGAGTCATACATTTCATAGCTTGTGTCGGTGAGATGCAAGAGAATCTGCGGAAGTTCAGAGGTTGAGAATGCATTCGATCGAGACTTCTCAATGTCGGCGATAATATCTGGATTCTTTTCCCTATAAGCCTCATTAGCATAGATCACAAAAGGCACCCTTACAAACTTAGGGTCCCTGCCGCGATAGTCGCGGTCGTCGTATACATTCTCTCCATGATCAGAAACATAGATCATCACTGTCGGCACTTCTGAATTTCTCAAGTCGTCTATCACCTCTCCCAGGATGCTGTCGGTGAAGAGAATTGAATTGTCGTAGTCGGCAATAATTTGTGCCTTCTTATCGTCAAGCCATTTCCGAGGAGTAGAAGAAATGACATCACTCGCCTTGAAATGCCTGCGTGACTCCGGGAAACGATGGGAGTATTGAAAATGTGAGCCCATGAGGTGGAGGAATGTCAATTGCAGCGAATCGCTGGCAGCATAAGCCTTGTCCCATTCCGGGAGCAAAGCATCATCGTATCGGCCCATATAATGGTCTTCCGAATCGATGCTCCCCACATATTTCACAACATCTGCATCCGACGACAAAATGCTTGAGAGGTTTGACCAGTTGCCGGAAAATTCTTGATTAGACAGCCAATAGGAGCGATAACCCAATTTATGAAACACTTGCAATAAAGAAGGATATTCATACCATTCCTTGCCGCTGGGCTCATCCGTCAGAAATGAAATCAAGCGTGGCATATTCTGAGCCGTCGATGTCGAGGATGCCACTGCATCATTCATTATGAAGATGCCTTCGGATATGGAATCAATCCGCGGAGTAGTAGGGAGAGGATAGCCATAGGCCGAGAGATGGTCGCGCGAGGCAGATTCGCCGATCACCACAACAATTCTTTCAGCCGCACGGGAGCTCTGCAGTGATTGCGGAAAGGGAAGAGGACGCTTTTTCCCTTGCAATTCTTTTATCACCTTGCGGTCGCGCATATAGGATGCCACACATCTATAGCTGCGCGCAAACACACTATGATCTGTGCGGCCGAAGTCGGCAGTGGCAAATACGTAGATTAGATATATCAATCCGATAGCAGAAACTCCACCGATACTGATTGCCAACGACTTATCCTTTATTTTAGGAAGCCATATCCAGGTTGCGGCAAAAATGATGATGAAAATCCACGTCAAAGGGGAGCGAAGAAGAGAAATGATTTTATCAAGAAGTTCCGGCATGAATTCCCCAACCTCAGCAGGATTGGTTTCAGCCATGATAGTAAATAGTTTGCGAGATATTCCGAAGCCATAGAATAGCCAGCATCCTCCGTTGAGCAAGGATAGAGCCATAAACACAGCAATAATGGCTATAGCCAGACATTTAAGCAATGTCCAGCGGCGACAGAATGCATAGAGCCCCGTAAGCACGGTAGCCTTAAGCGCCGACACACAAAAGAGCCCTACGATAGATAAAATCCCCCAAGCTTCTTTTCCGGCAAATTCCATCACATCAGCCATCGACCCTACGGCCAGCACTGTAAGCACCAACCAAAGTCGCACCAATCCTCTCGTCAAAAAAATCTCTCTCATCTTGAATTTTTCAGCAAAATTAATGAAAAGCTTGATATCATCCAAAAAAACTTGGAAGTCGCACTGCAGTGCGGGGCGGCTTCCATACTGGACCGCTCCACAACCTCATAACTTTTTTTGGATTTTTTCGGAGATTTTGCTAAATTTGCGAAAAGTTTGAAACATGTGTATTAACCTATAAAATCTGAGAAAATGAAAAGATTTTTGCCTGCGCTGGGCCTGATCGGCGCACTTGTGCTTTCCGCTTGCGGCGGAAAGGGAGCAGCAAAAGAGGCTGAAGGGGAAGAACGCGATTCCACCTACACCAACGTCAATCACCCGGAATGGAGCCGCAATGCGGTGATCTATGAGGTAAACCTGCGCCAATATTGCGACGACGGTAAGGTGACTTCATTCCAAAAGGAACTGCCCCGCCTCAAGGACCTTGGTGTTGACATCCTTTGGATGATGCCTGTGCATCCTATCAGCAAGCAAGACCGCAAGGGGACACTCGGCAGCTATTATGCTGTGGCCGACTATACTGCCTTTAATCCGGAATTCGGAACTATCGACGAGTTTAAGGAAACTGTCAAGAAAGCCCATGAGCAGGGAATGAAGGTGATCCTCGACTGGGTGCCAAACCATTCCGGCCGCGACAATAAATGGGTGACTGAGCATCCCGACTGGTATGAGAAAGATTCCCTCGGAAATATGAAGGGTGTCTACGACTGGACCGACGTATATGTATTCGACTATTCAAATCCAGAAATGCGCAAAGGTATGATCGACGCAATGAAATTCTGGCTTACAGAAGTGGGTGTGGATGGTTTCCGTTGCGACGTGGCAATGGAAGTGCCCACAGACTTCTGGGACGAGGCTCGTCCGCAACTTGAAGCTGCCAAACCGGATCTCTTCATGCTCGCAGAGGCAAGCGTGCCGGAGCTGCAGAAGAATGGTTTTGACATGGGCTACAACTGGCCGATGAAGGACCTCTTCAGCGAGATTGCCGCCACATCCGGCCAGTACACTTTTAAAGACAAGGAAGGGAAAGTACGCGAATTCCCTGAAAAACATGCTACCGACATCTATGTGCTCCTCGAGCAGCAGNCTGCTGACTATCCAAAGGATACCTACCTGATGAATATGGTGACCAACCATGACCTCAACTCNTGGGAAGGNACAGANTTTGACCGCCTTGGNNANCTNACNAATGCGTTTGCNGTGCTCACCTATACCCTACCCGGNATGCCGATGATGTANACNGGNCAGGAGACCGGNATGAACCGTGCATTTGAATTCTTCGAGAAGGATAAGGCTCCGCAGTGGGAGCCNCGCAATGAATACTTCACTTTCTATCAGAAGCTCAACGCCTTGAAGCACTCTCAGGAGGCTTTGGCAGCCGGCACTCAAGGCGGCTCAATTGTAAGTTATCCTACTGTAAGTTCTGATCTGTTAGTGTTCTCCCGCGAGAAGGATGGTTCGAAAGTAGTGACAATGGTCAACCTTGGCAATGAGGATAAGGCAGTTGAGTTCAAGAATGCTAAGCCTGACCTTAGCGGCATGAAAGATTACTTCCGTGATGAGGAAGCGGAGCTGCCGATGTCAATGGAAGCTGGCGAATACCTTGTGTTTGTGAATCCTTAAAGATGACATAGTCTATGGGAAGGGCGGTTTCCTAACGTTAGGAAACCGCCCTTCCATTCACTATGTCGGTCCTTTATACGTCGAGTGAGAAGGCCTCTCGGATGGCGGGGACGGAGTCGAGCTTTTCCCAGGAGAAGAGCTCTACTTCTCGCTCTATCGGCTCAGCATCATAGCTCGTCTTGAAGACTTTCTTCACTTTCTGAGGCTTGCGGCCCATGTGGCCATAAGCAGCCGTCTCAAGATAGATGGGTTCGCGAAGTCCAAACCTCTTTTCAATGGCGAGCGGACGCATATCGAAGAGTCCATTGACCACCTCTGCTATCTGGGCATCGCTCATATTGACCTTAGAGCGACCAAACGTGTTGATACAGAAGCTGACAGGACTTGCCTCGCCAATAGCATATGCCACCTGAACAAGCACCTCATCTGCAACACCGGCAGCCACAAGATTCTTGGCGATATGACGGCATGCGTAAGCTGCCGAACGGTCTACTTTCGAAGGGTCTTTGCCTGAGAATGCACCACCACCATGAGCACCACGGCCACCGTAGGTGTCGACGATAATCTTACGGCCAGTGAGGCCAGCATCAGCATGGGGGCCGCCAAGCACGAACTTGCCGGTAGGATTTACGTGGAGGATGTAGCGGTCGTCGAAGAGGGCACGAGTCTTTTCAGGAAGTTTTGCAAGCACTCTTGGGATGAGCACATTGCGCACATCGCGGCGAATCACCTCGAGCATCTTATTTTCTGCCACCTTCTTAGCCTCGGGCGTGTCCTCAAGGGGCTGGATGAAATCGTCGTGCTGAGTAGAAATGACGATGGTGTTGACGTGGAGGGGTTTGCCATTGTCGTCGTATTCCACTGTCACCTGGCTCTTNGCNTCGGGACGNAGNTANGTNACGAGTTTTCCCTTGCGGTAGTAGGTCATCTCNTTNCCTTCNCGGCGNATGTCGGCGAGTTCGCGCATGAACATATGTGCGAGGTCGAGAGTGAGNGGCATNTAGTTTTCGGTTTCGTTTACGGCGTATCCGAACATCATGCCCTGGTCGCCTGCACCTTGGGCTTCAGCCACATCGCGGTTCACACCCTGGGCGATGTCTGGGCTTTGCTCATGTATGGCAGAAAGGATGCCGCAGCTGTCGCAGTCGAAGCGGTAAGCGCCGCGGTTGTAACCAATGCGGTCGATTACGTTGCGGACCACGGAGTGAAGATCGATGTATGCATCAGACGACACTTCTCCGGCTATCACCACCTGGCCGGTGGTGACGAGGGTCTCGATGCCGGTATGGCTTTTCGGGTCGCGGACGAGAAACTCGTCGAGAAGCGCATCGGAAATCTGATCGGCCACTTTGTCGGGATGGCCTTCAGAGACGGATTCGGAAGTGAATAAATAGCTCATATTAGAAAGTTTTAAGAGTCAAGAGTTAAGTACCAAGTGTCTCGAAGTCGAGCCATAGGCTCTTACACCAAAACAAACCGGGTCTTTGGATCCCGCGCTCGGGGATCGCGAGATCCATAATAAAAATAAGGCATTTGGGCTTGCGCTCAAAATGCCTCGACAGCTTAGTCTGCCCCTGTGAGGGCAGATGGGTAATAAAGCAGTTTTAGCATTTTTTTTAGTGGTTGCAAGCAGCCAAATTTTTCCACTATTGCGTGTCCTTTCGGATTGCGGATGCAAAGGTAATAAAATTAATTTTGAATTTAGAATTTAGAATTTAG
>WFLX010097922.1_pt1 | contig 14312 bp, 15 predicted proteins | sample 4967041 | NCBI WGS metagenome assembly WFLX01 (sample SAMN12857096, study PRJNA449069) | gut metagenome | isolation source: stool from male and female vole | host: Microtus ochrogaster | place: USA:Florida | collected 2017
GCTTTGACACATATGTTTGGGAATTTACTGAACAGTCAATTATTATCGCCATATTCGGTTAAAGTTGGAATGACGATAAGAGTGATCAAGGTGATATTTTGTGTTTGTATTGCTATATACTGCATATTGTCTAAGAGGTTCAAAAAAGAATTTGAAAACCTAATGTCTGAGAACATATAAGGCTGGGGAATTGAGTATTTGATAAAAATAGATTATAATCAATAAAGATAAACTGGAATTTGCAGGAGACAATATATGGTTTATAACAAGGCATCAATGGAAGATTTGAAACAACTGACGGAGTTAAGGATTGCCTATCTAACAGAAGATAATGGTGAATTGAATGGAAGAGATTTAGAGGCGATTAAGAAGAATTTGCCGGATTATTTTATGCGAAATTTAAATAAAACTATATTTGGCTATGTGGCAAGAAATGAGGAGGAAATTATAGCTTGCGCCCTATTGCTTGTGATTGAAAAACCAATGAGTCCTGCTTTTATCACCGGAAAAACGGGGACTGTTTTAAATGTATATACAAAACCAGAACATCGACATAATGGTTATGCGCGACATCTTATGAATATGTTGATGGATGATGGGGCAAGTATGGGGTTGAGTGTTGTAGAACTTAAAGCAACAGAAGAGGGATACCAATTATACAAGTCGTTAGGTTTTATTGATGCAACATCAAAATATCATCAAATGAATTGGAGAGTTCAAACATAAAATCCCGGTTTATCGGGCTGCTGTTCAGATTGCCTGAAAATTGAAAGGTATATAAATATTTTTAATGATTAAGAAAGGAAAAGAGTCATGTATAAAAACATTGAAAAACAAACAAAATTACAGTTGAAAGACCAGATTGAATATCAGCCGGGTCAGGTGGTCAGTAAAACACTTGTGCAGAATGATAAAGTCAGTATGACTATTTTTTCCTTTGACAAGGGGGAAGAAATATCCACCCACGCCGCAGGCGGGGATGCGATGGTAACCGTTCTGGAAGGAACCGGGCGTTTTACCGTTGGTGGTGAAGTTTTTTTCCTGAAGGAAGGTGAGACATTGATCATGCCGAAAGATATTCCACATGCTGTATATGGTGAAGAAAAATTTAAAATGCAGCTAATTGTTTCTTTCTGATCAAGTTACAATAAAAGGTTTAAAATTTGGAGGAGGATAGAAGATGAAAAAGGATTTGAAAGTCACATTGACAGGATTTACTTTTGCCGAGGATGGAAATCTGCCTGAAGATTTTGAGGTCTACTTGATCGTACAGAAAGATGGACGTTTGTCAGCAGGATGTTGGGATACTGGTTTAGATTCTTGTAAGGATGGACAACCGGGATGTTTTAGGCAGAGCAGAGGTGGTATTATAAAATTAGATGAAGTATTAGCATGGCTGCCCATAGAATCAGAAAAAATAGATATTGGAGCACTTTAACCAGCAAACTTCCTGCTCAAAGAAGATAAGTGGGCAAAAACCGGGCTGTAAAAGGACTGTAAAGATACACAGAGCATAATCATCCCATTAACAGGTATAAATGATACTCTGTTTGTTGTCGATATAACTGCCAAAGCAAACAAAAACCCACATTTTGAAAGGAGCAAACTATGTCTATCACAGTATCAGCAGCATCGGGCTCCCACGCGGTACAAGGCGGAAAGCAGACTTCATCGGCGAAACCGGCGTGGAATCCGAAGAAAGTATATAAATATCTGGAAGATATGAATCAGGGTTTTCAGAGTTACAAAAAACAGGCGGTTTCTTATTATCGTTCTATGATTTCGCAGCAGGAAGGCGACGGAACCATGTGCGTGGAAGACTTGAAAAATGAAATTAAGGAATGGTTCCCGGAGTACACCCTGACAGATTCTGAACCGTCCAAAGTCGTCCCTGGAAAATTTTATCTTTACATAGACCAATCCCAGTTACAGAAAATGGCGTCTGATCCGGAGTACCGGGCGAAGGTGTACGGTTTGATGGATAGCGAACTTCAAGGAAAGAAGGGCTATACATTGCAGTACAGCGATGGTAGAAATGTTACCTCCCATCTTACGGGAAGTATCTTTTCGCTGTGTGAAGCAAACCAAAATTTTGCCGGCGCGGATGGAATTCCCTACCGTGGCAGCTGTACCTCGGATCATCCGGTATCTTCGTCTAACTCCCATGCACAGGTGCGCAGCATGAGCTTTCTTTATGACCACATTGATCCGGCAAAATCGGCAGCGAAGGAAAGAAAGGCAGCAGCGGTAAAAGCGGCAGAAAAAGCAGCAATGAAACGGTCTGAGAAGAAACAGGCAGCCAAGAAAATGGCAGAGAAAGAAGCGAATGAGAAAGCAATGGCAAAAAAGGCTTTAGCTGAGAAAGAGGCGAAAAAAGAACTGGCACGGGAACGGGATAAGTCAGGGGAAGTGGTTGATGAATGGTTGGAGCAGCAGATGGGAACCGGTGCGGGAACTATTTTTGACACCACAGCATAAACGCAAAATACAACATATTAACAAGGTGTTTTGTAAAAAATAGTTGGCGTTGTCTACAGATGTGGATTATAATAATGTGGACAATGTCAACTATGTTTTATTTTATAGAGTAGCTATGGAGAAACTATGATGAAGCGCTTTATGAATCCAAGAGTGATGCTTATTATTTCAATGACAGTATTTGGTACTCTTGGTCTGTTTGTAAGAAATATTTCCGTATCTTCCGGGGAACTTGCGTTATACCGGGCAATTCTCGCAGCATTGCTGATTGCGGCTTTTCTGTTATTCACAAAACAAAAGATTCCGTTTCGTGAAATCAAAAAAGAAATTCCGCTGCTTTTGTTGTCAGGTGTGGCTATGGGATTTAACTGGATATTTCTTTTTGAAGCATATAGATACACTACGGTGTCCGTTGCCACCCTCAGCTATTATTTTGCCCCGGTCATTGTGACGGTAGCATGTCCCGTTTTATTTAAGGAAAAGATGTCAGCAAAACAATGGATCTGTTTTTTTATGTCCACACTCGGCATTATATTGATTACAGGTCTTGGGGATCTGTCGGTGGGAAATAACCATTTTGTCGGCATCCTTTTTGGACTTGGCGCGGCCTGTCTTTATGCCACGGTTATTCTGCTCAATAAGTTTATCAAAAAGGTGGAAGGCATACATAGAACATTATTGCAATTTATTGCCGCAATTCTTGTGTTGATTCCCTATGTGGGATTCACAAGCGGAGTTACACTTTCTGATCTTGATGGTATGGGCTGGGTCTGCCTGCTGATTGTGGGGCTTATCCACACCGGTGTGACTTACTGTCTATACTTTTCTTCGCTGAAAGAACTTCCGGGACAAAAAGCCGCTATATTGAGCTATATTGATCCTCTTGTGGCTGTTCTTGTATCTGTTCTGATTTTGGGAGAAGACATGGCTGTCATGCAGGTCATCGGAGGCGTCCTGATTTTGGGATTTACCCTTTGGAATGAGATTACACCCCAAAATAGCGAGGTGAAATAATGCTTACACAGGATCAGATTGTGGGTATTCGGGGATTTGTCAAAGTTCTTCTTAGCTGGTGCGATTTGCTAAAATAAAGTGAAGAGGTATAGAGATGCACAATAATTATCGTTTTTTTCAAAATACTTCCTGTGAATACTTTCCGTGTCATAAAGACCGGGAGGAGCTAAATTGTCTGTTTTGTTATTGCCCGTTATACCACAGGGAAAACTGTCCGGGAAATCCCCAGTATATGGAGAAGAACGGTAAAAAAATCAAAATATGCAGCAATTGTACGTTTCCGCATGAGCCGGAGAACTATGAGGTGATCATTGATTTGTTAAAAAGTTGAAGGAGCGGATGATTATGGAATTGACCGTGTGTATCATTACAAAAAATGAGCGGGAAAGATTGAGATCATGTCTGCAGGCGCTGCAGGGGCAGGATGTTGAGATCGTAGTCGTGGATACCGGTTCCACGGATGGAACGAAGGAGATGGTTTTGGATTATACGGACAGGATCTTTGATTTTGTGTGGCAGGATGATTTTTCCCTGGCAAGGAACTACGCTGCTTCGAAAGCCTCCTATGATATGATCATGATGCTGGATAGTGATGAGTATGTACAGGAGATGGAATTGGACGCTCTGGCGAAGGCAGTGGAAGAACATGCCGGCATGGTGGGAAGGATCAGGAGGATCAATCTTCTGGACCGTGACGGAGAGCAGCAGGAGATCAGCGAGTATATCAGCAGGATCTATGACAGAAGATACTATCATTATGAAGGCAGGATCCACGAACAGATCGTTCCGAAGGTTGTGACCTCAGAAGAAAGCAGCAAAGATTACAGGGCATATCAGACCGGCGTTGTGGTGCAGCATGACGGTTATTGCGGCAGTGAGGCGGAGCTGAAGGCGAAGGTAGAGCGGAATATTACTTTGTTGAAACAGGAACTGGAAGCAAAAGGAGAAGATCCGTATCTCTGCTACCAGCTGGGAAAATCGTATTATGTTGCGAAGGATTATGCTGCGGCGGTAGCTGCATTTGACAGGGCGCTTAGCTATGATCTGAATCCAAAGCTGGAATATGTGGTGGATATGGTACAGGCGTATGGATATTCGTTATTAAAGTCAGGGCAGACAAAGCAGGCGCTTTCTTTGGAAGGAATCTATGAGGAGTTTGGCGATACGGCGGATTTCCGGTTTTTGATGGGTCTGATCTATATGAACAACGGCCTGTTTGACCGTGCGGTGGAAGCGTTTTTAAATGCCACCAAAGCGAAAGAGGCATATACCAAAGGAGCGAATTCTTTTCTGGCATATTATAATGCGGGCGTCATCTGTGAATGTCTGGAGGATTATGAGCGCGCAAGGAAGTATTATACGGCTTGTGGCGATTATCCCAGGGCAAAGGAGCGTCTGGCAGTGATTGGCTTAGGCTGAATTGATATGCCTGACGTTTTCGGATTGCATGGGATGATTATTGGTTCGGTCATAAGTTTATAATGGTTTCCATAAAATAGTTGACATAATGAAAAAAATCGCATATACTCTAAATATGTAACAATTATGTAATACTTTTGTCATAAAATACATGTTCAGGGGGAAAGCATTATGAAATGTCCGTTTTGTGGTCATGAGAATACCAGGGTAATCGATTCCAGACCGGCTGAGGAGAATAACTCTATCCGCCGCCGTCGTGTGTGCGACGAGTGCGATAAACGTTTTACAACATATGAAAAGGTTGAGACGATTCCGCTGATCATCATTAAGAAGGATAATAACCGGGAGGCTTACGACCGCAAGAAGATTGAGGCGGGGGTTCTCCGTGCATGTCATAAGCGTCCGATCAGCGCGGATGCTATCAATAAGCTGATTGACGAGGCGGAGATTGAGATCTTCAGCAGGGAAGAAAAAGAGATCCCCAGTGCTGTTATCGGGGAGATCGTTATGGAAAAGCTGAAGAATCTGGAGGCGGTTGCCTATGTCAGATTTGCTTCTGTTNACCNTGAATTTAAAGATATCAATNCCTTTATGGACGAATTGAAAAAAGTCCTGGAGTAATTGTTACAGATGAAGCTGCAATCCCTGCCGGGATGGAATATTCCGGCGGGGTTTCTTATTTTCACGAAAAAATTTTTTGATTTCACACATTGTCCATAAATATCGGGTAAAATGTATCTCAAATCATATATGCGATTAACGGATTAGAATCCGGATATAGAAAGGTGCGGCGTTATATGGATAAGATCAAGATTCTGGTGGTAGATGACGAAGCAAGAATGCGCAAGCTGGTGAAGGATTTTCTTGTGAAAAAAGATTATGAGGTCATAGAAGCGGAAGACGGCGCAAAGGCGCTTGATCATTTTTATAATGATAAGGAGATTGCGCTGATTATATTGGATGTGATGATGCCGCAGATGGATGGTTGGCAGGTGTGCAAGGAAATAAGGGAATCTTCCAAAGTGCCGATCATTATGCTGACTGCCCGCGGGGAAGAGCGGGATGAACTTTTAGGTTTTCAGCTTGGCGTAGATGAGTATATTTCTAAGCCATTCAGTCCGAAGATCCTTGTGGCCAGAGTGGAGGCGATCCTGCGTCGGGTGATCGGAGAGGAAAAGCAGGAGATGATGGAGGCGGGCGGTATCATGATTGATCATGCGGCGCATATCGTCAAAGTGGATGGAGAGGCGGTAGAGCTTAGTTATAAGGAGTACGAGCTCCTCGCGTATTTTATGGAAAATCAGGGGATCGCGCTTTCACGGGAGAAAATCTTGAATCATGTATGGAATTATGATTATTTTGGGGATGCAAGAACCATCGATACCCATGTGAAGAAGCTTCGGAATAAGCTTAAAGGTAAGGGAGAATTGATCCGTACCATCTGGGGGCTGGGGTATAAATTTGAAGTTTAGCAAAAAAGTATATAGATGAACCGGACATTGTGGTTTTGTACTGCCTATAGAGAACTTTGGGAAGGAGAAACGGTATTATAAATGAAATATTCGATCAAAAAACAGCTTGCATTTATATTTATCGTTCTTCTTGCCGGGATGCAGATCTTGTTCTGGGTGACCAATGTGATTNTTCTGGAACGTTACTATATCGNAAAAAAACGNTCTAANCTTATGGAGGCATATGCAGTCATCAATGACTGGAGTAACCGGGAAAAAGTTGCAACTGAGGAGTTTGATGAGGCGATCCAAAAGATCTGCAGCGCATACAGTATCAATTTTATCATTACGGATGCGGCTTCCAATACGNTCAAGANGTCGATNNATGATGCGGATGAGTTTAACCGTCAGCTGCGGGACATCATATTTGAACGGGGCGATGATANGCAGGAGGTTATTCTGGAAGAAGACAATTATACTATCAGTAATCTGCTGAACCAGAATGGAGAAGCGGAATATCTTGTCATGTGGGGCAATCTGGACAATGGTAATTTTTTCATGCTGCGGGCATCGATGGAAGGCATCCATAACAGCGCCAATATGGCAAATGCATTTTTCCTGAATGTGCTGATGGTCGTGGCAGTACTGGCGGCAGCAATGATCTGGATCGTATCGGAAAAAGTGGGGGAACCGATCTTGGAACTTGCCGATCTTTCCAAGCGTATGGCGCAGCTTGATTTTGACGCAAGATATGAGGGCAATGACAAGAACGAGATCGCGATCCTCGGTGAGAATTTTAATCTTATGTCAGAGAAGCTGGAGGAAACCATATCTTCGCTGAAATCAGCCAATATAGAGCTGCAGAGGGATGTGGAGAGTAAGACCAGAATAGATAATATGCGTAAGGAATTTGTTGCCAATGTTTCCCATGAGCTGAAGACGCCGATCGCGATCATTCAGGGATATGCGGAAGGATTGATGGAGGGTATTACGGACGATCCGGAGAGCCAGAAATATTACTGTGAGGTCATTATGGATGAGACGGTAAGAATGAACCGCATGGTAAAAAATCTGATCACTTTAAGCCAGCTGGAGTCCGATGCGGACGCGATTGCTATGGAACGCTTTGATCTGACTGATCTGATCGGAAACTGTATTCAGGCCTCTGAAATATTGATCATGCAGAATGGAATCCATATGGTTTTCGAACCGGCGCAGGAGGTAAATGTATGGGCGGATGAATACCAGATCGAGGAGGTATTCCGTAATTTTCTCTCCAATGCGATCCATTATGCCGCGGTATCAAAAACAGAGGCGGAGAAACGGATAGAAGTTACTGTGGAAAAGATGGATGGCAAAGCGCGCGTCAGTGTATTCAACACCGGAGATCAGATTCCGGAGGAGAGCCTGGAACATATCTGGGATAAATTTTACAAAGTTGATAAAGCGCGTACCAGGGAATACGGCGGCACCGGTATCGGGCTGTCTATCGTGAAGGCGGTCATGGAGCGTATCGGTCAGGCATATGGGGTGATCAACCATGAAGAAGGAGTGGAATTTTATTTTGAATTGGAAACGGCATAAAGAAACAGAAATAAAATGAAACTAAGGAATTGTATTTTGTAATGATTTTCGTTATAATGAAAAAGTGTGGGTCTCACAGCCTGCACTTTTGGTATTAACGGAAACCTTTAAATATATTACGTATGGAGGCTGTAGATGAAAAATAATGTGACAGGATCATTCTTGGCGTTGTCGGGCGTGGTTTTGATGTTGTTACTGAATGGTTGCGGCAATGCAATTCCTGCAATGAATCAGAAACAGCAGGAGATGGTGACGGAGTATGCGGCACAGCTGCTGTTAAAATATGACGCCAATTATAAGAGCACAATATTGAATGAGGAACAGATCATAGAAGCAGAGGAAGAACTGATCAGGGATGCGGAACTGGCGGCGCTGATACAGGAGCGTCAGGAGATGCAGCAGACGGCTTCAGGAAATGAAAGCGGCGGAGAAGGAGAAAATCCCTCAGAGCCGGAAGCACCTGTATATACGGATGTGGACTCTTTCCTTGGACTGCCAGACGGCGTAGAGATAGAATATGCAGGTTATCTTGTATGCGACAGTTATCCGGAAAGCACAGAGGCAAATGACTGGCAGGGTGTTGCCAGGGCAACTTCAACCAATAGCAAATTGGTGGTATTTACATTTACTCTGAAAAATGTAAGCGGCAGTGATTATCTGCTGGATATGGCGTCGCTGGGTGCAAAATTCAGCTTCCGCATTAATGGGAATATTACAAAGACATCATTGACTACGCTTTTGACCAATGATCTGATGATGTACCGGGATACGATTCCGGCGGGGGAAACTATAAATGCGGTGCTTTTGATCGAGATGCCTGTGTCGGATACGGAAAACTTTAACAGTATTAAGATGACCATGAAGCTGGGGGACAGCCGTGCGGAGACGACGCTGTTGTAAGACGGCTATGAGTAAAAAATAGAAAGAGGGAGAAGATAATGAAGAAATTTATGGAGGAATTTAAGAAATTTGCCTTAAAGGGGAATGTCATGGATATGGCAGTGGGTGTCATCATCGGCGGCGCGTTTACTGCCATTGTAACCTCTTTGACAGACAACTTTATCAATCCGTTGATTGCCCTTTGTACAGGCGGCACTAATGGCGAAGGGGTAGTGATCGGAGGTACATTTTCGATTGCCGGTGTTGCATTTAATTATGGCGCGTTTTTGTCGGCGGTCGTTAATTTCCTGATCATGGCGTTGATCCTGTTCTGCCTGCTCAAAGGCATTAACACGCTGATGTCTATCGGTCATAAGAAAGAGGAAGAACCGGTAAAGACAACAAAGATATGTCCGTATTGTAAGAGTGAGATCCCGAAGGAAGCATGCAAGTGTGCACACTGCACCTCGGATGTAGAAGTTGAGTCATAAATGATAGTTGTAGTATAGGTTGGGGAATAAGAAGCGAAATGGATGGTACGCAGATGAAGATTTTTGTGACGGGCGTCAACGGTCAGTTAGGACATGACGTTATGAATGAATTGAAAAAGCGTGGTCATGAGGGAATCGGTTCGGATATTACGCCGGAATATGCAGGGGCGGCAGATGGAACGGCGGTGACTTCCATGTCCTATGTGACGCTGGATATCACCGATCCGGCAGCGGTAGAGAAGACGTTGGCGGATCATAAACCGGATGCGGTCATTCATTGCGCTGCATGGACTGCCGTGGATATGGCGGAGGATGATGATAAGGTAGAAAAAGTGCGGGCAGTCAATGCGGACGGAACAAGGCATATCGCCAAAGCCTGTCAGACCTTGGATGCAAAAATGCTGTATTTATCCACAGATTATGTCTTTGACGGAGAGGGCGCAGAACCATGGAAGCCGGACTGCAAGGACTATAAGCCGTTAAATGTATATGGACAGACGAAGCTGGAAGGCGAACAGGCAGTTGCGGAAATGCTGGAACGCTATTTTATTGTACGGATTGCCTGGGTATTTGGCGTCAATGGTAATAATTTTATCAAGACGATGCTGAAAGTAGGCAGGACCCATGAGAAACTGACAGTTGTAAATGACCAGATCGGAACGCCGACTTACACGTATGATCTTGCAAGGCTTTTAGTTGATATGATAGAAACGGAAAAATATGGATATTATCATGCCACCAATGAGGGCGGATATATCAGCTGGTATGAATTTGCAGTGGAAATTTTCCGTCAGGCAGCGGAGCTTGGGCATGAGGAGTATCAGACCCAGCGACTGACGGTATCTCCTGTCTCTACAGAAGAATATGGGATTTCTAAGGCAAAAAGACCATTTAATTCCAGACTGGATAAGTCTAAACTTGCAGAAAATGGTTTTCAGCCGCTGCCGGACTGGCGGGATGCTGTAAAAAGATATCTAAAAGAAATAGAAATTTAAAGATTTAATAGACTTTTATGTTGCTTTTGTGTTATAATGTTTTAGTAAACTGTTCGGTTTAGGACTAATCTATTGAGAGGTGCAAAACTATGGATTCAAAAATACTTTTAGAGAATGGAACAAATGAACTGGAGATACTGGAGTTTACGATTGACGGCAATGCTTATGGTATCAATGTTGCAAAGATTAGAGAGATCATTGCTTATCAGCCGATTACGCCGGTTCCCAATGCACATCCGAGCGTTGAGGGCATTTTTATGCCGAGGGATACGATGATCACGGCGATAGATCTGAAGAACTGTCTGCAGCGCGGCGAATCTAAACCGGGCGGACTTCTGATTGTCACTAATTTTAATAAACTGGATATCGCATTCCATGTGGAGGCTGTCGAAGGGATCCACCGTGTATCATGGACAGAGATCATCAGACCGGATTCCACGATTTCGACGGCAGAGGAAAGCGTGGCAACGGGGATTGTAAAAATCAATGGTCAATTAGTTATTATTCTTGATTTCGAGAAGATCGTTACGGATATCAGTCCTGAGACAGGATTAAAAGTTGAAGAAATCGATGCGCTGGGCGTCAGGGAAAGATGTGATGTACCGATTCTGATTGCGGAGGATTCCGCATTGCTGAATAAACTGATTGTTGATTCTCTGAAAAAGGCGGGATATAGTAATCTGCGCCATACGGAGAATGGACAGGAGGCTTGGGATTTTATATCGAAGTGCAAGAAAGAAGGAACTCTGGATCAGCATGTACATCTTGTGATTACAGATATTGAGATGCCGCTGATGGATGGACACCGCTTGACAAAGCTGATCAAGGATGATGATGCATTACGCAGTATTCCTGTCATTATCTTTTCATCATTGGTCAATGATGAGATGAGAAGGAAAGGGGAACAGCTCGGCGCCAATGCACAGTTGTCCAAGCCGGAGATAGGCAATCTTGTCAAGGTAATTGATGAAGTGCTGGGAAGATAGGCAGGATGTGGGCCGCGTTATTATACATAGCCAATAAGAAAATAATAGGTAGCGCATCCTGTGGGTGCGCTATTTTAAAGAAAGTCGGATTATGATATTAAAAACGGATGATGCGTGGGAAAAGATAAAAAACGGTATTCGGGAAGCGGATAAAGTTCTGGTGGGAATTGGAACGGAATTGGAATATACCGGAGACGAAGATATACAGAGATTCCGAAGCGCATATGCAAAACTTCGGGGAATGCTTGCAGAAAAGGATTATTTTGTGATTTCCTTATGTATGGATGATGTGATATACACATCTTTTCTACAGGAAGAAAATGTTGTCTGTCCCTGCGGCGGACGGAGGATGCTGCAGTGTGCGGTTGCCTGTACAAATGAACTATATCCGGTTGGTGAATTGTGTGCGGAAGCCCTTCCGTATCTGGAAAAAGCGCAGTGGAAGCAGGCGGAGGATATGCTTCCCGTGTGCCCCAAGTGCGGAAAGCCGTTGGTATTTAACAATATCCTTACGGAAAATTATCTGGAAGAAGGCTATCTGGAACAGTGGGCAAAATATAAAACATGGCTGCAATCAACAATAAACCGAAGATTATGTGTGATCGAGCTTGGTGTCGGTATGCAGTTTCCAAGCGTGATCCGATGGGCATTTGACAAGCTGGCATATTATAATCAGAAAGCGGAATTTTACCGGATACATTCTACGTTATACCAGCATACAAAAGAAAATGGGGAACGCGGGTGCTCTGTTAAGGAACATGGATTGGAGTTTCTATTGTCCGCTAATCAATAAGTATGTGAAATAAAATCAACCTATTGTGAGAAAGGTATGGTTAATAACATGAGTTCTACGGAAGAATATCTTGATCAATTATTGGCTGCGGCCATACAAGCGAATAATGAGTTGCAGGGAGTCGAAAAAAGGAAAGCGGAGCCTTCTTCTAAAAGGGAAGAGGGTTTAAAAGAGCGGAATGAGGAGACGTCGGCGGAAGTAAAGCCTGCTGATCAGTCTCTGGTGAACCAGCCTTGGAGTGATATGGAAAACATGTCGGTGGAAACACTGCTTTCCATGACAGAAGGTCAGCCGGAGATGGAAGAGGCAGAAGATGCAATAAGCGCAGAAGAAGCGTTTGAGCCGGAAGTAAATGACGATCCCAACCATGTGATGACGGCGGATGAGATTGCCGCATTGCTGGGCGCACAGGAAGAATTGGATGCAGCAGAAAGCGCAGAAGAAGCGTTTGAGCCGGAAGTAAATGACGATCCCAACCACGTAATGACGGCGGATGAGATTGCCGCATTGCTGGGTGCGCAGGAAGAATTGGATGCAACAGAAAGCGCAGAAGAAGCGACAGAGCCGGAAGTAAATGACGATCCCAACCATGTGATGACGGCGGATGAGATTGCCGCGCTGCTGGGCGCACAGGAAGAATTGGATGTAACAGAAAGCGCAGAAGAAGCGACAGAGCCGGAAGTAAATGACGATCCCAACCATGTGATGACGGCGGATGAGATTGCCGCGCTGCTGAGTGCGCAGGAAGAAGCAGAAAGCGCAGAAGAAGCGACAGAGCCGGAAGTAAATGACGATCCCAACCATGTGATGACAGCGGATGAAATCGCCGCACTGCTGAGTGCACAGGAAGAAGCAGAAAGCGTAGAAGAAGCGGCAGAGCCGGAAGTAAATGACGATCCCAACCATGTGATGACAGCGGATGAGATTGCCGCACTGCTGAGTGCACAGGAAGAAGCAGAAAGCGCAGAAGAAGCGACAGAGCCGGAAGTAAATGACGATCCCAACCATGTGATGACAGCGGATGAGATTGCCGCATTATTTGGCGCGCAGGAAGATGCGGAGCTGGATGATGATGCCGTGTCGGAAGAAGATATTGCGGAGCAGTTGAAGCAGGCGGAACTTCTTGGCAGTGAAGAAGCGGCAGAGGATGCAGGAGATGATGATCTTGATATTACCCAGTTGATTGACGGAATGGAGGGCGAGGATGATGATCTTAGCGATATTGCCGATCTCTTAAAGAAGTCAGATCAAAATGAGCTGGTAGATGACAGCATGGCGGAGGACGAAGAAAAGGGATTTTCGTTGGATGACGATATGACCATTGAAGAAGACTCTGTGGATGAGGAAGATAAAAAAGGAAAAAAGAAAAAGAAAAAAGAGAAGAAGGCAAAAAAAGCGAAAACTGATGCTGACGGAGAAGCGGCAGAAGGTGGAGAAGCGGGTGAGAAGAAACCGGGATTTTTCCAAAAGCTGCTGGGAGCTTTGACAACGGGTGAGGATGAGGAAAGTACCGTTCCGGAACAGGATATTACAAAACTTAGTGACGAAAATCTAAATATCCTTAATGAACTGGATGCGGAAGATAATAAGAAAAAAGAGAAGAAACCGAAAAAGGAAAAGAAAGAAAAAGAGAAGAAAGAAAAACCGAAGAAAGAAAAGAAGCCGAAGAAGGAAAAAGTCGGGAAGGCAGCGAGCGAGGCTGATAATACCAGAAAGATTCCAAAGAAATATATTATCAGGACATTTACTCTTGCATTTTCTGTACTGGCGGCAATTCTGTTGCTTGCCATCTGTATTCCGGGAATGCAGATAAAGCAGAATGCCAGAAATTCCTATTATCAGGGCGATTATATGGAAGCCTTTATGGCGATGTACGGAAAGGAACGCAATGAGAGCGACCAGCTGATCTACGAAAGCGCGCGGACAATTGTGCTTTTACAGCGTAAATATGAATCCTATCTGAATAATAAAGCAATGCGTCTTGATTATCAGGCTGTGGACGCGCTGATTCAGGGAGTTGGAAAATACGAGGAGCTGCTATCGGAAGCAGAGCGATTGGGCGTTGTCAGTCAACTGAATGAGATTAGAGGCCAGATGGAAAACGCTATGATGGCGGACTACCAGATAACGTGGGATGAAGCAAGGGAAATATTAAGGTATGATGCTTTGGATTATACCAATAAACTGTATTCCCTGGTGGATGGAACGCCATTTACTTTTAA
>WFLX010168413.1_pt1 | contig 14312 bp, 11 predicted proteins | sample 4967041 | NCBI WGS metagenome assembly WFLX01 (sample SAMN12857096, study PRJNA449069) | gut metagenome | isolation source: stool from male and female vole | host: Microtus ochrogaster | place: USA:Florida | collected 2017
GGAGAACTGATCATGTCCGGTACACTTAGGAACATGCACATCGATTTCAAAAAGAAGAGAATGTCCGTTGAAACACCAACGGGCGTGGAAGTATTTGAACTAGAACTAGAATTGGAGGAGCAGTATGTTATGAGCCAGAATGTGCAGGCAAAAAAGCTTATGGACGCCCTGGCGGGACTGCAGCTGACCAGCGGGGAATTGGAGATCGCAGAGAAATATCTGAAGGGCGAGGCCGGGGAGGAGTCCCTGGCAGGTCTGACTTTTCGGGATATGGAGACACTGCCGGAAGACAAAATGCAGGAGCTTGTCACCCTGTTTGAGACCTGTTTTGAGAAAGGGCGCTACGAGGAGGCTGCCAGATTCTTTCATCTGGTGTACGCTGTAGGCAACTCCACCTGTCATGTGTGTTTTCCGTATACGGAAGAACTGCGTAGGAAGATGAAGGATGGAACCCTGCAGCTGAATCGCAGCAAGGTGCTGGCGGTTCTCGCTCGAAAAAGGGCTGCCGACAGATATCCCTATTCGAATAATTTATACATATTTACTGATAATTTGGCCACGATGGCCCAATCGAATCCCCAGATTGTGCTGCAGGCTTACCGGGAATGTAAAGCGCCGCAGTCCAATGGGCGAATACTGCTCCTGACCCTGTATTTTTACCTCTGCTACGGCAAGAGTGAACTGAATGAGGGAGAGAAACTTCGGAAAAAGAAAGAGGCACAGCAGGGAACCTCCCACACCGGTTCCTCCTACGCTTTGGGTCTGGGCGGGGTGCTGATGAATGACGGGGACAGGGCGCTGCTTGCGGAATATGAAGCCATGCTGGTGGAGTCCTTGGGAATGCTGTTTGTTCCTGATGCCTCCGGGGAACAACAGATCTGTGAGATTCAGAAGCAGATCCGTCAGGGCACTCTGACGAAGGATCAGCTGGCGGGTATCCGGAGCAGGACAGCCAATAAAAGAATGTTCCGTCAATTGGGGGGCTGTGCTTACATCAATTATATGCTTTCCGAGCAGGTGCGCTCCGTGGTCATGGTCTGCGGTGCGGTCGANNCCCAGGAGATGCTGNTTGCTATAGANTGGNTGGATCTTCGGGGAGAGATCGGCCATGTGGNTGGAGANCTAGAGGAGCTTTTCTGCATTCCTAACCGGGAGAGNATCTCCTGGGCGGCAGACCAGCTGACAAGACATGAGTATAGGGCAGGCGCTCCTGAAGAGCTGCTTTGTGTGCAATTTCGCAGACACAGGGAGGATTTTCTGGAAATCTACAAAAACGTCGGCTATCGGGAGACCAATGCCATGGCGGAGATCATCCTCAAAGAGGATCCTGCGCTGTACGAGCAGGAAGTGCTGAACAAAGGGGACATGCTGCGGGACAAGCTCATCGACCTGATGACTGACGGACTTTCCTGTGCCAACGAGGTCAAGGACTACCTCACAGGCAGGGCAGACCTGTCTACGCTCCATCCCTTCAAGGATCAGCACTCGGATTGGCACAGGCAGGGCGGACTCGATGCGATAGGGGCTCTGATTCAATATGACGAAATCTACCATAACGAGGACTTTTTCGGACGCTGTATGGCTTATATGGCGCTGATGGAAAAGAGATATTTTTTTATTGGCGGCTCGCTGTTTCACGATGAGGATTTGAATCAGAAAAAACTAGAGCATATATTCCGGGGATTGGACCATGCGGGAATAGATGTGGCGGGACAGCTCCGAGTGATCATGCTGATGTTGGATGATACATTTATTGAGGAAAAAAAGCAGGACATTATCAATGGCTGTATTCCTATCTTCCAGCAATACCTAGCGGAGTACACCCAAGAGGCTGTAAAGGCTTTTTCCGAGGCAGGGATTTACGGACGGTGCTTTGCCCTGCGGGTGTATAGCGGCAAGGCAAAGATACAGATCACGGAGGGAAACCGGGAGTCCTGCATGGCTGCCCGGGAGGAATTCGCCAAGGGAAAGGATGCCTGGAAGGAGCAGATTCTGTCCTACAGCAAGGACAGTTCCATGCAGGTAAGGCAGGAGCTGGAAAAGCTGCTGACAGACCGTCCCGGCTGGAGGGAAGAGGTCAAAGAGTTGCTCTCCTCCAAAAAGGCGGCGGAGCGGGAATTGGGCATCCGGGTGCTTGCCAATTGGAATACACCCCAGGACCGGGAGGCCCTGCAGGAGTTATACGGCAGTGAAAAAAGTGCCAAGATTCGCGAATTATTAGACACTGTTCTGGGCCAGGAGACAGAGTCGGCAGACACCGAAGAGGGCGCTGCGGGAGAGGACAAGCCGGATCTGACAAGGAAGGATGGGAAAATATCCTTCAGGAAATATCTCCAAAGCAGAAGATAGAGAAAAGGCTCCTGTTAAAGATACTCCGACAGCAAAAAAGAGACGGTTATACCTATTGATAAAGTTGTTCTACAAATTATTAATGATATTGTGTTATAATTCAGATAGGAAGATACTTGTGTTTCTGGTGGACACTTTCATTTTGATACATATGTGCCCTATTGTGCATGGGAGTAACGAATGATGAATGTAATTTTTTTAGATNTAGANGGGGTATTGAACTCAAATTTGTGGAACGAAAATCATCAAAAAGAGATTAAAGAAGGGACGCTGATTGATAGGAATTTGGTATCACTTTTAGGGATACTTGTTAGAACCACCAATGCAAAAATAGTTCTGAGCTCCGGTTGGAGGTTTTGGTTTGACGAGAAGAAGGTCCCTATTCGTACAGAAGCAGAGAGACTAGTTGAATTCCTTTCATCAGAAAATATTTCCATCTATGATTTCACACCGGATTTAACTACTGAGGAAATCAGGAAATCTCAAAAATTTAGTTTAGTTAAGGCGCAGGAAATATTAAAATGGATTGAACTGCATGAAGAAGTGAATCAATGGATTGTTCTTGATGATTTAGATTTACATAATAGTATAGTTTCGAAACATCAAATACAAACGAACCCTGAAATTGGATTAACAAAGGAGGATGTTGAATTGGCAATGAATATCTTCCTATGACCGATGGGAGTGAAATGATGGTTGATATGATATTATTTCCGTCCAGCTTTTTTAGCATAACAAAAGTGGATGAGGATTTACAGAAAGAATATGATGCGGTGCTTGCTACCGGGCTGTTTGAGGTGGCTTTATTTGGATACGACCAATGGTTTCAGGAAGACAAGCTGATTGTGAAAGATGCTCCAAAAGAAGAACATCTGGCAGTGTACAGAGGCTGGATGATGAAACCGGAGCAGTACCAGCGATTTTACAATCTCTTACTCGATAAAAATATCAGACTGATTACAGAACCGGAGCAATACAGACGGATGCATATNTTTCCGAATNTTTATGAATNNGTGAAAGAAGATACGGCCAGAATGGAAATATATCCTTTNCATNCTCNGATTGATGTAGAGCAGTTGAAGAANTCTTTTCTGAGGTTTATGGTGAAGGACTATGTGAAGTCTGTAAAGGGCACGGAATTTCCGCGATTTTTTGACCAAAGTATTTCTCAAAAAGATTTTGATTCCTGGATGGAAGTTTTCTATCAGTATAGAGGAACACTGCTTACAGGCGGAATTTGCATTAAGGAATATTTGGACTTAAAGCAGTATGGCGGGCGCACCAATGAATATCGTGTGTTCTATATGAATCATGAAATAGCCACTGTGAGCAGAAACTCTGGGCAGGGGAATTATACTCCGGAGCCTCCGCGGGCACTCATAGAGAAATACAAAGATTTAGACAGTCCCTATTACACCATAGATTTTGCCGAATTGGAAGATGGTACTTGGAAAATTGTTGAGACCGGTGACGGAGAGGTTTCCGGTCTGTCAGATAATCAGAATTATGAACAATATTTCCGGGCATTGCATCAGTGTTTTGGATAAGAATATTAGGTAGGCGTTTGCGAAACTCCGATTTGCGTAATTCTAATTGTGCAGATTGTATATTCCAAAGCAGACCCTTGAAAAACGCCGGCGCTTAGCGAGGTATTAAGCCGAATGAAATTCGGCATGAGCTTAGCACCGTTGCGTTTTTCGCGGAGCGAAAGCGTGTCTGCGTTGGAATGTGCAATATGCACAATGACACTTGCATAGTTATTGAGTTTCGCAATCACCTGAAAATATCTAGTTGAGAAAGGAGCAGGGATGTTAATATGAAAAAATATGTATCCATTTTGATGGCAGCATTCTTGGTGATTAGTATTACGGCTTGNGGAAACAAAGCAGATTCNACAGCTACCGATATGTCAGATACAACGATTAAATCAACGGATGAAGCAGGAGATGAAGCGGGAACTGAGACGGCGGATACGCTGGAAAAAGAGGAAATCTCTTCGGATAAAATGAGCCGGCTCGATTTTTCTGCCACAGATATCAATGGCGAATTCGTTGATACCGATAATATAAAGGATTCAAAACTGATTATGGTAAATTTCTGGGAGCCTTGGTGCGGTCCATGCGTGAAAGAGATGCCGGATCTTGAGAAACTTTATCAGAATTATAAAGATCAGGGGTTTGTTATCTTAGGAGTTTTCTATAGTTTGGACAGTCTTGATGATGCAAAGGCTGTTATTGACGATATTAATATAACATACTCGATTCTGATAGGAAATGAGGACTTTTTTCCCTTTATGACAGAATATGTTCCTACAACAGCCTTATNTGATTCCGAAGGTAACNTGTTAAANAGNGAANCGTTGANTNGNGCGNGNAGCTATGANGATTGGGAGCAGGAAATACTNAAATNTCTGANTGATTAAGAAATTNGAGGAANNANGAAACAGAGAGGTATGACNATCATAGNGTNTGTATNGTCAGCCGCATTCATAATTACAGGNATCATCAAAGAACAAAACAGGCAGGTATTTGTGAAGGCTATTAAGATATGTCTGGAGTGTATCGGTCTTGGATAATAAAAAGAGAATGGCGATACAGGGAATCGCCGCAATCATTCAAAATGCAAATTTGAAAGGTTTTTTTACGGGAAAAATATACGAAGGCGCCACGAAAAATGTGTGCGTTCCCGGATTAAACTGTTATTCTTGTCCGGGAGCTGTGGGAGCCTGTCCCATAGGCGCCCTGCAAAATGCGCTGTCCGGTTATAAATTTAAATTTCCTTATTATGTACTTGGTCTGTTGATTTTTTTCGGGGCGCTTTTAGGCAGATTCATTTGCGGATTCATCTGCCCTTTTGGATTTTTGCAGGATTTGCTTCACAAGATTCCCTTTCCGGTAAAGATAAAAGGTTTTNAGGGAGNTAGAATACTTAGAAAACTGAAGTATGTAATATTGGCGCTGATGGTGGTGATTTTGCCTGTTTTTTTAAAGNTGACTCCGGTNTTCTGTAAATATTTATGCCCCTCCGGTACCTTGGCGGGAATCCTGTTATCATTTACAAATACTGAACTATACGCAGTGCTTGGAAAGCTGTTTACTTGGAAACTCAGCTTACTTATCATTATCCTTGTATTAAGCGTAATAATATATCGTCCCTTTTGTAAATATCTGTGTCCCTTGGGAGCCTTTTACGCACCCTTTAACAAGATATCCGTTGTGCAGTTAAATGTGGATAAGGATAAATGTATCGATTGCCATAGGTGTCAAAAAGTCTGCGATATGTGTGTGAATCCCGCTGCGAACCCTAACGATGCGGAGTGTATCAGATGTGGTAAATGTGTTCAGCATTGTCCGGCAGATGCGTTAAGATTATCAACTAGAAGGAAATAAATAAACAAAAAGGAGGTGCTACTTATGAGTAACACATGGGTGACCAGCGATTTGCATATTGGGCATGATAGAGCTTTTATTTATGAGGCCCGGGGATTTGGAAGTATTGAAGAGCATGACAGAGCGCTAGTGGATAATTGGAATGAATTGGTAAATCCTGATGATACCGTTTATGTTTTGGGCGATATTATGATAAAGCATAATTCGGAAGACACCGATTTTTTATATGGATTGTCCGTGCTGCAAAAACTAAATGGTAATCTTATTATTATCAGAGGAAATCATGATACTTTGAACAGGATAGAAAAATATAGAGGATGCAGCAATGTTGTAAGCGCAGGTGACGCAGCGTTATATTTGAATTATCCGGAAGTGGGAAGTTATCATTTTTATCTGTCCCATTATCCAACACTAGTTTCTCATGAGAAGTTGAAGCTTTTAAAAACAGCGATTATTAATCTTTATGGACATACCCATCAGAAAGAGAAGTTTTATCAAGGGCATCCGTATATGTACTGTGTCTGTTTGGATGCCCATGATATGAGACCTGTTTTATTGGATTCCATTATTGAAGAGATTAAATCAAAGCTGTCTTATTGTCAAAGATAAAAGGCTCCCACATTACGTTTAAATAACTTTGCCGGCCGATGCCCTGCACCTTCTAAAATGATATCGGTCTCCACCACATAGTCCGCAATCTTTCTGCGGAAATTTGCCGTCAAAAGTTCCCTGCCCAGCACGATTTCAAACACATTCTGAAGCTGTGTCAGGGTAAACATTTCCGGCAGGAGATCAAATGCTTGTTTTAAATCTTTCTCCATGTTGCTGCGCAGAGAAAGCATTGCAGATAAAATAATCTCTGCATGGTCAAAGGCAAGCTCTCCGCTTTGCAGGATTTCATATTGGACGGTTTCATGATAATGCTGAAAGCTTTTATACTGCTTTAGTCCTGCGTTTATGGAAAGATTTTTGTCTTCATTGGTGAGGCAAAGCTGGTATTCTGTTTCCATAAAGATTGCATCTTCTTTCAGCTCTCTTTTTATTTCTTGCGCCTTTATTTCTATATTGAACCACTCGGCTTCCCATGCATCTGTTCCAGCCCTTAAGCGACAATTTTCCCCATCCATCAGCGCCATAAAGGTATTGGAGATAATCCATCCTCTGGGATCCCTGTCATTCTTTCCATAAATCCCCACAAGCTGTAAATAAGCATTTCGTACATTGGTTTCTTCATACAGTTCCCGTCTTGCAGTCTCTGCCACATCCTCACCGGGCTTCACAAATCCTCCGGGAAGCGCCCAATAGTCTTTATATGGATAATTTGCCCTTTTAATAAGAAGCACCTTTAGAGCTTTTTTCTGCAGCTTGCGGATATTGCTGCTGATTCCGTCATTCAAAATGGAAAAAATCACCATATCCGCCGCAATGGAAGGTCTCTCAAATGCGCTGATATCATAGTGGGACAAATATTCCTTTTCTGCTTTGTTCATCTCATAAGGATTCATGTTTATACCCATCTGCCTACAACTCCTCCTACCTTTATCACTTCCCCAAAACCTCCTCAAATACTTCCAAATGATTATCCCTGCCCTTGGGAATTGCAAAGATAACCTTTCGGAAGCACTTGTGTGTCGTACTTAAGCATTCTTTAAAAATACCTGCCACTTCTCTGGCGTCCTGTCCAAATACGCCGCAGCCATATGCCCCCAGAATCAAAAGCTCCACATGATTTTCTTTTGCAATGTCCAGAACAAACCGAATTCTCGATTTCAGGGCTTCCGTATTCTCTTCATCGGAAACTTTCTGATTGGCCTGGGCTGCCGATTTGTTTGGGGCGGCACAGGTAATTACGTCACACAAAACCGTATTCCCTTCTTTACAAAATACTACCTTAGGAACGTATAATCCCCGGTTTAGGTATAGCGTCTTATTATTATGTTGACGATTCCATTCGTAAAATGAGGGAGCAAATTCTGTCAGGATGTTATATAAACAAGACTCCTGACACAAGCATTCTTCCTGCGCTTTGCTGCCGCCGATAAACCCGCCTCCCGGATTTTTGTAAGATGAAAAATTTAATACTGCCATAGGGCCATTGCACTCTTTGGAGTGCTTCATAACAGCCGAAACACTGTCCGCTGCCTCCACTGTAATTTTCGTTTCGCAGGAATAGGTCTCGCTGCTTTGAAAATCAACATCATAAATAATGGTATTTTTTATGGCTTCCCTGATTTGTTCACCATACTTTTGCTCCATCTCTTCTGTATGCCGTCTGGCTTGTTCTGCCCGGCTTTCCCTGTTATTTCCATACTCTTTTATATATGCCATTTTGTTTTCTCCTTAAAAATCTCTTCACGCTACCACCAGCCGCCCTTTTTCAGGCGCTATTCCTATAGTAATTTCCGTCCCTGAATTAAAGGAAATCGCATCGCTTTCGATTCCGTCCGAAAAGACCACGCCGTTTTCGGGCATTTGGGATAAAATCCGAAAAGTGTCACCTTCTGAAAGTTTTCCATAAACAATCTCTGTTTGGGTGGAGCGGCTGGGGAAAGGCTCTCTCACCACAAATATCAGTTTATTTTCTCCCCAGCTTAAAGGCTCATCCGAAAAAGCTTCCCTGCCAAACTCCCCGGCAATGCACGCCGCCTGAGTCATAATGGATTTGTACCAGCCGGTGGAACCTAAGCCCGTAGAAACAATGATTCCGCTGGAGGATTGGTACTCTTTTTTCTGATTCCATGTAATTTCATACCTAGCGGAAGTATGGGTTTTCTGTCCCACAAACAAGTCATTGACAGCAAGCATTTTCTGCCCGTCCTGTGTGCTTGCCTGTGCCATGGTCACTTCCTTTGACTGATAATGTCCCGAAATGACTTTTTTGAGAGTCTGCTCTAACTGTCCTGCCTCGAAAGGAAGCAGGACGCCATCCCATCTTGAAGTATCGGGATTGATGCCTATGAGCNGCTGNCCATCCAGATACTTCANCACATTTGCNACNANGCCGTCCTGTCCGANGGCAANCACCACATNNTCTTTTCCAAAAATCATATTGGGCANAAAATCCCTGTCAATCCTCTGAAGCCTTGCATAGCTTTCCGCTGTGCGAATCACTTCTTCCACTGCCTGCTGATATTTTTTGTCCTCGTTGATGTAGTCGGAAAAATCCGCCCCCAGATGCTCAATATAAAATTTGGCCTGTTCCATGGTATTGTATTTGGCAATCAGCTCCTGCAGTCTGGTTTTTCTTGTGATAAGAACTGTTTTATTCATTCCCCGTTCCATTATAATAACCATGCCTTTCTGCAATTTGCGACTTTACACGCGATTACTGCTGTGTCAAAGTTTCCAAAAGGTCCGGAGATACATTCAGCACCCCAATTTTATCTGCTTTGTCGCCGATTTCCACAAATGCCTTGGCGATTAACGCCTTGCTGTCCATTCCGCTGGTGACTAAGGCTTTCACTACTTCCTTGTCAATACCGGCAAAGGTCTTAAGCAACACTTCCGAATCATATGCTTTTGCATCGGATTTTTTCTTCTCGTTTTCCGTCTGCAAGTCTACCAGCCTGCAATTTTCTTCCTCCAGACGGATATCGTTGGCAAGCTGTTGTGCATCCAGCTCCGCCTGCTTCTCCTGCACAAGGCGCTTGACTTCCATCTCTTTCTCACGCTTCTCCTTCTGCTTTTCCGCAACTTTGATTTCGGTATTTAATTCATTTTCCTTTACAATGCGCTCCTGCTCAATCGCCGCATTTCTGCGCTTGTAAATGGCATCATCCTGCTGTTTTAAAATCTCTTCCCTTGTGGCGGCTTCCAGAGCTTTTCTGGTATCGCTCTGTGCCATAATACCAAGAATGGAGACAGAAATCAATTCCACCCCAAATTCCCTGAGGGTTTCATCTTCTTTCATATCTGCCTTTAAGACAGCCGCAAGTGCATCCGCCGCCATGATGGCGTCTCTCACACTTTTTTCCCTTGCAAACTTGGTGACATAGACCTTTGCAAGATTGATGATGCGCTTTGCCATTTTCTGCTTTGCCTCATTTAAGACAGTCGCATATTCCTTTTTATCCTTATAGGAAAAATCCACCATTTTGGAAGCCTTCTCATAGTCCGTAATCACATAGGAGATATCCCCCTGCACACTGATGTTCTGAAAGTCTAAAGTCAGAATATCGCTGAAAGCGAAACTTGTGTCAAATGCCGTGGCGGGAATAACCATCATGCTGGTATTCATGGTATTATAGAAAAAGGACAGTCCCAACCCCTTCTGCACTACCTTTCCCTTTTTCACTTTCATAACATATTCTGTGGGTTCAAATTTCTTGTAAGTGATAGCCATAATCTTTCCTCCTCCGTTGTCTTAAACATATTATCATTTTGAAAATATCTTTGTTGTTCTTATCATATTATCATTTTGATAATATGTCAAGACCTTTTTTAAAAAATTTTCCAGAAAATTATTTTTGCTGTTTTCTAAACTGTAATGGAGAAATGCCAATAAGCTTTTTAAAGGAATTGCTAAAATAATTACTGTTTTGATAGCCGCACTGATTTGCAATTTCTATAACAGATAAATTGGTATTAACAAGAAGTTTCATGGCATAAGAAATTTTTATCTCAGTAAGAAATTGGGAATAAGAAGTGCCAAGCTCCTGCTTAAACAATCTTGAAAGGTAGGAAGCGGATATATGCACAGCCTCAGCTGTTTCTGTCAGAGACGGATTTTGCGCATAGTGCTGCCGGACATAATGCAGTGCATCAANGAGNGGCANCNGCTNTTTCTTTAATAAAATATCCATGGCAGGCGTGTCAGAGTACCCGCGCAGTATAGTTATAAAAAATTGTATGGCTAAGGTTTTCATCATGGTATCAGAGTAAGAGTCATAATTTTTCCATTCCCGTTCCATGGTAAATACAATACGCTGAATTTCTTCGTCTATTTCCGGAGTCAGAGTAACACTGATCAAGTCAAATAACATATTAAATTGTTTCTCACCAATGACAGATATAATAAGTTTGGCAACGGATTCATTAAATTTTATGCCAATATTTTCATAGATACCTTCTGATATATAAGTTGTCCGATGATACAGATTTTTGTGCATAAATTGAACGGTGCCGGGGTGTACCAGCACGGTTCTGTCAGGAGTGATTATCATGCGGTCGCCGGACAGCATATAACCGATACCGTAGATATCGCCATACACATCTAGGTTTNGCATAGTATAAGNATTGTCCTTCTTTTTGTGGTTTACTTTGAAATTATATCCGGAGGGAATAGGAATCGCCATAAGCCTGCTCCTTATATTTTTTAACATAATANANCATATNATGTGAGAAATCAAGAAAATNTCACAAATAATGAAAGGAATTGTCNCATNAATAAAAGTATAATTTTTAAAAGAAAATNTGTTATGCGCAGAAATGGAGTAAAGAATGTACGATNTTAAAAAACAAAATCNTANGGATCCAATTAGGAAATATTGGTATTACTGTCTGGCGTATGTTATATGCGCCTGTATATTAACGCAGATACTTGTGGTGGGTAGTAATATGATTGCAAGGGCTACGGATACATTGTTTTCTGGCGAGGAAATCTTTCTGCGTAATTTTATTTATCCCTTTCNTTTATTAATGATNNTAGGTGGGGTGGTAGCTTTNNTTGCCAGCTATGTAAAAAACACATNCAGCATTAATGTGCAGACAGATATTCGCAACATGCTGATAACGAAATTGGTCAGGATTCAAAATAATTACTTTGATACAGAGAGCATTGGCGCATTGATGAATAAATTGCAGTCGGATATGTATCAGATGGAGAACTTGTTTTCGGTAGTAATACCGGAGCTTTTGGTGGTAATCATTACAATAGCTGTTATCTGTATCTATATTGCTAAGCAAAGTATTCAGCTTTTGCTGGTGACAATCATCTGTTATCCTGTGCTGCTCTGGATTGCAAACAAAATGATGAAATCGATTGGGAAAGTAGCTGCTGCGAGACGCCAATTATATGATAATCTGGAAAGCGTATCTTATGACGCAATTCAAGGAATCTTGATTGGAAAATCTTTTAATCTGTACGAAACTCAAAGGCAGCGCATTTTCAAAACCATTGATAAAATTGTAGAGAACGAGGTTTACCGTACAAAAATTCAGGCGGCAGGATTTGTCATGGCCCATATAATACGGTGGATTCCTAAATTGGTATGTTATCTTTTTTGTTTGTATGAGATAAGCAGAGGAAGGTTATCTCTTGGAATAATGTTGGCATATGTGATGCTGCTAGACAGAATTGCCGGGCCATTGGGCGATATTTCATCGTATATTGCCACTGTCAGGGAATACATGGTTTCGGCAAAAAGGTTACAAAAAGTTTTGGATCAGCAAGAAGAATGCTCAGGCACGGGATGCTTTCGCTTGGAGGGAGATACGGTAATCGAACTAGAGGATCTATGTTTTGGATATGTAGAAAATCAGGAAATTTTAACAGGTGTTAATCTCAAAATTAAGAAGGGCAGTAAGGTGGCATTTGTTGGAAGTTCGGGCGGCGGAAAGTCGACACTTATAAAATTGTTATGTGGATTTTATCATCCGCAAAAGGGGAGTTACAGATTTTACGGCCATGATTTCAAAGAATGGAATCTTACGGAGTTGCGAAATAACATAAGTCTGGTGTCACAAAATGTGTTTCTGTTTCCCGGAACAATTGCTGAAAATGTTTCTTTTGGAAAAGCAGGAGCTTCTAAAGAAGAAATTATAGATGCATGTAAAAAGGCCAATGCACATGATTTTATTATGCACTTGCCAAAGGGATATGATACAGAGATAGGAGAACGGGGCGATAAGCTTTCCGGGGGCCAGAAACAAAGATTGTCCATTGCAAGAGCTTTTTTAAAAGATGCCCCCGTATTATTGTTAGACGAACCAACCTCTGCTTTAGATATGAAAACTGAGCAGGGAGTTTTAGAAGCTATAAAAGACATTGCAAAAAACAGAACTGTCATTACCATTGCCCATAGGGTAAGTACAATCGTAGATGCCGATGAGATATATTTATTTGAGAATGGAAAAGTAATNANGAAAGGGGNGGAAGAAAGTGGCTTTTAGTGATACGATTATCAGTCAATGTGATTCAACCGTTTTAGGCAGTAAAAAAGNTATCTANACTCTTGGGAAAATGTTAAAACTAATGAAGNCAGGATTTGTAAAATATCTTTTGGCAATCATTTCAATGAGCNTTGCATTATCCGGTTTTGATGCGATAACAGCTTTTTTATTAAAGAAAATAATTATCAGAGCTGAAAACTATGGGACAATAAACATTTTCCAAGGATTACTGCAAGACACTTTGTGCTGTGTGGCAGCAGGGCTTANCTGCTTATTANTATACGCCANCTCCTTTTATATCTATNCGATGGAAGCCAAANAAGGAGGAGCAAATTTGCAAAAAATGTTGTATTCAAAGTGCCTGCGGTTACCATACNGTTATTATGAAAATAATAGTACCAGCGATTTCATGTCTAAACTTATTTATGACTGTGAGAGAGCTTGCGGTATATATGGCTCAAGGTTCCGAAGAATTATCATGCCATTTTTGATGACTTGTTTTTATTTAACAGTAATGTTTTTGTTTAGCTGGCAGCTTACCTTATGCCTGTTAGGAGTCAGTATCGTATTATTTATGATTAATAGTGCATTTATAGCACCAATGCAAAGAGTAAGTGGAGAACTGTCAGAAACAAATGTATCTATAATTGAAGGAATATCAAATATACTATCCGGAATAGAGCAAATAAAAATGTTTTCGCTTAAGTCCGTTATGGTAGATAAGTATGTCTATAGTAATAATAAGTTTCGCAAACAACAGGGGAAAATGAATATTATGGCGGCAATGCTGGACGGACTCAATCAGTTGTTTGAACTAATGGGGTCATTGGTATTTATTGCGCTGGGTGTATTTTTTGTAAGTAAACAAATCACTACTGTAGGCAATTTGGCAGCAATCTATTTGCTGTATGGAGCCATGAGCTATAATATGCTGCAGGTAGGACTCTATATTCCGTCTATGGCCGGCTATCTGGCTAATGCAAAAAGAGTTTTCCGTTTTTTAGAGACAGAGGAAGAACCGGAAAGCTATCCAGAAGGCGGGAATATAACACAGAGTCAGATAGATGAAGATTATGAAGTGTGCATTCGAGATGTGTCCTTTTCTTATGATGACAGATATGAAATACTGCAAGGGTTTAACCTTGATATCCCCAAGGGAAAATGTATAGCCATAAAAGGCGAATCAGGAAAAGGGAAAAGTACCATTGCAAAATTATTGCTTGGTATGTATCCTGTAAAGTCCGGTAAAATCTATATTGAAGGAAAGAGTATAGAAGATTATCGTTTATCAGAGTTAAGAGATAAAATAGCTTATGTGCCGCAGGAACCATATCTTTATGATGTTAGTATAGAAGAAAATATACGATATGGCAGACTAGATGCTAGTAAGGCAGATATTATAAATGCTGCAAAGCAGCCAAGCCACGTTGAATATGAATCAGATGCTCGCCACTCTGCACATGT
>WFLX010309254.1_pt1 | contig 14305 bp, 13 predicted proteins | sample 4967041 | NCBI WGS metagenome assembly WFLX01 (sample SAMN12857096, study PRJNA449069) | gut metagenome | isolation source: stool from male and female vole | host: Microtus ochrogaster | place: USA:Florida | collected 2017
GAAGGATACAGATATGTTGAACCTTCCGAGAATCTCGGTGACGTCTTCAAGGAGATGATGGCCGACGCAAGCATCGACAAAATACAGATCTTCCTTAAGGCCAGCACTGCCTACACGATAGCCGACAAGGTGATGGAAGGTTGCACCAAGCCAATAAAAATTGTTATCCGACTGCAAATTTAGTGAAAGTTTTTCACATGTCAAAACGTGCAATGTTAATATTTTGGGAAAAGGACAATAAAGTGGGTTAAATATCGAAAAGTTCTGCGGTTGCGTCGACGTGAATTTCGGCAAGGAGGGAGGCGTGTGTGTGGATGTGCTCGGCGATAATGGCATCGACGTAGGAGGAGAGGGTAGCGCGGGTGTGACTTACTGCGCTGATGATGTTGAGGAGTTTACGATGGTTTTCAGGGGAGACGTAAAGCCGATGGTTTGTGTAGAAACTTTTGGGTCGGAGGAATGTGGAGTAATAGTCTTGTTTTGTCATAATGTTAACAGGTTTTATGTGCTCACGTACGGGTTTAACGATAGTACCAACGGCTGTATGGCCATTGGGACTTATAGACCCGTCAATCAATGTCGAAGTGTCTAAATCTATATAGATGTGACTCTTTGAGTATATCTATATGTCTGTGAAACTCCCGGTTAATATATCCATCGTTCTATAAACAGTTCCAATCAGCTATGTATCTTTATAAAGGTTGAACTTTATGGAAGGATAGAAATATCAGCGTAGATTTTACTGACTATAAATACATTCAAAAGACTCTTTTGCAATCTCTATATTGGTATTTCTCTCGATAAACAGCCGTTTCTATCTTCATTACTTTATTGCGTTATGGAGATGTACCTATGTAGAGAATGCTATATAAAGATAACAAATTTTCTGCGGAATTGCAAACCGATATTTTTATCAAAATATTTATGTTCAGCCACTTGGCGCGGTTTTGCACGTTTTGGCAACCGAAAAAACGCAATATCAGACGAAAACTCTAACATTTGGAGTGCGAAGATTTCTCAATCGCGTGGGTGCCGTTTGGAAATGTCAGGATTTTTTCGTATCTTTAAGGTAAGCATTCGTACCGCAAAAGCACACTTCTATAGCACGCATACGTGAGTGTATCAAGGTGTTCACATGAACACAGCAAGGTGTCTTTTCAGTTACTGAAAAGGTTTTGAGGGACCCATAACCTCAAAACGGCCTTGCAGGGTTGGGCACACTCCAAAGTCGTGTCCCCCATTTTCAAACTGCGTTGCCGTAGGAGTAACGGATGTGAAACCGTTGAAACTGTTTTTCAATGGCATTAGTTCAAATTGAGGAGAGTCTGCTTCTGGAGATTCTCAATCGCGNCAACTACCTTATGTCAGTCATGCAGTCCCTATATGAGCGCGTTAGAAATCGGGAGGCTAATGACTGGCTCACGCTTGAGGACCTCTGCGGATTACTGAATATATCCGCAACTAAAGCCCGCGCATTGAAAGCTATTGGTAAAATAGGCTTTGTTCAGTGCGGAAAGAAATGCCTTTACCATGCCGGCGACGCATGGGAGCTGCTTGAACGAGTTTACCACCGAAAGAACAATGAGTAAGATTTATTTACGAGAAACGGCAGAGATAGAGCGTTTTTTCTCTGACATGTTGACTATCCTTCGGGTAGCAAAGGAGTTGGAGCAACATTGTCGCCCTTCTTTGCAAGGGAAAAGGTTTATTACCGATGCCCAGCTCTCAGAGAAATTAGGCATATCCCGTCGTACCCTTCAGGATTTCAGGGATCGTCATGTTATCCCTTACTATCGGCTTGACGGAAAAATTCTCTATGAAGAATCTGATATTGAGGATTTCCTGAGGAGTTCCTATCGCCCCAAATTCTAATTAAAATGCGGNCACCGGATTTGTTCCGATGACCGCATTTTTNTTGATTGGATGATGNNGTTTAGAGGTTGACNCCGTCAAATTTGCGGCGCATCTTNTCCATATCGTCATAGATGGCTTGATCNTNCATCTTGGCGTAGATTTGAGTNGTTCNGATGTCNGAGTGACCGAGCATTTTTGAAATCACTTCGATGGATACGTGATTGCAGAGGCTCATCGAAGCGAAAGTATGTCGAGCAACGTGTGTTATGAGATGTTTTTTGATACCGGCAAGGTCGGCTATTTCTTTCAGGTAAGCGTTCATTTTCTGATTTGTAATTACAGGAAGCGCGACGCCTGTTGAAACAACCGTGGGATGGTCTCGGTATTTCTCAACTATGCGCATTGGTATTTCAAGCATCGGGATTATGCTCATTTCGCCGGTTTTGGCTCGTGCTTTGCGAATCCATGTGTGTCCTGAATCATCGGTAGTGATGTCAAATGCCATCAAAGTTTTCACATCGCAGAATGCCAGTCCTGTAAAGCAGCAGAACAAGAAAGTGTCACGCACAATCTCCAATCTGGGCAATTCAGTGAAATCGAGGCTCATGATTGTTCGCAGTTCAGCCTCGGTGAGGAATTGCCGCTCAATATATGTTCGCTGGTATTTCTTTCCGATAAAAGGGTCATGGTCAATCCATCTGTGGGCTAACGCATACTGCATGACGTTTTTGACAGAACGCATATAACGCACCGCTGCATTATTGGCACATGATTTCTTCATGCGTAAGAAATGCTCGAAATCGTCAAGTAGNCCNGNTGTNANCTCTTTNATNGGNATGTCTGNNGTGTNGTAGTTGAGGAGAAAGAACTCNTCCATATAGTCCGCGCANCGGGTCCAACGCTGATAGGTAGGCTTGACTATGTCTCCTCGGTCAAGTTCCTCCTTGCGTTTTTTGTTGGCTTCGCGGAAAACCTCGCACATCATCTTCGGTTTCTCGATTGTGCCGAGAAAGTGTGCTTTTATCACTGCCGGCGTGATAAGTTTTTTCTCCCGCAGTAGCATGTTGTGTATTTCAAGGAATCTTGCTCTGACAAGTTCGAGATACTTGTTCAGTTCGAGGTCTCTGCGGGTGCGACCTTTACTCCTGCCTCGTGTCTGGTCCCAGTTGTCTGGCACTACTGTTCTGCCAATCTTGAACTCTATGCGCTGACCGCCCACAGAGACTCTCACGAAGAGCGGCCAATCGGCACGCTCGGCGTAGGGCTTCCTTAGAAAGAAGTGAAGTTTGAAATAATTGTTCTCTGTCATTTGTTTGAATGTTAATTAAATATACGAATTTTTCGCGTGATTTCCAAATGGCGAAGAACATCGAACGTAGTCTGATAACAAGATTATTGCCCTCAGTGAACGGCATACACCGGATTTCGGGGTGAAGTTGGCACGATTTGACCGGGAAAGGCAGATTTGGAGTTAAAGTGTCTTTCAAAAGTTAAAAGATGCCTATCTTTCCATAAAAGCACAATCCCAACAGGGGTCAGAGGTTCATAACGGCATAGCGAACCCCACTTCCACAGAGTGAAAACGACCTAAGGAAAAGGCTATCAGTTCACTCACTGCCTCCATAAGCCTCCAGTGAATGATTTTACTCACTGCGCAACCATTCACTCATCATTCACCACAGTGCTTCTGTATATTGCAGCGCTCTGCCACTTGTTAAAAAGAAAAAGCACTGATAATCAAATGATTTCAGTGCTTTGTGGCATCTTGCCGTTTTCTTGTTGTGACCCCGGAGAGGCTCGAACTCTCGACCCAATGATTAAGAGTCATTTGCTCTACCAACTGAGCTACGGAGTCAGGTGCTACACGGAATTATTTTCCGCAATTGCTCCGCAAAGTTACAATCATTTTTTTACACCACCAAGTGTTTTGTCGATTTTGTGCTATAAAAAACAAAGCAGCGAATCAGTTTATGATTCGCTGCCGGGTGGAGTATAGCGGACTCGAACCGCTCACCTCGACACTGCCAGTGTCGCGCTCTAGCCAGATGAGCTAATACCCCATGTGGTGGTCTATGGTGCAAAGGTAGGTTAAATATTCTATAGGTGCAAGTTTTTTGTGAGCTTTTTTATGGGCGGAGGGTGTTCAGGAGTTTTTCGGTATATGGTGTGGGGCGCAGGCGATGGGCTTGATTCAGGTATATACCGGCTTTGGCGCGGGCATCGGTTCCGGTGTCGAGATGGGTGGCGTAATAGTTGCCCAGATACAGCAGTGCCAGATAGGCATTCGGGTCTAAGGATACGATATGGCTGTAGGTGGCTATGGCTTCGTTGGTTTTACCGGATATTAGATATCCCTGGGCAAGGGAGTAGAGGGCCGGAATGTCGTCAGGCAGGCGCTCGAGTATGGCCAGGCTATAACATACCATGCCGGGCCCGTAACGGCGATAGGAGTAGTAGCGCATCAGGTAGGTATCGATGACGCGGCTTAGCCATGGTTGGTCGCGTTGGGTGAAGAGGAGGTATTTTTCATAAAGTGATGTGCGACCTATGGAGAAGCTGATTTTTTCTATATCGGAGAAGAGTGAATCCACCGGGATACGGGCGTTGAGCGCCGAGATGGTCAGACGCGATGNGTTGAGTGTGTCGTTGAGCATTCCGGCTGCCANTATGGCATGGGAGTATGAGTCGNAGCGGTTGGGTTGCTTCTGAATCATGNGNGTGTACATGGCTTCGGCACTGGCCCATTCACGGTAGTGGAAAAAACGTGCTGCGCGTGCTGCGAGTTGGTCATATTCGGCGTCTGCGGCAACGCTGTNGGTCGGTGTATCGGCNTAGGCGTGGGTNGCTACTGTTGCCGAGAGAAAAAGCAGTGCNGTGACGAATGTGTGGAGCGGTTTCAGNATTGTATTTTGAGGNTTAAGATGGCTTCTACNAGGTAGAGATTTTTGATTTTGTCACGGTCGATTTCCATATCGTCGTAGAGCGGATTGGCACTGTGCAGACATATTTTTGCGGGGTCGGGCATACGGCGCAGATGCTTTANNAGACGGAAGTNATCGANGACCNCCACATAGATCTGCCCCCAGAATATNCACTGNAGGTCGGTGATGGGTCGAATGGCTATGTAGGAGCCGTTGAGAATCTCAGGCTCCATGCTGTCGCCATTGACTTTCACTATCACGGCCGACGGGCTGAGCGAAGGTATGGTCATGGCTCCTATGATGCGGTCGGCTGTAAACTCGCGCGACAGCTCGGTGCAGCCGGCTGTGACATCGATATCATAGATGGGTGTGCCGGTGGAGGGTGTTTCTGTAAGGGAAGTTTCAGTCAGCGCGATATGGGTGGCTGTATCCGGTTTGGCAAACGGCAGGTCTTTACCTGTGAGCAGCCAGCGTTTCGACACACCTATATCGGCCGTGATGCGGTTAATCAAGCCTTTGGTGATGGGTAGTCGGCCATTGAGCTGCTTCGAGAGGTTGGCGGCATCGAGCCCTATGCGTCGGGCAAATTCGGCTTGTGTGAGTCGTTGCTGTCGCATCAGGAAGCGTATACGTTCGGNTACGGAGCGGGGGTNGATGTTGTTTTCAGGCATGAGTTNGTTANTCGGAGTNTTATGCTCGACAAAGGTATCTCTTTGTGGTTAATTTACCAAACAAATTATGGTAAATTCACAATCGGAGTGGCAATGGCTATCAGTTGGTCATCTAATGGGAGATGGGCTATGCTATATTCTTCGTTGTAGGCATTCAGATATGCGCGGGTGAAGTCATCGGCAGCAGGATATGTGATGTCGGATATAAGCAGTTGTGGTCGACCGGCGCATTTGAATACGGCTTCTTTGGCTGTCCATGCCTGCAGCAGCTGATGTGGAGTGGTGCATAGGGCAAGTTCGGAAGGGGATAGAAATTTTTGGGCAATGTGAATGAGAGCCTGCCGTGGTAGTTCGATATCGATTCCTATGGCTGTAGGGCTGACGGCTATGGCCGCTGTCAGAGAGCTGTGTGAGATGGAGATGTTAAGCAGGGAGTTTTCTATATATGGTTGTCCCGAAGGGTGATGTGACAGTTTGGCTTCGGGTCCGAATATTGATGTTGTCAAGGCTGTCACCACTTCCTTTTCGGTCTGCCGGCGTAGGAATCGGTCCACATCGGGAATCGGTGCGGTATATATTTTTACTTCGCCTGCGGGGATTCGGATTATGGCCGCGGGTGTCATTTGTCGGAGAGGTGGGTGAGTGAGTGGAGTATGTCGGCGTAGACGGCATCGATAAGCGGGCGTACGGAGTCGATATTGACAGCGGCCGAAGGCATCTCGAGAGCTCCGCTTACGACCCAGTGTGGCGATGTGCTCAGAAATTGCAGCGGTGTGATGGTGGGTCCGGAAGAGCGGAGTAAAGTGGAAGTGAATGAGGAGTCGGCTGAGGCTACAGTGGTTTGCTCGGCGGCATTATCGCCTAAATTCATGCCCATACGTTGCAGTCGGTTGTCGATAATTTCAGCTTGTTGAGCCTGTGTGGCGGGGGTGAAAGTGCAGCGCAGAGTGGCATTGTAGAGAGGATAGGATATGTTGGCCCACAGCGAGGAGTGATTGGAGGTGCAGCTGAGGTCCGTGTAGTTGTTGATACGGAATCCGCAGGGCAGAGAGCCGGGCGAGGTGTAGTGAGCCGGGTAGACGTTCAGTCGGGGATAGGAATGAGGGCGCGGTATGGCTTCCGATTGTGATGCCTTCCCTCCGCAGGCACTTACAGTCAGGATAAAAAGGACCATTGCGAGCCACCAAGGTTTGCGAAGCATTATCATGATTCCGGTTTAAGTGGAGTCTGTACATCGGGCATCACTCTTACTCTCACGGAGTTGATGCGATGGTTGACGATTTCGAGTATCAGAAACCGACAGCGGCCGTAGACCAGCGGTTCTTTCTCTTTAGGGAAATCACCGCGTATGCTCAGCAGCATACCGGCCAGAGTATCACAATCTTCGGTTACTTCGGCATAATCCTCCTCATTGAGTCCGGTGATTCGGAAAAAGTCAGTGAGGAACGTTTTGCCTTCAAAGATAAAAGTGTTGTCGGCCAGTTTTTTATATATTTTCTGTACATCATCGTATTCATCGTTGATATCGCCTACAATTTCTTCGAGCACATCTTCCAATGTGACGATACCTTGTGTGCCGCCGAATTCATCGATTACCACAGCCATGTGCATGTGGAGTTTGCGGAAATCTTCCAGAAGGTCATCGATACGGCAGCTTTCCGGTATGAAATATGGTTCGCGTAACAATCGTTGCCAATTAAAATCTTTGTCGGCTTTGCCGATAAACGGCAGTAAGTCACGTGAAAACAGGATGCCTTCAATAGTGTCCTGCGTATGGCGGTAGACCGGCAGGCGAGAATAACCCGATTCGAGCACTATCTTCATCACCTCATCGAAATTAGCTGTGATGTCGATATCAGTCATATCCACGCGCGGGGTCATCACTTCGGCCACTGTAGTGGCGCCGAATCGGAGTATTCCTTCGAGCATCTCTTTGTCATCTCGGGTTTTGACGTCGGTGATTTCCAGGGCATGTTCAAGCTCGTCGGTGGTCACGTCGTGGGTCTTTTTTGTGACCACTTTGTTGACGAATCCGGAGCTGCGTACCAGCAGTGATGATAGCGGGCGGAAGATTGTCGACAAAAATTTTATACCGCCTATTGAGGTGAGCGCCCACTGCAGTTTTCGCGCATTGGCTATCAGTTTGGGCAGGATTTCACCGAAGAGGAGTATCAGGAATGTCAACAATATGGTCTGAAGTATGAAACTCAGCACCGGCGACATATTGGTGAAAATAGGGCCAAAAGCGAAATTACAGAGGATAACTATGGTGACGTTGACCAGATTGTTGGCTATCAGGATGGTGGCGAGTAGCCTTTCGGGTTGCTTGAGCAACTCTATGATGCGTTTGCCTTTNNGGGTATCTTCTATCTCNTNCANATTTTGTTCGGTNAGAGAGAAGTATNNCATTTCGCTGCNCGATACAAAGNCCGACAGAATAAGAGCGAAAAAAGCAAATATGAGAGCTATGATTTGTCCAAGCCCGAAAGTCTGTGGCAGGGCGGTGGTAACGAGGGGCACAAAGCCAGCAATAGGTAAAGGGTCGAAGTCCAAGTCGGATAGGTTTTGGTTAATAATATCGCGGCTAAAAAGTGTCCGCGAAAGAAATTACCCGGCAAATATAGTGAATTTTGACGTGTAAGCGGGCGAGATTGGGTAATATTTTGTAGCTTTACACAAATTTTTTCAGCATAAATAGACTATAACAGATATTATGAGTGCGATTTCCGATTTTTTCCACCGTAAGTCGGTGTGGGGCGTGATAGGATCGATAGCAGTTATTGCCGTGATAGCCATAGCGTTTTTCTATCCCGATAATTTCGAGGGCAACGTATTGCGTCAGCATGATATGGTGCAGGGTATGGCCAACGGACATGAGATAGAGATGTATCGTCAGGCCACAGGAGAGCAATCGCGGTGGACTAACTCGCTTTTTTCGGGTATGCCCACATTTCAGATAGCGCCCAGTTATGAGTCCAACAGTCTGTTTTCATGGATCGATACTGTAATGGGACTGGGACTGCCGCAGCCGTCCAATCTGTTGTTTATGATGATGGCCGGCTTTTTCATTCTACTCCTGGTGATGGGTATGCGCTGGTATATTGCGCTGATAGGTGCGGTGGCTTATGGGTTCAGCTCCTATTTTATCATCATCATAGGTGCCGGACATATCTGGAAGTTTGTCACTTTGGCCTATATCCCCCCTACGATTGCCGGACTGGTGCTCTGTTATCGCGGTCGCTTTCTTGTCGGAGGTGCAGTGACGGCTCTTTTCACCATGATGCAGATAGCAAGCAATCATGTCCAGATGACTTATTATTTCTTGCTCGTGATGCTGGCTATGGCGCTTGCATACTTGGTGATAGCCTATAAGCAGAAGCAGATACGCCGCTGGCTGATTGCCACCGGTGTACTCCTTGTTGCCGGTTCGGCCGGAGCTCTTGCCAATCTGCCAAGTCTTTATAACACCTATGAATATTCAAAGCAGACTATGCGCGGCGGTCACTCCGAGCTCTCGCGTGGCGACAGTGGCAATGCCACATCCGATGGTCTTGACCGCGATTATATCACGATGTACAGCTATGGTCGCTCCGAGAGTTTCTCGCTGCTTATCCCTAACGTCAAGGGTGGAGCATCGTTGCGTCCCGAGAAGGGAGATAACCGCCTGCTTACACTGGCTGACTTGCCTCAGGCACAGGAGATGTATCGCAGTGGAGCGCTCTCTGCCGATACTATGCAGGCTTTAAGCGGATTGACACAATATTTTGGTGAACCTGAGGGTACCAACGGCCCTGTCTATGTCGGGGCATTGATTTTCGCACTCTTCTTGCTTGGGTGTGTGATAGTGAAAGGTCCTGTCAAATGGGCGTTGCTGATCATGACCGTGCTGTCGATATTGCTTGCCATGGGGCGCAACTGTATGTGGCTTACTGATTTTATGCTTGATGTAGCTCCGATGTACAATAAGTTTCGCACCCCCGAGAGTATTCTCGTGATAGCAGAATTTACAATGCCGTTGCTGGCTATGCTGGGGCTGCAAAAGTTGCTGACGCCTCCGGCCTCCGATGCATGGACCACTTATCGCAGGCCGGTGCTTATATCTTTCGGTATCACTCTCGTGCTATGTCTTGCCGGAGTGATATTTCCTTCGGTCTATGGCTCTCCGCTCACGGAACCCGAGCTGATGCAAGGTTATGCCGGGTCAGCTTATTACCCTGCCATAGAGACTCTCCGTTACGCAATGGTGGCTGATGATTCCATGCGTTCATTCTTGATTGTAGCTGCCGGATTCGGTGTGTTGCTTCTTTATTTCAACAAAAAGGTAAATCTTACTGTGGCTGTGGCAGGTATAGCTCTTATAGTTGCGGGAGACCTTTATACTGTGGGCAAGCGATATATCGACCACGAATCATTCACCTTTTCCATGCCTTCCAATCCGCAAGGCATCATGCCTAAACCCGCTGATGAAATTATACTTGCCAATGACGCCCATCTGCGTCTGGCCGACGGAAACACTAATTACCGCGTCCTTGATCTGCGACGCTTTACCAGTCCGGAGCCATCATATTTCCATAAGATGATAGGCGGTTATCATGCGGCCAAGCTCACACGCTATCAGGATCTTATAGACTATTATTTCCTTTCCGGCCGTAATNCTGAAAATATGATTGATATGCTTAACANCAGTTTTATCATTCAGGATCNTGAGCAGGNTCCTATCTACAATGATGCCGCTTTGGGCAATGCGTGGCTGGTTGATAANGTGAATTATACCACCACTCCCGATCAGGAGATTGCTGCTATCGAGCAGATAGATATTGCCCATGAGGCTGTGGCCGATGAATCGATGCGCAGTATATTGGGTGACTCGCGTCCCGTAGTGGAAGGCGATACCATATATGCCACCTCCTATGCTCCTAATCGTCTTACTTATAAAGCACGTACCACCAATGGCGGTGTAGCCGTGCTCTCCGAAGTTTATTTTCCGTGGGGCTGGAAAGCTACGGTCGACGGCAATCCGGTGGAGATAGGGCGTGTCAACTATCTGCTGCGAGCTCTCAACCTGCCTGCGGGCGACCATGATATAGAACTTTCTTTCGACCCCGATTCGCTCCATGTCACCGGTACCATAGCTACCATAGCCATCATCGCTATTTATCTTGCTCTCATAGCAGCTGTCGTTTTCGGGATTTTCCCCCGGCTGCGTCATTTACGCCGTTAGGCATCGCTAACTTCACGTTCATCGGATTCGATGGCGTTAATCTTTTGTAAGTAATGATATTCCAGGCTCTTATTGCTCCGCATCAGCGTTGGAAGGGGAGCTTGGGAGTTGTAGAGCCCCAGTTGCCGCGGTCGAGGGTGCGGTAGCCGATAGCTTCGCGCATGTGGTGGGGGAGAATGTCGGCCGAGCCGTCGAGGTCGGCTATCGTGCGGGCTACTTTCAGGATGCGGTCAAAGGCACGGGCGCTCATGTCGAGGCGCGTCATGGTATCGCGCAGCAGGGTCATGCACTCGTTCGACAGCGGTGCGTAGCGACGTAGCTGACGGGTATTCATCATGGCATTGCAGTGAACCGTAGGTTCATCGGCAAAACGCCTGGCCTGTATTTCACGGGCTGCTATTACGCGACGCCGGATTTCAGCCGACGGTTCTTCAGCCGCCGCCGAGGCTAAGTCATCAAAAGGCACGGGGAGAATTTCCACCTGCAGATCGATGCGGTCAAGCAGCGGACCGGAGATGCGCCCGAGATATTTTCTTACGGCACCGGGCGGGCATTGACACTGTTTTGTGGGGTGATTGTAGTAGCCGCACGGACAGGGATTCATACTTGCCACAAGCATAAAGCCGGCCGGATAGTCTATCGAGTATTTGGCGCGTGATATGGTGATGTGGCGGTCTTCAAGTGGCTGGCGCATCACTTCGAGCACTGAGCGGTTGAACTCCGGAAATTCATCGAGAAACAAAATCCCGTTATGGGCAAGTGAAATTTCTCCCGGCATAGGGTTGGTGCCGCCGCCCACCAGTGCTACCGGAGAGATGGTGTGGTGCGGCGAGCGAAATGGCCGTATGGTCATCAGTCGCGAGCCGCGGGCAAGTTTGCCGGCCACAGAATGAATTTTGGTGGTTTCGAGCGCTNCGGCCGGAGNCAGAGGCGGTAATATAGATGGAAGTCGTTTGGACATCATTGATTTACCCGATCCGGNAGGGCCTACCAACAGTATATTGTGTCCNCCTGCGCAGGCNACTTCAAAGGCACGTTTCACCAGTGGCTGTCCTTTTACTTCGGAGNAATCNAAGGGAAANTCGGTAACCTCGGCTNCAAAATCTTTGNATATATCGGTCGGTGTAGGGNCTATAGCTGATTCATCGNCGAGGAATTGGAGTACCTGAGCCAGAGATTCGGCACCTATTATGGTAAGACCTTCGACCACGGCGGCTTCATCGGCATTGGCTTTGGGAAGCACCAGCCCTTTGAAGCCTGTTTGGCGAGCGAGGATAGCCATGGGTAGAATGCCCCGCACAGGCATCAGGGTGCCGTCAAGAGAAAGTTCTCCCACAAACATATAATCGTTAAGTCGTTCTACAGGAGCTTTTTCGGAGGCGGTGAGAACACCTATGGCTATAGGCAGGTCGTAGGCTGCACCCTCTTTTTTGATGTCGGCGGGCGAAAGGTTGACCACGATTCGGCGCCGGGGGAAGTCTATCCCGGTGTGTGACATGGCGGCCATGACCCGCTGATAGCTTTCTTTGACTGCCGTATCGGGTAGCCCGACCATATTGAATGATATGCCGAAATCGGAAGCTACTTCTATGGTTACTTGCAGTGCGTCAATGCCTTGTAGGGCTGCCGAATAGATTTTTACGAGCATGGCAGTGAGAGTTTTACTTGTTGATGCGCTTGGTGATGGTGTCGACAGCCACACTGATGGCCGAGCCTCGATATATCTGCTGGCCTTCGCGATCGAGCAGCAGTATGTAAGGGGAGCCGGGGATACCTACGCGGAAGAATGTCGACGAGGCTATAATGGCCGGCGACCAGGCGCGGATCCATTTGGCCGAGTCACTGGCTATGGATGCTTGCCATGAGGCTGAGTCGGGAGCGGTGGAGATTTCTATCAGGCGCACGCGAGCCGATATTTTTTCATCATTTTGCAGCGTTTTCAGCTGTGGTATGATGCTGTCGCGGGCTTGCTTGTTTTCACCTAAAAATGCCAGCAGGTTAAGCTCATGGGTGCGAGGAGAGACATAGCGGGTGGAGTCGGGACCCAGATAGAGTGTGAAGCCTGTGAGGGGTTCGGGATTGGTGATGGGTAGCAGTTGCGGTGCAAGTGTAGAGTTGAAGTTCTGCAATATGGCTTGAGTGCGTGCCTGGGGAGCTAAAAGAGACAGTAAGGAGTCAGCTTGTGGCTCAAATCCGCGAGTGCGGTAATAGAGCACCAGCAACGCTCCTGAAGTCACATCAGCAGTGTTATTGCCTACATAGGTGGCTATTGCGGAGTTAACGGCTACATCGGTGGAGTCGGTGAGTGTGGTGCGATTTTCACGAATCCATTGAGCCAGGCGTTCTGATGCACTGCTTCCTTCGATTTTATTTTTGTCAGGGTCGGAGGGATTGGATCGTAGGGTGATTTTCTGACCGTTTTCTACAATGAGAGCTGCGCATAGGGTGCCGTCGGCCAAAGTGATGGTGGCCAGCGAGGGCTCCGAAGCTGAAGCATTGAATGTAAAATTATCATCGACCGGTGTTGCGGTCAGTTGGCAAAGTTTCCCTCCGGCATAGTAAGTGAGTGTGACAGGACGCGAGCCAATGCCTTCTACATGGCCGGATATAGTAAATCGGGGTTCAGAGTCGCATGAGGCCAGCGCCAGAAGCGCGGTGATAAGCAGAAAGATTGATGACGTACGCAGCATGAAAATGTGATTGATTGGCAGGAAAATTAGTTGATGTTCAGCCTACTATCATCAGAAAGTTGAAAGGCATGAACATGACCCCGAGCGATATCGACACGATGACCCACATTTCGGCTATCGATGAGGCTTTACGTGCTTTTTCATCTTCACCGTTTTCATAGGCGGGAGTGACTTGTAGAGCGTAGATCAAAGCCACGATGCCTGCGATAGTAAAGAAGAAAATAAGGCACACAATCGACCACGCTAAGTAGCTGTGAGGTTTGTTGATGTCCGTTTTAACTACAGGGGCTGCCACTGTGGCGCTTGCAGGTTGTGCAGCCGGCGACAGTTCACATTCGCGTGGGCTGAGTGCCGGAGCCAGTGAGGCTATGGTGCACGCTTGTTGCCATGAAGCAAGCCCCTGATGCCACACGAGAGTCTCGGGTCGAAGGGGCTGCTTCAGTGTTTCTTCAAGGGTCAGCGGGCCGGTCTTTTGGCCGTTGATGATAATCCAATAAAGCATGGGGGCAATCAGNAAAANTTAGNGGGAGTGCCGAGTATNTCGGAAAGAAGATTGTTGGCCAGGCGGCTTGCTCNGATGCGGAAATACTCGTTGTTAAGCCATTTGTCGCCGAGCACGGCTTTGACTATGCAGTAGTAGCCGAGGGCTTCTTCTGTAGTGCTCACGCCACCTGCGGGCTTGAAACCCACCATGCGGCCGGTCTTGTCGAAATATTCCTTGATGCACTTACACATCACATAAGCAGCTTCGAGCGATGCGCCGGAAATCTCTTTGCCGGTGGAAGTCTTGATGAAGTCGGCGCCTGAATACATGGCCAAAATTGATGCGGCGCGTATGTTTTCTGCCGTCTTGAGTGCTCCGGTTTCGAGTATCACTTTGAGATGGGCATCGCGGCAGGCGTGTTTGATTTCCGATATCTCGTCGCACACCTCTTCCCAGTCACCGTC
>WFLX010023873.1_pt1 | contig 14301 bp, 14 predicted proteins | sample 4967041 | NCBI WGS metagenome assembly WFLX01 (sample SAMN12857096, study PRJNA449069) | gut metagenome | isolation source: stool from male and female vole | host: Microtus ochrogaster | place: USA:Florida | collected 2017
ATAGAGAACATACCTTTCTTCATCTCGCCACCATACCAAGTGTTGATGATAACCTGCTCCTTAGAAGTAGTGTTAAACACAACAGCAGTCTCAGAGTTGAGGCCGAGCTCCTTGTAGTTCTCAACTTTAGCCTTGGAAGCGTTGTAAACAACGAAATCAGGCTTGAAGTCTTTGAGTTCCTCCTCAGAAGGAGCGATGAACATGTTGGTCACGAAGTGAGCCTGCCAAGCAACTTCCATGATGAAGCGGACAGCCATACGGGTATCCTTGTTGGCGCCGCAGAAACGGTCGACAACATAGAGTTTCTTACCGGAAAGCTCCTTGATAGCGATTTCCTTAACGGCTTCCCAAGTCTTCTCAGTGACAGGTTTGTTGTCGTTAGGATATTCCTCGGTAGTCCACCATACCTTATCCTTAGAGTTATCGTCGAGAACGATGAATTTATCTTTAGGAGAACGGCCGGTGTAAACGCCGGTCATCACGTTGACAGCACCGAGNTCGGTAACAACGCNTTTCTCGAAACCTTCGAGAGAAGGATCAGTTTNAGCTTTAAAAAGCTCCTCGTAAGTGGGGTTGTAGATAACCTCTTTGACATCTTTGATGCCATACTGAGCCAAATCTATCTGTGCCATAAAAAATCTAATATATTATTATAAGAGTTAGAAATTGTCTTATCATTCGGGTATTCTCCGTCACATTGGTTATGTGTGGAGAGGGTTTTCATTAGTGTAACAATCCAGTCCCACTTTTTCAGTGCAAATTTAATGATTTTATTTAACATTTAAGATTTTATTAGAGAAATTTTTCTGTATTTTTTCAAAAAAATAAATTTAACAATAATGAATAGGTGATAGTGGATAGTGATTAGTTGATAGTGATCACCTGNTACGTGACAGTGAACAGTGATTAAGTCAGAAGGAGCAGAATAATGTTGACAGATGTGGGATAATGATGAACTTTAAACTTTCAAATCCGAGCAACCGGTAATATTACTTATGATTAAGAATTTAGGAATCATGAATTGCGAAGGGTGAATTATAAATCAAATGCAACGTGAATTGTAAATCAAATAAATAATTAAATATTGATGAGAGAAATGAACNTAAAAGGNAAAGAGAAGCGCGGTGAACGCCTGCTCGACCTCGTGGTGAGCTGTCACAACGCCGGAAGAGAATTCCGTCAGGAAAGGCGACGCAACAAGGATTATGCCTACGGTCGCCAGTGGAACGACATCGTCACTGCCGACGGAGTGAGCATGAGTGAAGGGGATTATATTATCTCGCAGGGTAATATACCGCTGAAGAACAATCTTATACGCCGACTCGTGCGCAATGTGTTGGGAGTGTTCAGAATGCGGCTACAGGAGAAGATGGAGAGCTGGGACAAAACCGACCGGCAACGGGCGGAAGCAACCGGTATGGTCTCTCTCTACGCACGCACTATGGAGGAGTTCCTGATCTCGGGAATGGCAATCCACAGGAAATGGCTCGGCACTCGCGACGGAGTGACAGGAGTGTGGACAGAGGCCGTATCGCCCGACTCCTTCTTCTATGATCCGGGGGCACGGGATGTGAGAGGCGCCGACATGACCATCACGGGTCAGATACACGATCTCACAACCGACAGATTCTGCACCGCTTTCGCCACCTCCCCTACTGACTACCGCAGACTGTCACATAAGTATGAGGGACACTCGACAGTGAGGGTGGCCGAGATATGGAGAAGCGAAGCTGTATTGTGCAAAGCGGGTGACAAATGGCAGCAAGATAACGTCTGGCGGTATGCTTACGTCACAGAAGATGGAGAGATAATACGGGAGGGGGATTCACCTTACCGCCACAGGAAACATCCTTTCATTTTCACAGCCTATCCTTTTTTAGACGGTGAGATACATTCCTTCGTGGGTGACCTCATAGACCAGCAGAGATACACCAACCGCCTCATAACCTTATACGACTGGGTGATAAGAGCCTCCGCGAAGGGTGTGCTACTGTTTCCGAAAGACGCGATACCAGATAGCGGTAACATATTTGACATAGCCGACCAATGGAGCCGTTTCAACGGAGTGATAGTATATAATGCTAAAGCCGGACAACCGATGCCGCAACAGGTGAGCGGCAACACCATGAACATCGGTATCGGAGAACTGCTTGACATACAGATGAGGATGATGGAGGATGTGTCGGGTGTGAGCGGTGCGTTGCAGGGACGCATGGAGAGCAAAAGCATGAGCGGCACCCTCTACAGTCAGCAGACAGAGAACTCCCTGACCTCATTGCGTGACATTTTGGAGACGTTCGACGGCTTCATAGAAGAAGCATTAAAAATAGAAAAAGCCATGACAACATAACGGAAAGGGCTGACCGATATTAACCGGACAGCCCTTTACTCTTTAATTAACTTTTACTTTTTAATTTGCAGGAGTTCACAGGGGGGGAATACAAATTAATCAAGGGGTAATATGAATTAATATGGTCTACATAANGGGGACATCTCGTTGGAAAGCAGTATCGGAGCCCGGACGGATGGGACGCGTACGTTTGTTGACCGCTTCCGAGAGGATAGCGAGAGAGGCGTCGGCAAGTGTGGCATATTCCGCGGCATCAGGCTTGTGAGTGATGGTGAACCAATCCTTCACGGCCACCGAGACGATATACTGATGGGCGGCAGAGGCTATAGTGTCGACAGTAGACAGATTATAATTGGAGGGCATATTCAGAGAGAGCGACAGAGAGTAAGCCGGGTCGAGCAATCCGTTGGAAGCAGAAGTGCCCTTGAGGTCGAGGTAATCGCCGAGCTTGTTCTTCAGATTAGCGAAAGCTATCGATATACTTCTCAGGATCTGATTGATATTCTCGTCATCGTCATTAGCCTGCATGTTGGCCACCGCAGCATGGTTCGTACCGTCGCTGCGACTTTTACCCGTGAGATAGGTCTTATTCTGGATATCGTAGATTATCTCAGGCAGATCGAGGGTTATGGTGATTGTTTTCATTTGTGTCGGCGTGGAGGATTACGATGATACAATGCAGAAATGATCTCATTGAGCAGGCGCAGGGCTTCGGTCTGCCATACCTGTTCTCTGGCCGGTTCAACGATACGCAACCAGCGGGCCGTGACGGAGGCAGTCATATAAGCCTCAAAATTACCCTTCACCGACAAAGTCAGGCAATCGTCATAACTGTCGCTCACGCTCAGGGTAAGCGAGATGGCAGAGGAAGAGAGATCGACATCAGCCACCATCCCCTTGAGACGCTCCACGAGTGCCGACACAGCCTCGGCGGTGAAGCGTGAGAGGAGAGCCTCATCAGCATCGATCACCGCAAGACGGTCGAAATGGTCACCCGGTTTGTCATCGGGAGCCTGTTTGGCACCTAAGTAGGCAGTCGTGGCAGCTACCTCCGAATAAAGTCGGCTGCGGAGAATGGTAATTAAGATTTGTTTCATAATATAGTTTTGTTAAATAAAAATTTGACAATGTTAAATATTTTATCTAAATTTGCAACAAGAAATCAAACTGTGGTTAGCGATTAACAAACAAATCGGAAAGAACAGCAAGATATCCATACAAAAGNTAGCTACCCATACAAAAGTTACACAGCACAAGAATAGAGAAAGAATAGAGATGGAGAAAACGAGAAACAAAGAGACTAATGCGTTGACAGTGAAAGAGAGACTGCTGGAATTTCTCAAAGCCGAGCGCATCAGCAAAGCCGAATTTGCCAGAAAGATGGGAGTGTCGGAGGCCTACGTCAGCACCATGCGCAAGTCGTTGCCCGAAGCAAGAGTGGTGAAACTGACCGAACTATATCCCGAGTTGAACCGCAACTGGCTTCTTTACGGTGAGGGAGAGATGTATAACAGTCAGAAAAAGGAGCGCATCGCCGAGGCTGACGAGGATTTCTTCGTACCCCTGTTGCCGGTGGAGGCATACGCCGGATCACTTCAGGCCTATTCACGCGGTGTGGAGGAAAGGGAATGTACAAAGCTGAAGGTGCCGATAAGGGGAGGAGATCTTGCCATCCCGATTTCAGGTGACAGTATGGAACCNCTGATCCACAACGGAGCGATAGCCGTGATAGCGCAGATCAACGAACGGGCCTTCATACCGTGGGGCAATCCCATGATTATCGATACGGAGAACGGAGTATTCGTGAAAGTAGTGCGTCCCTCGGAAAAGGGTGAGGGCTACATAGAGGCATGCAGCTATAATTCAAAATATCCGCCATTCCAGATACCCACCGACAGTATATTCGGCATGTACAGGATACTCAGTTTGATTCAACCCGTCACCACCATGTAGGAATCGGAAGTAAAGAGGAGGAATCGGAAGTATCGATAAGCTTAGCCTGTAGAATCGGGGTGATAGATAAACTCAGCGAGTTGCACTGTGGAACCGGGGGAACAGCTGAAGAGTTCCAAAGCCGGGCGACAGGCCGTATCGAGTGTAAAGAATGCCAAAGGTCGTTCAGGCGTACCCCTCAGAGCGGGCCATCGCGAGGACTGNAGACGACGCAGCCAATGATCGGCGCGAAGCACCTCCGTCACCGGACGTTCCCAGTTGCTGAGTCTGAGACTCAGCAACATAAGGAAGTCATCGGGAAGAGTAAGGAGGACACGTCCCTCGCTATCGGCAGTGAGGGTCTGCACCGGGAGTCTTTTCCAGCCCGAGAGACGATCGGGAGGTGTGACAAGGATACGGAGCAGGTCGGTGTCGATCATATCACCCTCCATAACCTTTGGTATCATGTCCTCCATAGCCGTTGGTATCAAGAAGGAGAATACGTCCTTTACGGAATTCAGGACTCTGAGCGATAAGATACTGCAATGAGGGGTCGTCGGTGGAGAACGTTGCAGAATACTCGCCATAGCCTGAAGAGCGTCCCCCTTTGAATTCCAAGGTCACCCAAGCGTCACCGGCAAGGAGCACCATACGGAAGTCGAGCAGACCCGGAGCAATATAGGTTTTTTTCATAAGTTTCAAGGATTTGAGAGATTTTGAGTTAATAGATTATCATATCCCCTGTCGGTAAATTTCAGAGGCATCATTCACACTTCACCCTTGAGAGGATGCCATTCGAAACCGTCATCCTTTGTGACGGCCTCCCACATCTGACCGCTTTTCGCAGCCACAGAGATGCCCGGACAGTCATTTATGAGATAGAAACGGGCGCCATTGAAAAGAATATCCTCATCGGGAGCCTCACTCTTCTCCCAGAGCGCCCAACGGTTGGTGCAGCTACCCGAAGCGGCGCCCTCACCGTCAATCCATATATGGCATGACCCCTTGAGAGCCAAGGCATCCCAGATCAGCACACCGCTGCGCACAGCTTCCTCACCGTCGACACGGCCCGAGAAGGTATGTTCCGAAGAATAGACATAGTGCACCAGACGGTTCTCCCCTATCAGCGCACCCGAATTGCTCCAGCCCAGGCTGTCGAGTGTGGGTTCACGCTTGATCTCTATGTCGCCGAACACCGTATGGAAATTGGTGACGGTCCAGCCAACGGAATTGACTTTCGTAGTGATCTGAATCTCGGGATGTTTGGAATAGTCGATACGCTGGATAGCCTCGAGCAGATTCTTGCCGGCAAGAAGGATAGCACTGCGCGGCACATCCTCGCCCGTAAAGAACATCTTNGCCAAAGCNATGACCTGATTCACATTCCATTCGCCCGGGGCTTGCATCTCACGCTTTATCTGCCAGCGGATTCCTTCAGTTGTGTATGTAGTCTGCAAACCGAGCCTATCTGCAGTGACCTTGAACTTACCGGCACGTCCGGCCCAGAGCGTACGGTTGCCTCTCACCTTGAAATTGGCTATAGCCTGTTCGGCTATGATCGACTTAGTGAAAGGTATACGTTTTCTCTGACTCTCGAAATAGTCGCTCACCACCTGATTCATACCGCGTTTCTGGAGATAGATACGGGTGGGCTGAGGCACTATAAGGTCAGGTTCCACCTCCTTTTGCGTTTCATAGAGAGCATTAGCTAAAATAGTGAGACGTGTACCCGCAGGGATAAGAGGTATGAGAGTGGTCTCGTCGGCCATATTTGCCCGTCGACCGTTGACGGCCCTGACCAGAGGATCGCTCGAAGCGCCGTCACGTTGAGTGACATAGAGCATGAGATTACGTCCCGGAGTGACATTTCCCCTGTCGTCATATCCGTCGACGCCCTCCACGAGCAGAGTGGAATGAGGACGGACNGCAGCCTGGTCAATCGAACTNAGACGGAGGCGCCCCACGGTGAGAGTGCCACCGCCACAATCCTCCAAGAGGAAGACTGATGCTCCGGGTTCGTCAATCATGAAATGGTCGATTTCCGGACTGTTCACCTTGACACGCTTCGCACGGAGCATGAGATTCATGAGCGGGGTGTCGTCGTTATTGAATCTGAAGAGTTCCGAATCGATGTCAGATTCTATGAGATGACCGGCATCGAGTCCACCGGAGAGAGCTGCGGCATTACTTACTGTAGCCGGTGAAGGGTTGTTGTTGTTTTCGTTTGTTTCCATTGTTGAAGATTATTTGATATGAATTTTTTTACAATAATTATTTTATAATGTGATAGTTACCTAATAATATACAAAGTATTGATAAGATGAAAGGTAGTTGAATGTTACTGTNTTTGAAGGCCCCGGTATTTGAACCTATCATCGTCTTGCTTCGGCTGCCACATCGAATATGCTGGTGGTGTCGGGGCGCAGGAGGGTGCCGTTTATGTGAGGCAGTCCGTCATCATCCGAGGGGTAGCGTTCCTCAATCAGTTTCTTTCGGCCGTCCTCATGACCCTTTCGGAAGGCCTCCTCCATGTCGAGTTCATAATTGATGGCATGCAGGAGTGTCTCGAGCACCTGACGGCTGATTTTACCTCGAAGAGCTCCTAAAGCAATCTCGGCAAGAAGAGCAAGCAGAGCTTTGAGTACCGATGCCGCGAGTTTATGTTCAGCGGCGAATCGTCGGATTTCAGCGATCGACTCCACTATAGCCCTTTTCGTAGCGTAAGGACAACTCTCCTTCTTCTTGTCCGCATCCTTCTTGTCCGCATCATTATTCTCCGGATTCTTATCCCCCGGGTCCTGCTTATTATCAGCTTTCTTCTTATCAGAGCCGTTGCCCTTTCCGACAGAGGCTGCGGATTTTTCCTCACCATCGGAGTCGGTATCCGATAAATCGGCCGGGGATGAAGGGTCGAGGGTACGAGTGATAAGTCGTTCGACAGTAGCGGCAGACGGTGTGTCAGGGAGCGTGGTCAGTGTAGGCTCCTCTTTCCGGAAGAGGGAGCGCAGAAATTCGAGGATGTTTTTCTTCTCCTTTTTCATAGGTTGGTTTTTAAATAGTTAATTAATTTTGTTTAATTTTTACGTTGCAAAGTTAATGGTAAAATTAGCATTGCTATTGTTATTCTGAAACTTTTGTATTAATTTTGGGGCTCAAAACAAACTTATTAAAAACTATCCCGGAAATTATGAGAAAGAAAAACTCAGTATCCGACTTCACGTCGGAACGCAACGCAACGCTCACAGCCCATTTCAAACGTCAATTGGCCACACAATCACGCATAGATCTCCGGAGAGCATTCAAAGGTGCGGCCGACCAACCCGCGCCTCGTTTCTGGGTAAGCGAAACCCGCGCCGCGGTAGTGATAGCCCGACTTATGCGTGGAGAAGAGATACTCGACGACATGTATAAGGAGAAAAGAGAGATGTATCTCGAGATACTGAGACGTGTAAGAGAATTGCATGAGAAGCATCCCGAGATTCCCGTAGCCGACTTAGTGGCCGATGTGGTCAATCAGAGGGCACCTCGCAGCTACATCTCATGGCAACGGGCCAAAACAATAATATATAATGAAAGACGCTCACGGATAAACTATGGCACCGGTCTTTACGCCGGGAAACAGGAAGCCGACACAGAAAGGAGGCCCGGATGACTACGGAAGAGTTGTTAGCCGAGAACCGCAGACGTCTCGCCATTATACACGAGCCATACGACCCAATAAAAGGTGATGCGAAAGATCCCGGCAGAATTGAATACAGGGTCGCAGGTCTTTACCCGCCCCCGGGAGATTCAATATGGATTCCGAAGCAGATGATGGCCTCGCCGTTGGTAAGGGCTTTACAGCTGTGCGGTTCACTCGACCGCTACATAACAGACGTCATGGGAGCCGTACCGTCTGATGAAACCGGAGAACTCGTGAGACGACGGTTCACGAGAGAGCGCATACTCTACGACTTCCCCTACTGGGCCGCATCATTCGTATATATCAAGCCGAAAGGTGGCGGACCCGACACCCTATTCACCCTCAACCGACCCCAGCGCCGACTCACGGAGGCATTGGAAGCCATGCGCAGAGAAAACTTACCCATACGTCTTATCGTACTGAAAGCCAGACAGTGGGGAGGCTCGACCTGCGTGCAATTATATATGGCATGGCTACAGATGGTGCATGGTATGGGTTTGAACTCACTTATCATAGCGCACCAGGGACTCGCCACCGACGAGATAAAAGACATGTTTGACAGGATGCTCACCAACTACCCCGACTGGTTGATGGCAGAAGAAGGGGAAGACCCACCCAAAAAGAAACGGATGGAAAACGGAGGCGGAGCAAGAGGCGCCTTCCGCGTGCCTCACCGCAAATGTAAGATAAAATTAGGTTCCGCCGAGCGTCCCGACTCATGCCGGGGAGGGGATTACAATCTGATACATTGCTCAGAGGTGGGGATATGGCCCTCTACAAGGATGCGCACACCCGAACAACTCATGAGAGCCGCCTGCTCGGGAGTGCTCCTGAAGCCCATGACGATGATAGTGCTTGAATCGACCGCCAACGGCACCGGCAACTTCTTCCATCACGAATATGAGGCGGCCAAAGAGGGTGAAAGCCAGTTCAGGTCGATATTCGTGGCCTGGTATGAGATCGATCAATACTCCGAACCACTTCAGGATGAGGAGCAATTCGCGCAAGAGTTGCTTGAAGGACGTAACGCCACCCTCCCCCTTACGGCAAGACGGCAACCCGGCGCCTATCTCTGGTGGCTATGGGAACGTGGAGCCACACTCGAGGCAATAAACTGGTATATCAAAGAGAGATCGAAATATTCCGACCACGGTCTGATGGCAGCTGAATATCCCTCGGATGACATCGAGGCGTTCGTACATTCCGGAGCAAGGGTATTCGACAAATACCATGTAGAAGCGCTGCGGGAAGGTTGCAAGTTGACTTACCGGAGAGGGGAGATAGACGGAGAGGTAGCCGAAGGGTGCGAATCACTGCGCAACGTGCGGTTCAATCCCGACGCCAACGGAGCATTGAAAATGTGGAAAGACCGCGGTGAGGAACAGGCGGGGGTAAAGATGCTCAACAGATTCCTTGTGGTGGTGGATATCGGAGGCCGGAGTGTAAAGGCCGACTGGTCGGTGATCACCGTATTCGACCGCGACGGTATGGACACCGGGGGCAAACCGGAAGTGGCGGCCCAATGGCGCGGACACACCGACATAGACCTGTTGGCATGGAACGCAGCCAGGATAGCCGCTTACTACGACAACGCCCTGCTCGTGATAGAGAGCAACACACTCGACACACGCGATCCCGCCCGCATGGTAGACGGTGACCAGTCATCCTTCATAATCAACCAACTCAGAGAAGCCTATCCCAACCTTTACGCGAGGCGACAGAGTCAGGAGGATGTGATCCAGGGATTGCCACGCAAATACGGCTTCCACACCAACGCAGCCACAAAACCAATGATAATATCAGGCCTTGTGAAATACATCCGCGAAGGGCTGTATGTGGAGCGCGATGAAGGATGTCTCGACGAATACCTCACCTACGAGCAGAAACAGAACGGAAGTTACGGAGCGTTGCCCGGACGCCACGACGACATGCTCATGACACGCGCCATAGGGCTACACATCTGTTTCAGAGAGATGGAGATGCCCCGGAGAGTGCTCACGGGAGTGCACCAACGCCGTCAGACGAGCGGAAATGCACGGTTTACGATGTTTTAAGGCATGAAATATGAATATATACGGCAATTATTGATTAAATTTGCACTTGGAATAGTCATGACAGACTACAACTATACCGACACGCATACGAAGCAGGCATATAACAAGCAACAACACATAAATAAATGGATAAGAAATTCAAACGCACGCTGATAACATCGGCCCTCCCCTACGCCAACGGACCGGTGCACATCGGCCACCTCGCCGGCGTCTACGTGCCGGCTGACATCTACGCACGTTATCTCCGCCTCAAAGGTGAGGATGTGATGTTTGTAGGCGGCAGCGACGAGCACGGTGTGCCCATCACCATAAAGGCGAAAAAAGAGGGAGTAACACCCCAGGATATCGTTGACCGTTACCACAAGATCATCAAAGACTCCTTCGAGGAATTAGGTATATCGTTCGACGTGTACGGGCGCACCACCTCCGACACCCACCGCAAGACAGCCTCCGACTTCTTCCGCACTCTTTACGACAAAGGAGAGTTCATAGAGAAGACCTCGATGCAGCTATATGACGAGGAGGCCGGAGAATTTCTGGCTGACCGATACGTGACCGGCACCTGTCCCCATTGCGGCAACGAACATGCCTACGGCGACCAGTGCGAAGCGTGCGGCACATCGTTGAACGCCACCGACCTGATCAATCCCAAGTCGGCCCTTTCCGGCAGTGTACCCGTGCTGCGCGAGACCAGCCACTGGTATCTCCCGCTCGACAAATGGGAGCCCACGCTGCGCAAATGGATACTCGAAGACCATAAGGAATGGCGTCCCAACGTCTATGGCCAGTGCAAGTCATGGCTCGACATGGGTCTGCAGCCACGCGCCGTGAGCCGCGACCTGAAATGGGGCATACCCGTGCCCGTGGAGGGTGCCGAGGGGAAAGTGCTCTACGTATGGTTTGACGCGCCTATAGGTTACATATCCAACACCATAGATGCCGCGCCCGACGACTGGGAGAAATGGTGGAAAGACCCCGAGACACGCATGCTCCACTTCATAGGGAAAGACAATATCGTGTTCCACTGCATCGTGTTCCCCGCCATGCTCATGGCCCACGGAGAATTCAACCTTCCCGACAATGTTCCCGCCAACGAATTCCTCAATCTCGAGGATGACAAAATCTCCACTTCGCGCAACTGGGCCGTGTGGCTTCACGAATATCTCCGCGAGCTTCCCGGCAAACAGGACGTGCTCCGCTACGTGCTGACAGCCAACGCACCCGAAGCGAAAGACAACAACTTCACATGGAAAGATTTCCAGGCCCGCAACAACAACGAATTGGTGGCCATACTCGGCAACTTCGTCAACCGTGCCATGGTGCTTGTCCACAAATACTACGGAGGTATGGTGCCTGCGGCAGGTGAACTGACAGAGGCCGACCAATGGGTAATCCGCGACGTCAAGGAATCGGTGAAGGCACTGACAGACAACCTCGACCATTTCAAATTCCGCGAGGGTCTTAAAGACGCCATGAACATAGCCCGAATCGGCAACAAATATCTGGCCGACTCCGAGCCGTGGAAACTCATAAAGACCGACCCCGTGCGCACGGCCACCATACTTAACCTTGCCATCCAAATCTGCGCCAACCTCTCGATAGCCTTCGAGCCTTTCCTCCCCTTCATGTCGGAGAAACTCGTGAAGATGCTCGGCGGCGACAAGATCTCCTGGGATATGCTCGGCTGCTTCGACCTCGTGCCTGACGGCGCGGAGATAGCTAAACCCGAACTGCTTTTCGAGAAAGTGGAGGATTCGGTGGTAGAGGCACAGGTGAAGAAACTTCAGGATGCCAAAGCCAAGAATCAGCTCGACGCCTGGAAACCCGCAGAAGTGAAAGAGACAGTAGACTTCCCCACTTTCGAGAAACTCGACATAAGGGTAGGCAAAGTGTTGGAATGTGAGAAGGTGCCCAAGGCCGACAAACTGTTGAAATTCAAGATCGACGACGGTATGGGAGGACGCACCATAGTGAGTGGCATAGCCAAATACTACCGTCCCGAGGAATTGGTGGGCAAAGAGGTGTGCTTCATCGCCAACTTCGCGCCCCGCAAACTGAAAGGCGTGGAGAGTCAGGGCATGATCCTGAGTGCAGAAGATGCCGACGGTCGCCTGGTGGTGATCGGTCCTACGGGAGAAGTTCGTCCGGGGAGCAGCGTGGGTTGACGGCACGGATAGTGTGACCCGCCTCCTTGCTCCGGGAGATAGCGCGTTCAAGACGCAGAGCTCCTTTGAGGTGAGGCAACACGGCCTCCCGAGTGGTGATGTACACTTTGGTGGTCATGACACGCGGGAATCGGTTGAACCAAGGGTCGACAGAGCCGATCCAGCTTACATTCACTATTCCCGGCCAAGCGCGGAACGTATCCCACAATTCGAAAATACGACTTTTAGCGACGGGCGCCACACCGAGGCGTCCGTCGTTGAATTTTACCAAGCACAGGTAATGTCCGCGCACCCGTTTATCTTTATCAAGGTCATCCTGAGTGGAACGTGCCGACACGACTATATGGCGCCCGTGGAGACGGTTGATCTCCGTCATTAGGGCACGGAATTTCGGTCCGTGGGTAGAAGAATCCTTTATCCCGCGGTGAGCGATATGGAGATGAATCATCTCATGCACCACCACATCCTCCCATTCCGGGCGCGGCAGGTCGAAATCGAGACTTATACGCATCTCGAAGTCATCGGCGTGGCGGCGTCCGAAACGTGTAGAGACACGGTAGGAAAGTTTGCCACGGAAAGTGCGAGCGTGAGTGAGGCGGAAACGCGGCACCGGGAGATTTCCCCCGAACACCGACAAGTTGAAAGTATTGAAAGTCTGCGTTACAAAATCAAGATCAGGAACCATCTGAATAAACAAGAGAGCTGATGATAACCGGTGAGAATCAACCGCCGGACACCGACATTAAAATGAAATGAAATCCGGCTATCATAGAAGGTAAATAAAATGCAATCCGGATACAATAGAGCCATAACCGGAAATAGTATCAGCAAATTTATACAATATTTTTCACATTCACAACGATTAAGCCCCTCCGATTTGCAAGATTCGGGGGGTTTACCTAACTTTGCATCATGCAAAAGTTTATGACACTCATAACGACAGCCTTTATGCTTGCCGCCTGCGGTGGTAATAAAGGTGCCACCGANGCCACGGCCGCACTTCCCACCGAGGAGGTGATCAAAGTGGCCTTTGACGCAGACAGCGCCTATTCCTACGTAGCCGGACAGGTGGCTTTCGGGCCACGTGTTCCCAACACAGAGGCTCACCGGCAGTGTGGCGACTGGCTCACTTCAGAACTGCGTCGCCACGGAGCAGAGGTGACAGAGCAACGCGCCACATTGAAAGCCTTCGACGGAACGATGCTGAACGCACGCAACATTTTCGGACGTATAAATCCCGAAGCGCCACAGCGCACGCTCCTTCTCGCCCACTGGGACTGCCGTCCCTGGGCCGATGCCGACCCTGATCCGGCAAACCACAAGAAACCTGTAGACGGGGCCAACGACGGCGCAAGCGGTGTCGGNGTGATACTCGAGATAGCCCGACAACTCAACCTCGCCGATTCCGACTTGGGCGTGGACTTCCTCTTTGTGGATGCGGAAGACTGGGGCACCGAAGGAGACGAGCAGTCATGGGCAATGGGCGCACGCTACTTCGTGGAGAATCCTCCGGTGGAGAAATATTCTCCCGACAGGGCCATACTCCTCGACATGGTGGGAGGTAAAGACGCCACTTTCTACAGGGAGTACTATTCCGAGCAGGCCGCACCCGATGTGGCGGCGAAAGTGTGGAGCGCAGCCGGAGCGTTAGGCTATGGCGACATGTTCTTCAACCGCATCGGCAGCGCCGTGACCGACGACCATGTGCAGCTCATACTCCACGGCATACCTGCCATCGACATCATAGAATATCATCCTGAAGCTGACAGCGGATTCAATCCCCGCTGGCACACCGTCAACGACAACATGGAGGGAATCGACCCGAAGACACTCGAGGCAGTTGGAAAGACAGTGATGTACACCCTCACCCATTGATCCAGGGTGCATCAGTAGCACGAGATAGGATTTCTATCCGGGAAAAGAGTTTTTAAGAAGAGGAGACTTCCCTTATTCTTAGAAATAAAAATTAATTTCTACAGGAAAAACAGATATCAGATACATAAAAATGGAAAAAACACCTGATTTTATCGAAGAGCTCTCGTGGCGCGGCATGATACACACCGTGATGCCCGGCACCGAAGAGCAGCTTAAAAAAGGGATGACCACCGCTTACCTCGG